>Ga0207695_10000234_pt1 | contig 146987 bp, 136 predicted proteins | sample KBSC54metaG_FD_184354 | JGI IMG/M metagenome (GOLD analysis project Ga0207695, IMG submission 184354) | Corn rhizosphere microbial communities from Kellogg Biological Station, Michigan, USA - KBS C5-4 metaG (SPAdes) (version 2) | ecosystem: Host-associated > Plants > Roots > Rhizosphere >... | reverse complement strand
CCAGAACCTTCAATCAGCATCGCAGCCAATCCAGGAAACACTAGAGCGAAAGTCGTCGTCGCCAGCAGCGCCGCCGCCCTCGTTCAGTGAGTGGGCTTATAATCCCACCCAACGAACCAAGTCAACACACCAACTGTAAAAATTCTGACATTTTTGTAAGTGATTGATTTGAAATATTATTTTTAAAAGAAGAGGTGAAAGCTGGGAAATTTGACCCGATCGAGCACCATTTCCGGATTCATTTTACTTCCTTGGACGGAAACACCCAGGAAACGGCTTTCAAAGAGGCAGACTCAAGCTCCCATGGGGTCGCCGAAGGGCCTGCATTGCCAGTTTCGCGCCCAGGACCTAATAGAAACCGAGCTATTGAAGGAGTGGAGAATGCTGGTCCTCGACGAAGAACAGACGCGCGCAGCACTTGCATGGCCGGCGCTGATCGATGCGATAGCGGCGATGGTTGCCGATGGTTGCGTCATGCCGGTCCGACATCATCACGATATGGAGGTTCCCGGCGAAAGCGACGCGACGCTGCTCCTGATGCCCGCCTGGCTGCCGGGACGCTATATGGGCGTGAAGATGGTTTCGGTGTTCCCGGGAAATGCAGCGCGTGCCCTGCCGGCCATCTTCGGAACCTATCTTCTTTCCTCGGGCCAGACGGGGGAGATGCTGGCGGTGATCGATGGCGGCGAGCTGACGGCGCGGCGCACGGCGGCGGCCTCGGCGCTTGCTGCCCGATATCTTGCGCGCGAGGATGCCGAGGAGTTGCTTGTGTGCGGCACCGGGCGACTGTCGCTCAATCTGATCCAGGCACATGCCACGGGCCGGCCCTTGAAGCGGATCGGCATATGGGGGCGGGACCGCGAGAAAGCAGCGGGCATCGCCAGGGAGGCGCAGGCGCTCGGCCTGGCCGCGGAGCCCGTCGCGGATCTGGAGGCCGCGGCTCGCAGTGCCGACATCATTTCCTGCGCGACACTATCGGGTGCACCGCTGATCCAGGGGGAATGGCTGAAGCCGGGCGCGCATCTCGATCTCATCGGCGGTTTCAAGCCGGATATGCGCGAGGCCGACGATACGGCGATACGGCGGGCGCAGGTGTTTGTCGACACGCGTGCCGGCGCGATGAAAGAGGCCGGCGACATCACCCAGCCCCTGAAGAATGGCGTATTGGCAGCCGACGACATCCGGGCCGAGCTCCGCGAGCTGGTGAACGGGGCGCATCCCGGACGGACCGATGACGCGGACATAACCCTGTTCAAATCGGTGGGCGCGGCGCTCGAGGATCTCGCCGGCGCGATCCTTGCCTATGAATATGTACGGGGCCGGCAGGCGTGACGCATACAACGCCCTCATTGCCCGACCTGCCGGTCTCGCATGTGCTCGCCGATATCGGCGTTGCCCTTGCAGAGCATCGGCGCGCCGTCCTCTCGGCACCGCCCGGCGCCGGCAAGACGACGCTGGTGCCGCTCTTCCTGTTGGGGCAGGCATGGCGCGATGACGGCAAGATCATTGTTCTGGAGCCGCGGCGGCTGGCGGCAAGGGCAGCGGCCGCCCGCATGGCATCGCTTCTCAACGAACAGGTCGGCGACACCGTCGGCTATCGCATGCGGCTCGATAACCGCATCTCGGCCAAGACCCGTATCGAGGTGGTGACCGAAGGCGTGTTCGCGCGGATGATCCTCGACGATCCCGAACTATCGGGCGTTTCCACTGTTATCTTCGACGAATTCCACGAACGCTCGCTGGATGCGGATTTCGGCCTGGCGCTGGCTCTCGACGTGCAATCGGCGCTGCGTGAAGACCTGCGCATCCTTGTCATGTCGGCAACGCTCGACGTGGAGCGTGTCGCGACCCTGCTCGACCATCCGCCCGTCATCGAGAGCATGGGCCGCAGCTTTCCGATCAACATCCGTCATCAGGACCGGCCGCCGGGTGAGCGGATCGAGGATACGGTGACGCGAGCGATCCTCGACGCGCATGCGTCGGAACAAGGCTCTATCCTCGCCTTCCTGCCGGGACAAGCGGAAATTACCCGCACGGCGGAAAGGCTGGAGGGCCGGTTCGGCACTGCCACGATGATCGCGCCACTTTACGGCAATCTCAGCCAGAAGGAGCAGGACGCGGCGATCCGGCCGGCGCCGCAAGGTACCCGCAAGATCGTGCTGGCGACCTCCATCGCCGAGACGTCGATTACCATCGACGGCGTGCGCATCGTCATCGATAGCGGCCTGCAGCGGCTGCCCGTCTTCGAAGCCTCGACCGGCATCACACGGCTGGAAACGGTGCGGGTATCGCGCGCCTCGGCCGATCAGCGGGCCGGCCGCGCCGGGCGAACCGAACCCGGTATTGCCATCCGGCTGTGGCACCCCGGCCAGACGGCGGCGCTGCCCGCCTTCACGCCGCCGCAGATCCTCTCCAGCGATCTGTCCGGCCTTGCGCTCGACCTCGCACATTGGGGCGTGCAGGATCCGGCCGCGCTCGCCTTTGCCGACCAGCCGCCAGCCACGACGCTTGCCGAGGCGCGGGCGCTGTTGCGGCAACTGGGTGCGCTCGACGCGGAGAACGGGCTGACTGCGCGGGGCCGGCTGATGCGCGAGCTGGCACTGCCGCCTCGGCTGGCGGCGATGGTGATCTCAGCCGCCGATTTCGGCCAGGCGCGCGAGGCCGCATTGCTTGCCGTGCTGCTGACCGAACAGGGACTTGGTGGACAGAGCATCGACCTGGAAGAACGGCTGCGGCGCTTCAAGACGGAAAAGGGCGAACGCGCCGAGGCAGCGCGCCGGCTGGCCGGAAGGCTTGCCTCGGCGGCTAGCGGCAAAGGGACTGCCGGCTCAACGCCACCGTCTTTGGCCGGCTCGCTGCTGCTGCATGCCTTTCCCGATCGCATCGCGCTGCAGCGCGGCGGGCGTGGGCGCTTCGTCATGGCGAACGGGCGCGGCGCCGAACTGCCCGAAACCGAGCGCCTTGCCGGTTCCCAGATGCTTGTCATCGCCGATCTGACCGGCCGCGCGGCACAAGCGCGTATTCTTGCGGCAGCCGAGATTTCCCGCACCGATGTCGAAGAGCATCTGCCGGGCGAGATCCGCACCGAGGATCAGAGCTTCTTCGACAAAGCCAGCCGGCAGGTGCGGGCGCGGCGCGCCACGCGGCTCGGCGCGATCATCTTTGAGGAAACGCCGCTGCCGCGCCCATCCGGCGAGCAGGCAGCAAAGGCGCTGGCCGAGGGCATTCGCGAACTTGGCATCGGCGTGCTGCCATTTTCCAAGGAAACGGCGCAGTTGCGCGCGCGGATAGGCTTTCTGCATCGCACGATCGGCGAGCCTTGGCCTGATATGGGCGACGACGCCTTGCTCGCGCGGCTGGACGAGTGGTTCACACCCTTCCAGGCCGAGGCTCGCGGACTTTCCGACATTTCCGCCGGCGGGCTTTCCAACGGGCTGATGTCGCTGGTGCCGCATGAGCTGCAACGCGATCTCGGCCGGATGGCACCCACGCATTTCGAGGCGCCGACCGGCCAGCGCCATCCCATTCAATATGATGGCGAGGAGCCGCTGTTGACCATCCGCGTCCAGGAGCTGTTCGGGCTGAAACAACATCCTGCCATCGGCGGCGGCCGGTTGCCGCTGGTGTTGGAGCTGACGTCGCCAGCCCATCGCCCGATCCAAACGACGCGCGATCTGCCCGGGTTCTGGGCCGGATCCTGGCGGGATGTGCGCGCCGACATGCGCGGCCGCTACCCGAGGCACCCCTGGCCGGAAGATCCGGCGGATGCCTTGCCGACGACGCGCGTCAAGCCAAGGGGAACCTGACGATGGCACGCTTCTTCCGCGGACTGGAAAAACTTTCCGATGCAGAGATAAAGGCGCAGGACGACCACCATAGCAGCCGGCGACTGAGGTTGCAGACGCTGGTTCGCCTGCGCTGGCTTGCCGTCGGCGGCCAGACGGCGACGGTGACGATCGTCGCCTTCTGGCTGAAATTTCCGATGCCACTCTTGCCATGCTACGTGCTGATCGCCTGCCTTGCCTGGATCAATTTCTTCCTGACCCTGCGTTTTCCACCGACGCACCGGTTGGAGCCGCCGGCGGCGTTTGCGCTGCTCGGCCTCGATCTTCTGCAGCTCTGCGGGTTGCTGCTGATCACCGGCGGGCTGACCAATCCTTTCTCCGTGCTGGTCTGCGTGCCTGTCATCATTTCCTTCGCCTCGCAGCCGATCCGCTACAGCATGACGCTGATCGTGCTAGCGATGATCTGCATCACCGGCCTTGCCTTCTCGCCCTTCCCGCTGCCCTGGTATGATGGGGTTGCCACGAGTGTGCACAGCGTGATGCAGCTGGGAGTCTGGTGCTCCATTGCCTCCACCATGGCTTTTGCGGCCTTCTATGCCTATCGCGTCTCCATGGAAGCCTCGCAGCTTGCCGACGCGCTGTCGGCGACGGAGCTGGTGTTGCAGCGGGAAAAGCACCTGTCGCAGCTCGATGGGCTGGCGGCGGCGGCGGCGCATGAGCTCGGCACGCCGCTTGCGACCATCAGCGTCGTCGCCAAGGAGATGGAACGGGAGCTCAAAGAGGACGACCGTTTCCGCGAGGATGTGGCGCTGCTGCGCAGCCAGAGCGAACGCTGCCGCGATATCCTGCGGCGGCTGACCACGCTCTCCTCGGAGGACGAGGCGCATATGCGGCGGCTGACCCTGTCGTCGATGATGGAAGAGATCATCGCGCCGCATCGCGAGTTCGGGATCACGCTGCAGCTGATCGAAAAGAGCCCGCGAGCCGGCGAGCCCGTGCTGAACCGCAATGCCGGCATCATGTACGGTCTCGGCAACCTTATCGAGAACGCCGTCGACTATGCCCGCCAAACGGTGACCGTCACGGTGGAGTACAGCGCCGATACGCTCACGATCGTCATCGAGGATGACGGCAACGGCTATTCGCCGGAGATCCTGACGCGGATCGGGGAACCTTACGTGACGACGCGGCAGCGCGACGACACGGCTGGCGGCCTCGGGCTCGGCCTCTTCATCGCCAAGACACTGCTGGAGCGCTCCGGCGCGGCGCTCGCCTTCGGTAATCGCGATCCGGAAACGCCGGGCGCGCGCGTGCGCGTCGAATGGCCGCGCATGTTGATCGACAGTAATTCGACAAAATGATTTTCACGGCTTAAAACAGCGGTCGTCAAATTGGTGGAATATGCAGGCGGATGGTCGCCGGGATAGAAGATAGAATGACGGATAAAGAGCTTGCCGCCTCGCGTGCCGGGGATAAGGATGCCGCAGCCCATATCGGCACGGATGCGACACTGCTGATCGTCGATGACGACGGCCCCTTCCTGCGCCGGCTGGCGCGCGCGATGGAAATCCGGGGCTTCGTGGTCGAGACGGCGGAATCGGTGGCGGAAGGTGTTGCCAAGACCAAGGCCAACCCGCCGCAATATGCAGTCGTCGACCTCCGGCTCGGCGACGGCAACGGCCTGGATGTCATCGAGGCGATCCGGCAGCGACGCGACGATACGCATATCGTGGTGCTGACCGGATACGGCAATATCGCGACGGCGGTCACGGCCGTGAAACTCGGTGCGCTCGACTATCTCGCCAAGCCAGCCGATGCCGACGATATCTACGCGGCGCTGACGCAGCGCCCGGGCGAGAAGGCGGAAGTGCCGGAAAATCCGATGTCGGCGGACCGGGTGCGCTGGGAACATATTCAGCGCGTCTACGAAATGTGCGAGCGCAATGTTTCCGAGACGGCCCGCCGCCTCAATATGCATCGTCGCACGCTGCAGCGCATCCTCGCCAAGCGCGCACCCAAGTAGAAGGCCCTTCGCTTACGCTCCGCGTGCTCGACGCTAAAGTTCCTCGCCCCCATCATCCGCCCCTGGATTGATCGAAGGGCTGTCACCTTCTCCCCGAGGGGAGAAGGTAAAATCCTTGCCCGTTGCCCATTCAGCCAGCATCAGACGCTGGGCGGCGGTGCGGGAGAAATTCAACGTCACCGACTTGCGCGTCGCCGGCGGCAGCCGATGCTCCGGCGCCTCGCGGATCATGTGGGCGCCATAGCCGTCCGACAGGAAGAGCCCGCAATCTTCCGGGAAGATATCGAGCGGAACGTCCTTGTGCGTCGCAAAGAACAACCGGTCGCAATGCAGGCGGTAATCGGGCCATTTGCGGTCGACGCGGAAATCCTCGATCGAGGTCTTGATCTCGATGATCCAGATTTCGCCCTTTTCGGAAAGGCTGACGAGGTCGGCCCGGCGGCGGCTCGCTAGCGGCAACTCCGGCAGGACGGCATGACGCATCTCGTGCAGTAATAATTGCACGCCCTTGCGTACAAGCATAGCTCGTTCCGACTGCCTGCCATCTATTAACGGATTGTTATTGTAAACGTTCAAAATCGTCATGAATTGCCTCAGGGACAGGGCAAGCATTGTTGCAAAAAAACCATGTCCCTCTAATTTGCGCGCCGGAGCTATTTTTGAGCCCCACAGCAGCTTGCAAAGCTTAGTTTAATGGAAAATAAACCGTAGACAAAGATGATTGATAGTCATCCATCCCCTGCCACGAAATTTCAAGAGTCCTCCATGCGCATCCGTAATGCTATGACCGCACTCGGCCTTGTCGCAATGCTCGCGTCGGCTGGCTATGCCACCACTGCCGCAGCCGCGCCGTCCGCCACCGCAAACTCCGCAGCCGATACCATCAAGACTTTCGATGGTGACTACGGCATCACCAATGACAACGGCTTCGAACTGCCGGCGATCCCGATCCAGAAGGTGAAGCCGCAGTTCCGCCGCCAGATCGTTGCCTATAAGTCCGACGAGGCTGAAGGCACCATCATCGTCAACACGCGCGAGCGTCATCTCTACTACATTCTCGGCAACGGCGAAGCGATGCGCTATGGCATCGGCGTCGGCAAGCAGGGCTTCTCCTGGTCCGGCACGGCCTATGTAGCCTGGAAGCAGGAATGGCCGAATTGGCATCCGCCGAAGGAAATGGCGGTCCGCCGTCCGGAAATCGCCAAGTATGTCGATGGCGGCATGAATCCCGGCCTCTCGAACCCGCTCGGTGCGCGCGCCATGTATCTCTACAATGACAAGGGCCAGGACACGCTGTTCCGCCTGCACGGCACGCCGGAATGGGCTTCGATCGGTACCGCTGCTTCCTCGGGCTGCATCCGCCTGATCAATCAGGACGTCATCGATCTCTATAGCCGCGTTCTGCCGGGCCGCAGCACCAAGGTCGTCGTCATCCAGTAATCATTGCCGGCATTCGGATTTAAAAAGGCCGCCGGATATCCATCCGGCGGCCTTTTTTGTTCGAGAAAGCGGCGTGATGCTATGCCGTCCCACCCGCCCTCGTCCTTCGAGGCTCCGCCTTCGGGTGCGCACCTCAGGATGAGGACTGATCTTTTCCGCTGGCCGTAGGACTCTCCCCACCTCATCCCGAGGTGCCTTGCCGTCAAAGCATCAGCGCAGACGACGAGGCCTCGAAGGATCGAGGTGGCCTCTGAGGAAGAGACGGTATCACCCTGCCTGCCTTGCCTTCAGCTCGATACGGCGGCGATGCAGCACCGGTTCCGTATAGCCGTTCGGCTGCTCGCGACCCTTGAGCACGAGATCGAGCGCCGCCTGGAAGGCGATCGAACCGTCAAAATTGCCGGACATGGCGACGTAGAGCGGATCGGAGGCATTTTGCTGGTCGACGACGGCGGCCATGCGCTTCATCGTCTCGACGATCTGGGCCTCGGTGATGACCTTGTGGTGCAGCCAGTTGGCCATGTGCTGCGCCGAGATGCGGAGTGTGGCGCGATCCTCCATCAGGCCGATATTGTTGATATCGGGCACCTTGGAGCAACCGACGCCCTGGTCGACCCAACGGACGACATAGCCGAGGATACCCTGACTGTTGTTGTCGATCTCGCGCTGGATTTCCTCCGGCGTCCAGTTCGGCCGCGAGGCGACCGGCACCGAGAGGATATCGGAAAGCTTGGCGCGGGCGCGGCTCTTCAGGCTCTTTTGGACATCGGCGACGTTGACGCGGTGATAATGGGTCGCATGCAGTGTGGCGGCCGTCGGCGACGGCACCCAGGCGGTGTTCGCTCCGGCCTTCGGATGGGCGATCTTCTGTTCCAGCATGGCCGCCATCAGGTCCGGCATGGCCCACATGCCCTTGCCGATCTGAGCGTGGCCGGAAAGGCCGCATTCCAGGCCGATATCGACATTCCAATTCTCATAGGCCGCAATCCAGGCGGCCTGCTTCATGTCGCCCTTGCGGATCATCGGTCCGGCTTCCATCGAGGTATGGATTTCATCGCCGGTGCGGTCGAGAAAGCCGGTGTTGATGAAGACGACGCGCTCGCCGGCGGCGCGGATGGCTTCCTTGAGGTTGACCGTGGTGCGGCGCTCCTCGTCCATGATGCCCATCTTCATGGTGTTGCTTGGCATGCCGAGCACGTCCTCGACGCGCGAGAAGATCTCGACGGCGAAGGCGACTTCTTCCGGTCCATGCATCTTCGGCTTAACGACATACATGGAGCCGCTGCGCGAATTCTTGCGGCGACCGTTCGGACCGATGTCATAAAGCGCGATCAGGCCGGTAATGACAGCGTCCATGATGCCTTCCGGGACCTCGTTGCCATCGCGATCGAGGATCGCCGGATTGGTCATAAGGTGGCCGACGTTACGTATCAGCATCAGCGAGCGGCAGTGCAGATCGAACGTGCTGCCGTCCGGCGCCGTGTAGGCTACGTCGGGATTGAGCCGGCGTATGAAAGTCTTGCCACCCTTGGCGACTTCCTCCGTCAGATCGCCCTTCATCAGGCCGAGCCAGTTGCGGTAGACTTCCGCCTTGTCCTCGGCGTCGACGGCCGCGATGGAATCTTCGCAGTCCATGATCGTGGTGATCGCCGATTCCAGGCGGACGTCGGAAATATTGGCCGGATCGGTCTTGCCTATATCGGTGCCGGCATCGATGACAACTTCGATATGAATGCCGTTCTGCTTCAGCAGGATATGCGACGGGGTGGCCGCATCGCCGAGATAACCGGCAAAATGGCTAGCATCCGCCAGCGCTGCGACGCCGCTCTTGGTCGTGATCGCCAGAGCGCCATTGTTCACGGCAAAGCCGGTAACATCCTTCCAGCTTACGCCGGCAAGCGGCACGGCGGCATCGAGGAAATCGCGCACCCAGGCGATGACCTTTTCGCCGCGCTTGGGATTATAGCCCCGGCCCTTCTCGGCGCCATCGGTCTCGGGGATGGCATCTGTGCCGTAAAGCGCGTCGTAGAGCGATCCCCAGCGGGCATTGGCGGCATTCAGCGCATAGCGGGCGTTCATGACGGGAACGACGAGCTGCGGGCCGGCAATATGAGAGATTTCCGGATCAACATTGGCGGTCGAGACCGTGAAGGCCGGGCCTTCCGGCACGATATAGCCGATTTCGCGCAGGAAAGCCTCGTAGACGGCGATATCGACCGGCGCGCCATTCTTGCGATACCAATCGTCGAGCGCCGCCTGCATCCGGTCGCGCTTGGCGAGCAGCTCGCGGTTCTTCGGCGCGAGATCGTGGACGATTTTGGAGAAGCCGGCAAAAAAGGTGTCGGCATCGATACCAGAACCCGGCAATGCCTCCTTGACGAGGAAATCGTAAAGTACCGGTTCGATCTGCAGCCCGTTCTTCTCAATACGGCTCATGCCAAATACTCCTCAAGGCCGTTTCACGGCTCAATTTTCACATGCTGCCACTTTGCTCACGGTTTCGCTTTCCGTCAATTTGGCAATAGTTAGAAAGATTTATGCGCCGTCGGAAACAATCAGTCCATGGCAATGCGAGGACGCCCGCTGGCGGTTGCGATGAAACGTGCCTCGATCAGCTTGCGGCTCCCCTCGACCTCCGGCGCGTCCACCTGCTCATCCATTGCCACCACGAGATCCACGGCGCCATTGAGCCGCGCCTGCGCCATCGCAGCCTCGACGGCCCGCGCCCGCGCATCAGCAAAGCTCCTGTCCTCATCGGTGAACCGCAGACTTTCGCCGGCTCCGTTCAAAACGTAGATACCATCTTCCGGCATGGTGACGAAGACGGTGGCGCTGGCTCGCACCTGGCCGACAACGGCGCCGACCGCATTGGCCACATCCGAGTGAGCAGGAATGGTGGTTTCGCTCCCCAGCATTGCGGCGATAGCGGGATAGTAGACCGGTGCCGAAGCGCCGAGCCCGATAAGGGGGCGGTCAAGCGAAACAGCGAAGCGAGCAATGCCCGAGGCGCGGCGAAGGGCGCGATCGATCGAGATCGACCTGGCCGGATCCAGATCGGCAACGCCGTCCTCGGCAAGACAGGCGGCAAGAATGACCTCGGCCGATTGGCGGGTAAGGCGATCGACGATTTTCTGTGCCAATTCCTCGATGGAAGAGGCGATGGCGCGTCCGGAGCCATCCTTCAGCCGCATCGCCAGGGCCAACCCAAGCTGCGCAGCTTCCGCATTCCACTGGTTCTGCCGACCCAGCACATGCATGGCATCCGACGGCGTCAGACCACTCAGATGCACTAGCCCCCGCGCCACCAGCCGGTCCAGAGTAGCCTTCTGCGAGGTTACGGTCAGAAGCTTGTCGAGTGCCAGGGGAGTATTGCCAATCCTGTCGAATAGCGCCTGTTCGAGCGGCGTGAGGCCGCTCGCCAGATGATCCGGCACGCCGGTGCGCATGGCGAAGCGGCCGGCATTGCGGGCAAGATGCGGCGCACGCAATTGCTGCTCCAGCACGTCAAGCACGGCCTCGCCATGCGCATGGGCGGCAAGGCTGAGCGGCAGCAGGCGACGCGGCCCGAGTTCGAAGCCGGCGACGAGGCCGCGATCGTTGATCTTCACCTCCGAATCGCCGCCAAGGCCATAGGTGCGCATCGCGACGGCCTCGACCATGGTGCGATAGCCTCCGACAACAGCGCCATCGGCGTCGAGCCTCGGCCGGCCGGCATCCATGATGGCAACGTCGGTGGTCGTGCCGCCGATATCGGAAACGACAGCATCGTCGAGGCCTGTGAGATAGCGCGCGCCGACCAGGCTCGCGGCCGGGCCGGACAAAATGGTCTCGATCGGCCGAAGCTTGGCCTCGGCAGCCGAAATCAACGCTCCATCGCCACGAACCACCATCATCGGCGCAGCGATGCCGCGCGTTGCCAGAAACCCTTCGCAGGCACCGACGAGACGATCGATCATCGATACCAAACGGGCATTGAGCAGCGTCGTCAAAGCCCGTCGCGGGCCTCCGAGCTTGGAGGATAGCTCGTGGCTGCAGGTAACAGGCAGATGCGGCAATTCGCGGATACGATCGCGCACCCTGATTTCATGAGCCGGATTTCGCACGGCGAAATAGCCGGCAATGGCGAAGGAGGAGACCGTCTTTGCCAGTTCCGGCAGTGCGTCTTCCAATGCCGTCAGATCGAGCGGATTTTCGTTGCCGTGAACATTGTGGCCGCCCGGCAGAAACAGCACGGGATCGGACCCGAGCGCTTCCGCCAGGCCATCGCGCTTCAGATCATCGGGACCGAAGCCGATCATGACCAGCCCGGCGCGACCGCCCTGCCCTTCCACCAGCGCATTGGTGGCGAGCGTCGTCGACAGCGAAACAAGGCCGATCGCCGTAACCGGAACGCCGGCATCGGCAATGACGGCATCAACGGCGCCGGCGATGCCGACGGCCAGATCGTGCCGCGTGGTCAGCGATTTCGCCTTGGCGATCACACCATCGGTTTCATGGAAGAGAACGGCATCGGTATAGGTTCCACCCGTGTCGATGCCGAGCAGGAAATGAGACGTCACTGATCAATTCATCCTTGGGGATTGAGGTCGAAGCGGCAAGCGCGAAACCTATCTCGCCCTTGGCGGGCGAGAAAGCAAAAACTTAGGATTAGGCAGGGGCTTGTCCGCCGTGTAATTCTTAGTTTTTGCAAGAGAGGGGGCAGGTGGGGCGCGGAGAATCTCGACAATAGGCAAGATACGGACCCCCGCTCTTGCAATTTCAATGGCTTAGAAATTGCACCGAGATTTTGAACGTATAGAACTCCTGTTTCGCAATTCCTAAACCAGTGAAATTGCTTTCTCGCCGCCAGGGGCGAGATAGGCCCCGCATTCTCAGCCGCTGGCCCTTCGCTTCCGCTCCGGGCGTTCGTCACTGCAATCGATTCACCGGATCGATTGCTTCGGCTATGCCGAACCGTTCCTCACCGTAACCCGCATCGGCAAACCACCGCGCGGCTGGGTCGTCAGCTTCTGCACCGGCCAGGGATCGGTCTCTTCAGTCGTGTCGAAGCGGAAGCGGCGCATCATGACCGCAAGAGCGATAACCGCCTCCTGGAGGGCGAAGGTGGCGCCGATGCAGACGCGGGGACCGGCGCCGAAAGGCAGATACTGGAAACGGTTGATCTTGCCGCGGTTCTCCGGAAGAAAACGCTCGGGCATGAAGGCGCGCGGCTTTTCCCAATAGAGCTCGTGGCGATGCAGCGTCCAGGGCATGATCAACACGGTGATCCCCTTCGGGATCGTCACGCGCTCGCCCTTCGTGCTCATCCATTCGTCGTCGGCAATAGCGGCCCGGTTGATCGAAGGCGCCGGCGGATAGAGGCGCATCGCCTCTTCGAAAGCGGCACGGACATGCGGCATCAGGTCGAGCCAGGCGACGGGCTCGGCATCTGTTGCCAGCACCCGGTCGATTTCCTCTTCCATGGCTTCGCGGATATGCTGGCTGTTGGCAACGCAGTAGAGCGTCCAGGCAAGCGCGCGGGCCGTCGTCTCATGACCTGCGCCGATGAAGGTGAGGATATTATCCTCGATCTCCTCCATCGTGAGCCCGTCTGGGCCGGCCTTTTCCAGAAGCAACGTCAGGAAATCATCCGGCGCGCTGGCGCGATCCCTGCGCATCTTGTCGAGACGCAGGTTCATGGTATTGCGGACGATGCCGCGAAACTTGTCGAGCATCTTCTGGCCGCCGATGCGGGTGACGCGCGGCACCCAGGCGGGCGCGCGCAACAGATCCATGGGATCGACGCGCCCCATGCGATGCAGCAGCTCGTTGACATCGTCGGCAAAATGCTCGCTTTCGGTGACGATCTCCCCGGAAAACAGCGTCTCGGCCAGAATGGCGAAGGTGAGCTCGGTCATATCGGCGGCGATGTCGAAAGTCGCGCCCTTGTCGCCGACACCTTCGTATTTGTGCACATATTCCAGGCTCTGACTCAGCATCTGGCCGGCAAAGCCCTGGGCGTGGCGTGGCGTGAACACCGGTGCCACAGCCTTGCGCGAGCGCTTCCAGACAGGCCCTTCCGCGGTCAGCAGCCCATCGCGCAGGATCGGCCGGAGCACGAGTTGGCGGATATCGGCCATGCGGTAGTTGGCAGCGTTGTCGACCAGGATATGCTTGATCAGGCCGGGATCGTTGACAATCAGCGTCCGCTCGTTGAAGAATTTGGTCTTGATCCAAGGCAGCGTATAGGAGGGCTCGCCCCACAATTCGAGCGGATTGCGCAGGATGGTACGGATGATCGTCAATCGCGATGGCGGGACGGTGCGCGGGACCGGCGCGGGCGGAGAAAAGGCTTCCGGGATCATGTCCATGAGATCAATTCTCCTCGAAAGCCGGGCTCCTGCTTGGCCTATGTGGCCTGAGCGGCATCAGACACCCGATATGGTGAATGCCGCCAGCAAAATCTAGAGAAGCGACTTCAGGTCACTCAGCTTATCATTGATAAGCCAGCCATAGTAATTTTCCTCCGGCCAGACCGGCTGCGCGGCGCCGCGGTTCTTTGCAGCAAGTGCTGCGGCGCGCTTGCGGGTGTTGCCGAGATTGTAGAGCGTCGCGGTGATGCCCGGATTGCCTGATATGTCCATGCCGGCGATCGAGCGATAGTCGTCGATGGACTTGCGGATCGATGCGGCAACGAAGGCCAGCGACAGGTCGGGATCCATGATGGCCTTATAGACGCCGCCGGCATCCTTCTCATCCAGCTTCGGAATGCCCGAGGTGCTGCTGACCAGATCGGATAGCTCAAGTGCCGTCAGCGGATTGACCTGGCCGAGGCCGAAGGTCTGACCGGCATAGAAGGGCTGGAAGAAAACCGCACTGAAGCGATTGTCGGGATAGGATTTGCCGCCGACCGTCTTGCCGCGGAAATCGTCTTCCCAGACATCGTCTCGGCAGGTCCAGAGGCTGTAGGAGTCCCTCTTGCTCTTGCAGACGTCGAATTGCGGCCGGGTGATGAAATCGTCGACACTTTCGCCGTCATAGGCGAAGCGGAAGCTCTGGCCGGCATAGGAGGCAGCCTTGACGTAATAGGACTGCAGACCGTCATACGCATCGACGTTGTAGGTGTGCTCGCCGACGAGCGCGCCGATGATATGGATCGGATCGATGCCATAGGCGCGTGCCGTCGACTTGATCTTCGACATCAGCTTGGTGTCGGTCGCCAGCAGCTCGCGGACTTTCTGGTACTTGCGGTCGAAGGTCGAATTCGTGCCTCGGGTGCGGCGCACGGAGGCGCCGGGAACCGGCGGCTGCTCGGCATTTCGGTTACCGGGCGGCACCGCGACTGCCGCTTCCGCAAATGCGGGCATCCAGGAGAAGCTGGCGACCGCCAGAAGAAATATGATCAGTATGCGTCGCAAGATGGCTGTCCTGTCGAAGTTTCAACCGATGTTTCCGTGCGGCTGCCTGACGGATAAACTTGGCCGAATAAAGCCATCCGACACAAAGAAACGGGCCCCTAACTAAAAAGTTAACGGCCCGCTGTCGAGTGCTTACTGTTTTAAATCGCCTCTGCCAGCCTGCTACAGAATGAAGCGGGAGAGATCGGTGTTGTTGGCGAGATCGCCGACATGCTCGCGAACATAGGCGGCATCGATGGTCACCGATACGCCGGCGCGGTCCGAAGCGTTGTAGGAGATCTCATCAAGCACGCGCTCCATGACCGTCTGCAGGCGGCGTGCGCCGATATTCTCGACTGTGGAGTTCAGATGCACGGCAACATCGGCAAGTGCGTCGATGGCGTCGTCGGTGAAATCGAGCTTCAGGTCTTCCGTTTCCATCAGCGCCTTGTACTGGCGGATGAGGCTGGCTTCCGGTTCGGTCAGGATGCGGCGGAAGTCTTCCTTGGTCAGCGGCCGGAGCTCGACGCGGATCGGCAGGCGGCCCTGCAGTTCCGGCAGGAGATCCGAAGGCTTCGACACGTGGAACGCACCGGAGGCGATGAAGAGGATATGGTCCGTCTTGACCGGGCCGTACTTCGTCGAAACCGTCGTGCCTTCGACCAGCGGCAGCAGGTCGCGCTGCACGCCTTCGCGGGAGACGCCGGCGCCTATGCCGCCGTCGCGGGCCGCGATCTTGTCGATTTCGTCCAGGAAGACGATGCCGTCATTCTCGGCGGATTGCACGGCTTCGCGCTGGATCGCCTCGTTGTCGATCAGCTTGTCGGATTCGTCGCGCACCAGTTCCTTGTAGGAATCCTTGACTGTGGTGCGCACCTTCTTGGTGCGGCCGCCCATGGCCTTGCCGAACATTTCCGACAGGTTGAGCACACCGATATTGGCGCCGGGCATGCCGGGGATTTCGAAGCCGCCGGGCATGCCGGAACCGGTGTCGGCAACTTCGATGTCGATTTCCTTGTCATCAAGCTGACCGTCGCGCAGCTTCTTGCGGAAGCTGTCGCGCGTCGCCGGCGATGAAGTCGCGCCGACCAGGGCGTCAAGCACGCGTTCCTCGGCGCTCATATGCGCCTTGGCCTGAACCTCGGCGCGCTTCTTTTCGCGCACCAGGCCGATGCCGACTTCGACGAGATCGCGGATGATCTGTTCGACATCGCGGCCGACATAGCCGACCTCGGTGAACTTGGTGGCTTCGACCTTGATGAAGGGCGCGCCGGCCAGCTTGGCGAGGCGACGGGAGATTTCCGTCTTGCCGACACCGGTCGGGCCGATCATCAGGATGTTCTTGGGCATGACTTCATCGCGCAGATCGGGCTCGAGCTGCTGGCGGCGCCAGCGGTTGCGCAGGGCGATCGCCACGGCGCGCTTGGCCTCATGCTGGCCGACGATATAACGATCGAGTTCGGAAACGATCTCGCGGGGGGAAAAAGTGGTCATTTCGTGTGTTTCCCGTCAGGGCTAGAAACTATCAAGAGAGGAAATTAGGCTTCGGCGTCGAGCGTTTCCACAATCACGTTGTGATTGGTGTAGACGCAGATGTCAGCGGCGATATCGAGGGCGCGGCGGGCGACATCCTCAGCGGATTTGTCGGTATCCATCAGCGCACGGGCGGCCGCAAGCGCGAAATTACCGCCCGAGCCGATCGCCATGGCGCCGTGTTCCGGCTCGAGCACATCGCCGTTGCCGGTGATGGCGAGCGTCACGCTCTTGTCGGCAACCAGCATCATGGCTTCGAGGTTGCGCAGATATTTGTCTGTGCGCCAGTCCTTGGCGAGCTCAACGGCTGCGCGCATCAACTGGCCCGGATATTGTTCCAGCTTCTTTTCAAGGCGCTCGAGCAGGGTGAAGGCATCGGCGGTCGCGCCGGCGAAACCGGCGATGACATCGCCCTTGCCGATGCGGCGAACCTTGCGGGCATTGCCCTTCATTACGGTCTGGCCAAGGCTGACCTGGCCATCACCGGCCATCACGACCTTGCCGTTCTTGCGAATAGTCACAATTGTCGTCATTTAACACCTGTTTGCCCCCGTTCCGGCGGGCTTTCTGCCGGGCCGCGTTTCGGCCCCGTCAGCACCTATGTAAGAGGGCTTTTGACGATTGCAAATGGCAGCGAAGCCGGATCAATGCAGACGAGCCGGCTAAAGACGCAAGCCCGCGCGTAACTTCTGGATATTTCTCAATACGCCTGATAAGGAACCCGCGTATTCCGATGGAGCAGCCCATGGCAGAGACCCCAGCGAGCCGCACGGCAAGCGTTTCCCGCAAGACCAACGAGACTTCCGTCTCCGTGTCCGTCAATATCGACGGCAGCGGCAAGTCGACGATTTCGACGGGTGTCGGCTTCTTCGACCATATGCTGGAACAGCTTTCGCGACATTCGCTGATCGACATGGAGATCGACACCAAGGGCGACCTGCATGTGGACGACCATCATGCGGTCGAGGATACCGGCATCGCCATCGGCCAGGCCATCGCCAAGGCGCTGGGCGACCGGCGCGGCATCACGCGCTATGCCTCGATCGACCTTGCCATGGACGAGACGATGACCAAGGCGGCCGTCGATCTCTCGGGCCGGCCCTTCCTTGTGTGGAACGTCAGCTTCAGCGCCCCGAAGATCGGCACGTTCGACACCGAACTGGTGCGTGAATTCTTCCAGGCTTTAGCGCAGAATGCCGGCATCACACTGCATATTCTCAACCATTATGGCGCCAACAATCACCATATAGCCGAGACATGCTTCAAGGCCGTTGCGCGCGCATTGCGTACCGCAACCGAGATCGATCCGCGGCAGGCAGGCCGGGTGCCCTCGACGAAGGGCACGCTCGCCTGAACCCCAACCTGGGGAAGTGAAGAAATGGCAAGCTATCTGATTTTGACTCCACCCGGAGCGGCGAACCGATCCGAAGTATCGGACCGGTATCGCGACGGTACGCGATTCATCCGCGACGGCTTTTCCTTGAAGGCCTTCCTGTTTCCGGTGCTGTGGATGCTTTTCCATCGTTTGTGGCTGCATGCCGCCGCCGCTTTTCTGTTGCAAGGCCTTGCCTTGGAATTGATGCGCCAGCCGGGCCTGTTTGCTGCCGGCGCAGCCATTCTGCTCGGCGTGCATGTTCTGGCAGCCCTCGAGGGCCCGTATGCGCTCGGCCAGCGGCTTATGGACCGCGGGTGGAAAATGGAAAATCTCGTCTCAGCGCATGATCTGGCGACCGCGGAGCAAATCCATTTTTCCCACATCGAGGAGGAACCGCAGCAGGATATCCATTCGAAAAATTGGGATATCTCGGCCAACAACAGCAATTCCAGCCGTTCCGGTCCGAGCTTCGGTCTTCCCGGCTATGACGGAGGACGCTGACCATGCGCGTCGCAATTATCGACTATGGTTCCGGCAATCTGCGCTCGGCCACCAAGGCTTTCGAGCGGGCTGCCCGCGAAGCCGGCATCGATGCGGACATCGACCTCACAAATGATGCCGAGCGCGTCGCTACCGCAGACCGCATCGTGCTTCCGGGCGTCGGCGCCTATGCCGATTGCCGTCGCGGGCTCGATGCCGTTTCCGGCATGGCGGAAGCCGTGATCGATGTCGTGGAACACAAGGCCCGCCCCTTTCTCGGAATCTGCGTCGGCATGCAGCTTATGTCGTCGCGCGGGCTGGAAAAGACCGTTACCCAAGGGTTCGGCTGGATCAAGGGCGACGTCAAGGAGATGACCCCGAACGATCCCAGCCTGAAGATCCCGCAGATCGGCTGGAACACGCTGGATATCCGGCATCCGCACGCGCTCTTCGACGGGATTCCGACCGGGCAGGACGGACTGCACGCCTATTTCGTCCATTCCTATCATCTGGCCGCCGACCATGGCGAAGACGTCATCGCCACCACGAACTATGGCGGACCAATGACCGCCTTCGTCGGACGCGACAACATGGCCGGCTCGCAGTTCCATCCGGAGAAGAGCCAGAAACTCGGCCTCGCCCTGATTGCCAATTTCCTGCGCTGGAAGCCGTAAGGCTCACGCTCCAAGGACAGAAATCATGATTCTTTTCCCCGCTATCGACCTAAAAGACGGCCAATGCGTGCGCCTCAAGCTCGGCGACATGGAGCAGGCGACGGTCTACAATCCCGATCCGGCGGCTCAGGCAAAAGCCTTCGAGGACCAGGGCTTCGAGTGGCTGCATGTGGTCGATCTCAACGGCGCCTTCGCCGGCGAGACCGTCAACGGCGCCGCCGTCGACGCCATCCTCAAGGCGACGAAGAACCCGGTACAGCTCGGCGGCGGCATCCGCACCCTCGAGCATATGGAAAACTGGCTGTCGCGCGGTCTGACCCGCGTCATCCTCGGCACGGTCGCCGTTCGCGATCCGGCGCTTGTCGTGGAAGCCTGCAGGCAGTTTCCGGGCCATATCGCCGTCGGTATCGACGCCAAGGGCGGCAAGGTGGCAGTCGAGGGCTGGGCCGAGGCTTCCGAACTCGGCGTTATCGAACTGGCGAAACAATTCGAGGGCGCCGGCGTCGCCGCCATCATCTACACCGACATCGACCGCGACGGCATCCTCACCGGCATCAATTGGGCTTCGACACTGGAACTGGCCGAAGCTGTTTCCATCCCGGTCATTGCCTCCGGCGGATTGGCCTCGCTTGACGATATCCGCCGCATGATCGAGCCTGACGCCCGCAAACTGGAGGGTGCGATTTCCGGCCGCGCGCTCTATGATGGCCGCATCGACCCTAAGGAAGCACTGGCACTGATCAAGCAGGCCAGGGAGGCAGTGCAATGACCCTGAAAGCCCGCGTCATCCCCTGCCTCGACGTCAAGGACGGCCGCGTCGTCAAGGGTGTCAACTTCCTCAATCTCGTCGATGCCGGCGATCCCGTCGAGGCCGCCAAGGCCTACGATGCCGCCGGCGCCGACGAGCTCTGCTTTCTCGACATCACGGCCTCTTCCGACAATCGCGAAACCATCTTCGATGTGGTGGCGCGGACGGCGGAGCAATGCTTCATGCCGGTGACTGTCGGCGGCGGCGTGCGTTCCATCGCCGATATCCGCAAGCTGCTGCTCTGCGGCGCCGACAAAGTGTCGATCAATTCGGCAGCCGTCAATAATCCGGATTTCGTCGCCGAAGCGGCCGACAAGTTCGGCAACCAGTGCATCGTCGTCTCGATCGATGCCAAGCGCCGGCGGACCGAGGCGCTCGGCGGCGACAATATGAGCGCCTGGGAGATCTATACCCATGGTGGCCGCAACGCGACCGGCATCGACGCCGTCGATTTCGCGCGCCGGATGGTCGAGCGCGGCGCCGGCGAGCTTCTCGTCACCTCCATGGATCGCGACGGCACCAAGGTCGGCTACGATCTGGAGCTGACGCGGGCGATCGCGGATGCCGTGCGGGTGCCTGTTATCGCGTCCGGCGGCGTCGGCGACCTCGACGATCTCGTCGCCGGTGTCAAGGAAGGCCATGCGACGGCGGTGCTCGCCGCCTCGATCTTCCACTTCGGCACCTATTCGGTGGGCGAAGCAAAGCGCTACATGGCGGAGCGCGGCATTCCCATGCGGCTCGATTAGGAGGCAGCGAACCAATGAGCGGATTTACCCTCTCCGACCTCGAACGAATTGTCGAGGAGCGTTCCAAGGCCTCGCCGGAGGAATCCTGGACCGCCAGGCTATGCGCCGCCGGCCAGCCGAAAGCCGCGAAGAAATTGGGCGAGGAAGCGATCGAGGCCGTGATGGCGGCGGTCACCAACGATCACGACAACCTCACCTATGAGGCCGCGGACTTGCTTTATCATCTTATGGTCGTATTGAAGATTGCAGGCATTCCGTTGCAGAATGTCATGGGTGAGCTCGAAAGGCGCACCTCACAATCCGGCCTTCAGGAGAAGGCGCGCCGGTAGAGAGCGATGACGATAGCAACCAAGACCCCGACTGCGCCCGAGACGCTCGATATTTTTCAGGCGAAAGCCTATTCGCCCTATTATTTCTTTTCTTCCGAAGAGTGGGCGAAATTCCGGGCCGACACACCGCTGACGCTGACGGCCGACGAAGTGACGCGGCTGCGCTCGATGGGCGACCCGATCGATCTCAACGAGGTCCGGCGCATCTATCTGTCGCTGTCGCGCCTTTTGTCCTCGCATGTGGAATCCTCGCAGATCCTGTTCGAGCAGCGCAACCGGTTCCTGAGCCTCTCGAATGTCGCCAAGACACCGTTCGTCATCGGCATTGCCGGCTCCGTCGCCGTCGGCAAGTCCACCACGGCCCGTATCCTCAAAGAACTGTTGCGCCGCTGGCCGTCGAGCCCGAAGGTCGACCTGATCACCACGGACGGCTTTCTCTATCCGAATGCGGAGCTGCAGCGCCGCAACCTGATGCAGCGCAAGGGTTTTCCGGAAAGCTACGATACGGCAGCGCTGCTGCGCTTCCTCTCGGCGATCAAGGCAGGACAGCCGGATGTGAAGGCGCCCTGCTATTCGCACCTCGTCTATGACGTGCTGCCGAATGAATTCAAGACGGTCGACCGTCCGGATATCCTGATCTTCGAAGGCATCAACGTGCTGCAATCGCGGCATCTGCCGGCCGATGGCAAGATCGTACCGATGGTTTCAGATTTCTTCGACTTCTCGATCTATATCGACGCCGACGAGGAGCTTATCCATACCTGGTATGTCGCCCGCTTCATGAAGCTGCGAGAAACCGCCTTCCGCGATCCCAATTCCTTCTTCCACCGCTACGCCTCGATCAGCGGCGAGGAGGCCCTGGCCATCGCCGAAGGGCTCTGGAAGAACATCAACCTCAAGAACCTGCGCCAGAACATCCTGCCGACGCGGCCACGCGCCGACCTCATCCTGCAGAAGGGCAAGAATCACCTGATCGAACAGGTGGCGTTGAGGAAGCTCTGAGGCTCAGGGCTGAACACGCCTTAAGGTCAGGTTTATCCGGCCGCCATTCTTCAAGAGTGTCGACGTTGCCGGATAGATGCGATCGACGCCGTGGAAGCATAGCCTTCCCTCCCCGCCGAGAACGACGATATCGCCGCTCGCAAGCTTGAAGGATAGCGTGCGATCGTTGCGGTTGAGACCGCCGACCCGGAAGAGGCAGCTATTACCTAGCGAGATCGACAGGACGGGTGCAGCCAGATCCTGCTCGTCACGGTCCTGATGCAACCCCATGCGGGCATCGTCAGCGTAGAAATTGACGAGGCAGGCCTGCGGCGGCTTTTCATAGCCAGCTATATCATTCCAGAGATCGAGCAATTGCGGCGGCATGGCCGGCCATGGTCGGCCGGTGACGGGATGCGTCGGCTGATAGCGATAGCCGCGCTGCTTGTCCGTCACCCAGCCGAGCGCACCGCAATTGGTCATGCGCACCGACATTTCCTTGCCTGTCCCGGGCATGGCGGGCGTGAACAGCGGCGCTTCGGCCACGATTGCGCGGATGGCCTCGACCAGGCCTTCCTGTTTGGGGCGATCGAGATAGTCGGGGAGATGGCGAATTCCGTTGGGAAGCAGCATTGATGTTTTCCTGATGGTGCCGGCCAGGTGAATGTGCCGTCGTCGCAGGCACGCAGCTGCCGCGAAATCAGATCGCCCGACAATCCGCATTCTAATCCCGCCAACCAAAAGCGCAGCCCGAAAGCCGGCTTAATCGCCGCCAGGCTTGCCGCGCATCTTCTTGACTTCGGAGCGCCCGGATTTTTCCTTCAGCCGGCGCTCGATGGAACCCTTCGTCGGCTTGGTCTTCCTGCGCGGCGGCGGCGGCGGGGCCGCGGCTTCGAGGATCAGTTCCTTCAGGCGTTCGCGGGCATCCTCGCGATTGCGATCCTGGCTGCGGAAACGGCTGGCCTCGATCATCAGCACGCCGTCCTTGGAAAGGCGCCGCCCGGCAAGCCTCGCCGCATTTGCCTTGACGCGCTCGTTGAGCGACGGCGAATTCTGGAGGCTGAAGAAAAGCTGGACCGCCGTCGCAACCTTGTTGACGTTCTGGCCGCCAGGACCGCCCGCCAGAACGAATTGTTCCGTCAGTTCCCAGCCGGCGATGGTGATCCGGTCGTTGATATAAAGCGCTTCGCTGGCCATGGTTTTCTCCGCGCCTGTCTATCCCACATCGGAGCGCGGTTGAAAACTACTGCCGGGCAAAATGAAAACCCGGCGAACTGGTCGCCGGGTTTCACGTGAGTCATTCCCGTTCTGGATGTTTATTCTGCTGCGACGGGCATTCCCGGCGCCGCGTCGCGGACATTGCCGTCGACGTGATCCTCGAACTTGGCGAAGTTGGTCACGAACATCTGGACCAGCTTCTTGGCCTGCGCGTCATAGGCCTCGCCATCGGCCCAGGTGGAGCGGGGGTCGAGGATGGCCGTGTCGACGCCCTCGACGGCAACCGGCACCGCAAAGCCGAAATTCGGATCGATGCGGAATTCGACATTGTCGAGATCGCCCTTCAGTGCGGCGGCCAGCAGGGCACGCGTCGCCTTGATCGGCATGCGCCGTCCCGTGCCATAGGCGCCGCCGGTCCAGCCGGTATTGACCAGCCAGCAGCTGGCGCCGTGGCGGGCAATCAGTTCCTTGAGCAGATTGCCGTATTCGGCCGGATGGCGCGGCATGAAGGGAGCGCCGAAGCAGGTCGAGAACGTGGCTTCCGGCTCGACGACGCCCTTCTCCGTGCCGGCGACCTTGGCGGTGTAACCGGAGAGGAAGTGGTACATCGCCTGTTCCGGCGTCAGCCTGGCGATCGGCGGCATGACGCCGAAGGCATCGGCCGTCAGCATGATGATCGTCTCGGGATGGCCTGTTAAGCCGGATTCCGAGGCGTTCGGGATGAAATGCAGCGGGTAGGCGCTGCGGGTATTCTCCGTCAGCGAACCATCGTCGAGATCCGGGCGGCCATGCTCGTCCAACACGACATTTTCCAGCACCGTGCCGAAGCGGCGGGTCGTGGCGTAGATTTCCGGCTCGGCCTCGGCCGACAGGCGAATGGTCTTGGCGTAGCAGCCGCCTTCGAAATTGAAGATGCCGTTTTCGCCCCAACCATGCTCGTCGTCGCCGATGAGCGTGCGCGTCGGATCGGCTGAGAGCGTCGTCTTGCCGGTGCCCGACAGGCCAAAGAAGATCGCGGCGTCGCCATCAGGGCCGACATTGGCCGAGCAGTGCATCGGCATGACGCCGCGTTCCGGCAGCAGATAGTTCAGCGCGGTGAAGACCGATTTCTTCATTTCGCCGGCATAGGACGTGCCGCCGATCAGAACGATGCCGTTGACCAGATCGCAGGCAATCACCGTTTCCGTGCGGCAGCCGTAACGCTCCGGATCGGCGCGGAAGCTCGGCAGGTCGATGATCGTCAGCCTGGGCATGAAGCTTTCGAGCGCCGAACGTTCGGGACGGATCAACAGGTTGCGGATGAACAGCGAATGCCAGGCGAATTCGGTGATGACACGCGTCGGCAGGGCGTAGTCGCGATCGGCGCCGCCGATGAGATCCTGGACGAACAGGTCCTTGCCATGCGCATGCGCCAGCATGTCTTCCTGCAATAGCGCGAAGTGCTCCGGCGACATCGGCTTGTTGTTGTCCCACCAGATCTGATCTTCGGTGGTGGCGTCGCGCACGACGAACTTGTCCTTCGGAGAACGGCCGGTGTGCTGCCCGGTCAGCGCCCTCAGCACACCATCGGCGGTGAGATCAGCTTCGCGGCGGCGAATCGCCTCTTCATAGAGGTGGGCCTCCATGAGGTTATAGCGCACGCTGGCGGCGGCTCCCAGGCCGATCGTTCCCAGTTCGGTTGCGGGATTACGGACGCCGAATTGCTCCATCACTTTTTTCCTCAACAAGGCCTTGGCCGTTAGAACTTTCTAAAGCGTAGAGACGTCTTTTTAAAAGCACAAGAGCAAAAAACAAAAAATCTTTAATGATATCAGTTATTTAATCGATTTAAATAAACTTCGATAATTTTAAATCGTTTGAATTGACAACACCGGGACGTTTCGTCGCACAACCTTTGAGCAAGCGCGTCGCGGTTCGACAATCCACCCCTTTATCTTTGCCACAATTTGTTCCACCTTTATCCCCATAAGCGCGCCAGGTTACCGCCGACCGAGCTGGCAAACCGCCTGGGCTGGATTCCAAATCCGGGAGACGCGCACTGATGACGGAGACGAATACCATGTTGACAATCGCGCTCGTTGACGACGACCGCAATATCCTGACTTCCGTGTCGATTGCCTTGGAAGCAGAGGGATATAAGGTAGAGACCTATACGGACGGCGCGTCCGCGCTCGATGGTCTGCTCGCCCGGCCGCCGCAGCTGGCGATCTTCGATATCAAGATGCCGCGCATGGATGGCATGGAACTTCTGCGCCGCCTGCGGCAGAAGTCCGATATACCGGTGATCTTCCTCACCTCGAAGGATGAGGAGATCGACGAACTCTTCGGCCTGAAGATGGGCGCCGACGACTTCATCACCAAGCCTTTCTCGCAGCGCCTGCTGGTCGAGCGCGTCAAGGCGGTGCTCCGCCGCGCTTCCGCCCGCGAGGCCGCGAACGCAGCTGGCGGCAGCGCAGCCGCCAAGCCGGGTGCCACGCAGCAGGCCCGCTCGCTGGAGCGCGGCCAGCTCGTCATGGACCAGGAGCGGCATACCTGCACCTGGAAGGGCGAGCCGGTGACGCTGACCGTCACGGAATTCCTGATCCTGCATTCCCTGGCGCAGCGCCCCGGCGTCGTGAAGAGCCGCGACGCTCTGATGGATGCCGCCTACGACGAGCAGGTCTATGTCGACGACCGCACGATCGACAGCCACATCAAGCGGCTCCGCAAGAAATTCAAGATGGTCGATCTCGATTTTGATATGATCGAGACGCTGTATGGCGTCGGCTACCGCTTCCGCGAAGCTGCCTAGAGCCGGATGATTTTAGGTCGGATCGACCTAAAATCTGAATCCGCTCCGGAATCAGAAATAGGGCATGACGTCGTCCGAAATCCCCTCACACCTTTCGGCATCATGCCCGAATAGTTAACTGGACCATACAGCGGGCAATGGAATAAGAGCATGCGGACGGGACCGCGATCCCGTTCTTCGAAAGGGCCATTGGATTGGCACAGCTGGTGCAGGACAGAGATATAGATGACGCGGAAAGCCCGAGCGGCGCTCGACCTGCGCGCCGCCGATGGACTCATCCGTTCACGCTGATCCGCCGTATCTTCGGCAATGCCGTCTTTTCGAGCCTGACGCGGCGCATCCTGTTCTTCAATCTTGCCGCCCTTGTCGTTCTTGTCGGCGGCATTCTCTACCTCAACCAGTTCCGGGAAGGCCTGATCGACGCGCGCGTCGAGAGCCTGCTGACCCAGGGCGAAATCATCGCCGGTGCCGTTTCCGCCTCGGCATCGGTCGACACCAATTCCATCACCATCGATCCGCAGAAGCTGCTCGAGCTGCAGGCCGGCCAGAGCATTACGCCTGTTCCGAACGACGAGGACCTGGAATTCCCGATCGATCCGGAAAAGGTGGCGCCGGTGCTGACCCGGTTGATCTCGCCGACACGCACCCGCGCCCGCATCTTCGACGCCGATGCCAATCTGCTGCTCGACAGCCGCCACCTCTATTCCCGCGGCCAGGTGCTGCGCTATGACCTGCCGCCTGTTGACGACGAGAAGCAGAGCTGGTCGGACTGGTTCAGCGGGTTATTGAACAAGATGCTGCAGCCAGGCAACCTGCCTGTTTACAAGGAAGCGCCCGGAGGCGACGGTTCGATCTATCCGGAAGTCATGAACGCACTGACCGGCGTGCGCGGCGCCGTCGTCCGCACCACGGAAAAGGGCGAACTGATCGTCTCGGTCGCAGTGCCCATCCAGCGTTTCCGGGCTGTGCTCGGCGTGCTTTTGCTCTCGACCCAAGCCGGCGACATCGACAAGATCGTCCATGCCGAGCGCCTGGCGATCATGCGCGTCTTCGGCGTTGCGACGCTGGTCAACGTCGTCCTGTCGCTGCTTCTGTCGTCAACCATCGCCAATCCGCTGCGCCGGCTCTCGGCCGCCGCCATTCGCGTGCGCCGCGGCGGGGCGAAGGAGCGCGAGGAAATTCCCGATTTCTCCGCCCGCCAGGACGAGATCGGCAACCTATCGATCGCGCTGCGTGACATGACGTCGGCGCTCTACGACCGCATCGATGCGATCGAAAGTTTTGCCGCCGATGTCAGCCACGAGCTGAAGAACCCGCTGACATCCCTGCGCAGCGCCGTCGAGACGCTGCCGCTGGCCAAGAGCGACGATTCCAAGAAGCGGCTGATGGATGTGATCCAGCATGATGTGCGCCGCCTCGACAGGCTGATCAGCGATATCTCCGACGCCTCGCGTCTCGACGCTGAACTCGCCCGCTCGGATGAAAAATCGCTCGATCTGGAAGTGCTGCTGCGCGACATGATCGATATTTCCCGCCAGGTCGGACACAGCAAGAGGGCAGTCGAGATTGAGTATTTGGTCGACCGCAAGCCGGCCAACAAGGCGAAGTTCACCGTCGTCGGTCACGACTTGCGTATCGGCCAGATCGTCACCAATCTCATCGAAAACGCTCGATCCTTCGTCCCGAACGGCACCGGGAAGATCACGGTGAGGCTGACGCGCACGAGGACGCGCTGCGTCATCTACATCGAGGACAATGGCCCCGGCATCCAGGCCGAGGACATCGACCGCATCTTCGAACGTTTCTATACCGACCGGCCGGATTCGGAGGAGTTCGGGCAGAATTCGGGTCTCGGCCTGTCGATCAGCCGACAGATTGCCGAGGCGCATGGCGGATCGCTCCGCGCGGAGAACATTATCGACACTGACGGCACAACGCTGCTGGGCGCCCGCTTCATCCTGTCTCTGCCCGCCGAGACACCGGCATGAGCGGCCGCATGACCGTCGAAGCAGCCAATATTCACGCGACAGCGATCGTCATCGGCAAGACCGGCCTATTGTTCCTGGGGCCTTCGGGCAGCGGCAAATCCTCGCTCGCCTTTTCATGTCTGACAGCCGCCAAGCCGCTCGGGCTCGCCGCAGCGCTGGTCGCCGACGACCGGGTGTTGATCACAGAGCACGATGGTTCCATTTTCGCCGAATGCCCGCCTTCGATCGCCGGCCTGATGGAAATCCGCTACACCGGCATTGTTCGCCTGCCTTACGTTCAGAAGGCCGAAATGCACTTCGCCATCCGTCCGGTCGATCCAGCGACGGCGGAAAGGCTGCCTCCCGAGGACGAGCAGATAAACGTGACCGGCTCCATCCGGCTGCCGCTGGTCCGCCTGTCTGCCAACTCGGTGAATCCGCTCGCAACAATTATGGCGAAAATCGCTTCCAGTTTGGAATAATCGGCCTTTTAAGCCTTCACAGGCGTTCAAATCCTGTATTTTAAGCTTGCACTTCGTCTTTTCATCGCCAAGATGTCCCCCCAACCGGTGGACGACATTGCTGCATTGCGATATTGGCCACCTGTTTGCGTAATGCGATGGGAGCAGTAATATCATGATCGGACTTGTGCTTGTCACTCATGGCAAGCTAGCTGAAGAGTTTCGGCATGCGGTCGAGCACGTCGTTGGTCCGCAGAAGTTCATAGAAACGGTATCCATTGGTCCCGAAGACGACATGGACAAGCGGCGACAGGATATCCTGCAAGCCGTCGCCGGCGCGGATGATGGCCACGGCGTCATCATCTTGACCGACATGTTCGGCGGCACGCCCTCCAATCTTGCAATTTCCGTCATGAATAGCGGCCATACCGAGGTCATCGCCGGCGTCAATCTGCCGATGCTCATCAAGCTTGCAGGCGTGCGCGGCGACAACAACATGGAGAAGGCTCTGGTTGAAGCTTCGGAGGCCGGACGCAAATACATCAACGTAGCCAGCCGTGTGCTCAGCGGCAAATGACGGACAGCACCGCCTCTATGACCGAGCTTTCCAGGGAACTCCTGATCATCAATAAGCGAGGCCTCCACGCCCGCGCCTCCGCCAAATTCGTCCAGACCGTCGAAGCCTACGACGCCGCCATCACCGTTTCCAAGGACGGGACGACGGTCGGCGGCAATTCGATCATGGGCCTGATGATGCTGGCGGCCAGCCCCGGCTGCAGCGTGCTGGTGACGGCGAGCGGCAATCAGGCCGCCGAAGCGCTCGAGGCGCTGGACCTGCTTGTGGCCAACAAGTTCGGCGAGGAAATCTAAGTTTTCCTCTTGGCTGCCGCCAGGATATAAAGACATAAAGACTTCTTTATATCATTATTGATTTCCAGCCTGAAGCCTGCTACACGGCATCATCCCACACGCTGTCAGCGTGCAATTCTTGTTGCATTCGGCCGAGGCGTTTTGCCCACGGCGCGGTTGCATCGTTCAGGCTGGAGATCTTCATGAGCACTGAAAAAGACTACGTCGTCGCGGATATCGGCCTTGCCGACTTCGGTCGCAAGGAAATCACGATCGCCGAAACCGAAATGCCGGGCCTGATGGCCTGCCGCGCCGAGTTCGGCGAAACGAAGCCGCTGAAGGGCGCGCGCATCACCGGCTCGCTGCACATGACGATTCAAACAGCCGTTCTCATCGAGACGCTGGTGGCGCTCGGCGCCGAGGTTCGCTGGGCATCCTGCAACATCTTTTCGACCCAGGACCATGCCGCTGCAGCGATTGCTGCTTCCGGCGTGCCGGTCTTCGCCATCAAGGGCGAAAGCCTCGAGGACTACTGGATCTACACCGATAAGATCTTCCAGTGGACCGATGGCGGCCTGTCCAACATGATCCTCGACGACGGCGGCGACGCCACCATGTACATCCTGCTCGGCGCCCGCGCCGAAGCCGGCGAGGACGTGCTCTCCAACCCGCATTCCGAAGAAGAGGAAATCCTCTTCGCGCAGATCAAGAAGCGCCTTCAGGCTTCGCCGGGCTGGTTCACCAAGCAGCGCGACGCCATCAAGGGCGTGACCGAAGAAACCACCACGGGCGTCAACCGCCTCTATCAGCTCAGCCAGAAGGGCCTGCTGCCCTTCCCGGCGATCAACGTCAACGACTCGGTCACCAAGTCGAAGTTCGACAACAAGTACGGCTGCAAGGAATCGCTGGTTGACGGCATCCGCCGCGCCACCGACGTCATGATGGCCGGCAAGGTCGCTGTCGTCTGCGGCTATGGCGACGTCGGCAAGGGCTCTGCCGCTTCGCTTTCCGGCGCCGGCGCCCGCGTCAAGGTTACGGAAGTCGATCCGATCTGCGCGCTCCAGGCTGCGATGGACGGTTACGAAGTCGTTCAGCTCGAAGACGTCGTCTCCAGCGCCGATATCTTCATCTCCACGACCGGCAACAAGGACGTCATCCGCATCGACCATATGCGCGCGATGAAGGACATGGCGATCGTCGGCAACATCGGCCACTTCGACAACGAAATCCAGGTTGCCGCTCTGCGTAACCTGAAGTGGACGAACGTCAAGCCGCAGGTCGACCTGATCGAGTTCGCCAAGGGCAACCGCATCATCCTCTTGTCGGAAGGCCGCCTGCTGAACCTCGGCAACGCCACCGGCCATCCGTCCTTCGTCATGTCCGCTTCCTTCACCAACCAGACACTGGCGCAGATCGAGCTCTTCACCAAGCCCGGTCAGTATCAGAATCAGGTCTACGTGCTGCCGAAGCACCTCGACGAAAAGGTCGCCCGCCTGCATCTCGCCAAGCTCGGCGTAAAATTGACCGAGCTTTCGGACGAGCAGGCCGCGTATATCGGCGTCACGACCCAAGGTCCTTTCAAGTCCGACCACTACAGATACTGATTTTAAGATCAATATCCACAACATCTTGTGGCCCCGGCATTGACAAATGCCGGGGCTTATTTTTTGGCCAGCTCCCTTCCCGCAGATTCCCTTAGGCAGTATTGTTTTTGAACTTGATTCGTGACGAACCGGCGCGCCCGGAGCCATGAAAATGGGATGTCTTGTCAGGATGCGGCACAGTAGAGCCGGATGATGTTGGGTCGGCTCGACCTAACATCTGAATCCGCTCTCCAATCAAATAAGTAGAGCATGATGTCGTCCGAAAACCGCTTACACTTTTCGGCATCCTGCTCTGAAGGACGGAGACAGACCTCTTATGTCTGAAGGGGAAGACAACTTGCATCAGCCAGCGCTACGCGGAGCGGCAGCGTGGTTGCGGCAGGGCGGTGCATATATGTTTTTACCGCGGACGAAGCGAGGGAATGACAAGGGTCGGCTGGCCTCGCTGACCCGTCTGTTGCGGCTCAGCGTGTTCGGTGGCCTCGTTACCGGCCTGGCGGGTCCTGTTCTCGCGCAGAGCAACATCGCGTCGCAGGCGACCGTGCGCCTCTTCACCTCTTCCGAAATGGCTGTTTTTTCCATCATCATCGGCGTCATTTCCGCCGCTCTGCTGTCGACCGTGTGGATGGTCCGGCAGCGTGGCAATCTGGAAAACGAAAGCCGCGAGATCCGCACGGCGCTGTCCGATGCCAATCAACGCATTTCCCAGTATCAGGCGCTGATCGCCGACAAGAACCGCCGTATCGTCATCTGGGATGGCCAGAATGCGCGCCCGGAGCTGCTCGGCCAGCTCCCGGTCGAGACCGGCGCGCCCCAGGACAACGAATTCCTTGCCTTCGGCCGCTGGCTGAAGTCGTGGTCGGCCGGCGAGCTGGACAAGGCGATCGACAAGCTGCGCGGCAACGGCCAGAGCTTCGACATGGTGGTCGAGACCAACCGCGACGAGATCCTCGAAGCGCAGGGCCGCATTTCCGGCGGCCGCGCCTTCGTTCGCTTCATCGCGCTCAATAATCTGCGCGCCGAACTGGCCGAGCTGAAGATCGAGCGCGACCGGCTGATGACGTCGATCTCCGCCTTCCAGAATCTGCTCGACGCCATCGACCTGCCGGTCTGGCAGCGCGATGCCGAAGGCAAGCTGACCTGGATCAACCAGGCCTATGGCGAAGCTGTTGAAGCCGTCTCGACGGAAGAAGCCATCCGCGAGGGGCGCGAATTCCTGACGACCGTGGCCCGCGAGCGCATTCGCGCTTCGGCGACCCCGGAATCGCCCTTCCACGACAAGATTTCGACGGTCGTACACGGCAACCGCACGTTCTTCGACGTCATCGACGTAAAGTCTCCGAGCGGCTCCGCCGGCATCGCCATCGATGTTTCCGAGGCGGAAGCGGTCCGGGCCGAGCTGGCGCGTACGCTGAAGAGCCATGCCGAGACGCTCGATCATCTGGCGACGCCGGTTGCGATCTTCGACGGCGACAGACGGCTGCAGTTCTACAATCAGGCTTTCGTCCAGCTCTGGGAGCTCGACATCGCCTTCCTCGAGAAGCGACCCGATAATAGCGAGATCCTGGACCGGCTGCGCGGCGCCAAGAAGCTGCCCGAGCAGCTGAACTGGAAGACATGGAAGGACGGCGTCCTTTCGGTCTATCGTGCGCTCGATACGCAGAGCGACCTCTGGCACCTGCCCAATGGCCAGATTCTGAGGGTTTTCGCCACGGCGCATCCCCAGGGCGGCGCCACCTGGGTGTTCGAGAACCTGACCGAGCAGGTCGACCTTGAGACGCGCTACAATACGCTCGTCAAGGTGCAGGGCGAGACCATCGACCACCTATCCGAAGGCGTCGCCGTCTTCGGGCCTGATGGCCGTATCCGCCTTTCGAACCCGGCCTTCCGCATTCTGTGGAACATCACGGAGGCGCAAGCCAAACCCGGCACGCATATCCAGGCGCTGGCCGAGGCCTGCACGCCCTCCTACGACCGACCGGACGGCTGGAAGCGCTTTGCCGAGCAGATCACCAGCTTCGATGACGAGCGGCCGTCGTCGCAGGGCACGCTGGAGCTCTATTCAAATCTGGTGCTCGATTACGCCGTCATTCCGCTGCCGAATGCGCAGACCATGCTGACCTTCGTCAACAAGACGGACAGCGTGCGCGCCGAACGGGCACTGACCGAGAAGAACGAGGCGCTGCTGAAGGCGGACGAACTGAAGAACGACTTCGTCCAGCATGTCTCCTACGAACTGCGCTCGCCGCTGACCAACATCATCGGCTTCACCGATCTCCTGAAGACGCCCGGCATCGGCTCGCTGAACGATCGGCAGGCCGAATATATCGACCATATCTCCACCTCGTCGTCGGTGCTGCTGACGCTGGTCAACGATATTCTCGACCTGGCGACGGTCGATGCCGGCATCATGCGGCTGAACTATTCCGAGATCGTGCTCAGCGATCTCCTAGACGAAGTATCGATGCAGATCGCCGACCGGCTGCAGGAAAGCGGCGTGACGCTGGAAATCACCGTACCCGCCCATCTCGGCTCCATTGTCGCCGACCAGCAGCGGCTGAAGCAGATTTTGCTCAAGCTTCTGACCAATGCCGCCAATTTCGCGCCCGAGGGATCAACCATCGCGCTGACATGCGGACGCGAAGGCACGGACTTCGTCTTCTCGGTCGCGGACAACGGCCCCGGCATATCGGAAGATCTGATCCACACGGTCTTCAACCGCTTCGCTTCCAACGGCAAGGGCGGCAAGCGCAGCGGCGCGGGCCTTGGCCTTTCCATCGTGGAAAGCTTTGTCAGCCTGCATGACGGCCAGGTCTCGATCGAAAGCGAGCCGGGCAAGGGAACGAAGGTGACCTGCCGTATTCCGTCCGCCGGACTGCCCCACTCCGTCGCAGCAGAATGACAGCAACCGACACCAGCATCTCCCTCTTCCTCGCAGATGATACGGCCACCGCCCAGCTTGGGGAGGATCTGGCTCTGGCGTTGAAGGCGGGCGACTGCGTGGCGCTATCCGGCGACCTCGGCGCAGGCAAATCATCGCTCGCACGCGCGCTGCTGCGTGCCATGGCCGACGACGCGGAACTCGACGTACCAAGCCCGACCTTTACGCTCGTGCAGTCCTATGAGCTGCGCATCCCCGTCTCCCATTTTGACCTTTATCGCCTTGGCGATCCCAGCGAATTGATGGAACTCGGCTTCGACGAAGCGCTGCAGACCGGCATCTGCCTCGTCGAGTGGCCTGAAATGGCGGAAAGCGAGCTGCCGAAAGAGCGCATCATAATCAAACTGGAACATGAGGGCGAAGGGCGGCGGGCAACGATCATGGCGCCGGCCAGGCAAATGGCGCGCATACGGCGCGTGCTGGCGATACGCGCCTTTCTCGATGCTAGCGGCTATGCAGGCGCCCGGCGCCGCTTCCTGACCGGGGACGCCTCGCTGCGGGCCTATGAGTCCATCTATCCGCGTGGCGAGGGCAGCCGTGTGATCCTGATGGATTGGCCGCCACTACCGGAGGGACCGGCGGTGCTCGATGGCAAGCCCTATCCGAAGGTCGCGCATCTCGCCGAGAATGCCTATCCCTTCGTGGCTCTCGCCGACATTCTCCGCGAGAACGGCTTTGCCACACCCGAAATCTTCTCCGTCGACTACGAGCAAGGCATCCTGCTGATCGAGGATCTCGGCACCGACGGCGTGCTCGACGAGCATGGCAGGCCCATCGCCGAGCGCTATCGCGCCAGCGTCGCGTGCCTCGCACATCTGCACAGCCTTACCATTCCCCACGATATTCCGGTGACGCCGGATCATACCCATCACATTCCGGATTTCGACCGGACCGCCATGAAGATGGAAGCGCGGCTGCTTCTCGACTGGCATCTGCCCTGGAAACGCGGCACCCCGGCCAGCGACGCCGAACGCGCCGATTATCTGGCGATCTGGGATCAGCTCATCGACCAGCTTGATGACGCGGAAAAAAACCTGCTGCTGCGCGACATGCATTCGCCCAACATCATCTGGCGGGCGGCGGAAAAGGGCATTCAGCGCATCGGTCTCATTGATTTCCAGGACGCGATGATCGGGCCTACGTCCTATGATCTCGCCTCGCTCGTGCAGGATGCGCGCGTGACGATCGAGCGCGATCTCCACGATCAGCTGATATCGGACTACCTCGCACTTCGGCATGCCGAGGGCGGCTTCGACGAGGCCAAGTTCCTGAAAAGCTGGGCCATCATGTCGGCGCAGCGCAACTGCAAGCTCGCCGGCCTCTGGGTGCGGCTGCTGCAGCGTGACGGCAAACCCGGCTACCTCAAGCACATGCCGCGCACCCTCGCCTATCTCGCCATCGCCTTCGAGCATGAGGCGCTGGCTCCCTTGCGCGAATGGTGCGAGAAAGCCGGTATCGGCGGGGCATAGCGACCGAAGACCCGGCGACGGCTTTCCGGCCTTGTGCTAAAGGAAAGCAAGCGACCGAATCACGAGTTCGAGACGAGATGACCATCAAGCAAGCCATGGTATTGGCCGCGGGGCTCGGAACCCGCATGCGGCCGATCACCGACACCATCCCGAAGCCGCTGGTGAAGATCGGCGGCAAGCCGATGATCGATTACGCACTGGACGCATTGGCCGAAGCCGGCGTCGAGCGTGCAGTCGTCAATGTGCATCACCATGCCGACCAGATGGAAGCGCATCTGCGTAGCTATCGCGGGCTCGAGATCCTGATCTCAGACGAGCGGGACGCGCTGATGAACAACGGCGGCGGCCTGGTCAAAGGCTTCAAGCTGCTGAGCCGCGACCCGGTTTTCGTGATGAATGCCGATCTGTTCTGGATCGGCGAACGGCCAGGCGAACCGACGAACCTTGAGCGTTTAGCCGGATTCTACGACGCCTCCCACATGGACATGGCCATGCTCTGCGTCGAGCTGGAAAAAACGACGGGCCATAACGGCAAGAACGATTTCAGCATGACAGAAGACGGCCGGCTCCAGCGCTATCGAGACGCGCCGCATGACGGCGTCGTCTATGCAGGCGCCATCGCGATGGATCCGTCGCTCCTCGACGACGCACCGGCTGACGCCTTCAACATCAATATATACTTCGACAAGGCCATTGCCCGCGGCCGGCTCTACGGCACGATGCTCGACGGTCACTGGCTGACTGTGGGGACACCCGAGGCAGTCGGCGAGGCGGAGGAAACGATCCGGACTTTCCGGGCGTTTGCGTGAGGCCCATGGCAGGCGGCCACCGGCAACGCATCCTGACGATCCCGACAGGCCTGCCCTTCCTGAAGACCCTTGCGGCTGCTCTCTGCGACGGCCGGCTGACCGAGCATTTCCGCCATGATCCGAACGATCCGCTGTCGCTCGCCAAGGTCAGCATCTTCCTGCCGACACGGCGCGCGGCGCGTGTCCTGCGCTCGGAATTCGTCGATCTGCTCGGCGGCCGTTCCGCCATCCTGCCGATCATTCGCCCGCTCGGCGAAACCGATGACGACAGCGGCTATTTCGAGGAAACCCTGCCTGATACGGCCGATCTGGCGCAGCCGCTTGCCAATACGGCGCGGCTTCTGGAGCTGGCGCGGCTGATCCTTGCCTGGCGCAACAAGCTGCCGCAGATCGTGCGCGACATCCATTCCGATTCACCGCTCGTCGCCCCCGCAAGCCCGGCCGATGCCATATGGCTGGCGCGCAATCTCGCCGAGCTTATCGATTCGCTTGAGACCGAGGATCGGGACTGGAGCGAGCTTGCCAGTCTCAACGCCGAAGAGCATGCGCTCTGGTGGCAGCTGACGGCCGAATTTCTGCGGATCGCCAGCGCCTTCTGGCCGGCGCGCCTCGAAGAGCTCGGCAAGTCCTCCGCCGCCCGCAATCGCAATGCCATCCTTCGCGCCGAAGCACAGCGGATTGCCGCGACGCAGCATCCGGGACCGGTGATCGTCGCGGGTTCGACCGGCTCGGTGCCGGCAACTGCGGAGCTGATCGCGGCCGTCGCCTCGTTGCCGCAGGGGGTGATCGTCCTGCCCGGACTCGATCTTTCGATGCCGGAAGAGCACTGGCAGCTCGTCGCGCCGGAAACAGTCGCCGGCGAAAGGCCCGATCCGACCACGCGCAGCCATCCGCAATACGGCCTTTCATTGCTGCTGAAGCGCTTGCATGCCACCCGTCACGATGTCGAAACCGTTGCCGAGGCGGCGGAGAGCATGCAGATGCGGGCGCAGATCCTGTCGCGCGCTTTGGCGCCGGCTGAGGCGACGAGCGGCTGGGGAAGCTGGCACAAGACGCTTGCTCCTGATGCCATAGCCGGCGCGTTCGCCGATGTCGCCCTGATCGAGGCGGCAAACGAGCGCGAGGAAGCGACGGCAATCGCAATCGCATTGCGACTGGCGCTGGAGAAGCCGGGACGCAATGGCGGCGAAAGCCAGGCCGCCTTGATCACGCCCGATCGCAACCTCGCAAGGCGCGTGACCGCAGAGCTATCTCGCTTCGGCATCACCGCCGACGATTCGGCTGGCACGCCGCTTTCGGCCATGCCGCAAGGCACGCTGCTGCAATTGCTGCTCGAAGCGACGCTCCGCCCTGGCGATCCCGTCTCCATCGTCTCGCTGCTCAAGCATCCCCTCGCCCGCTTCGGCTTGCCGCCGCAGACGCACCGCCTCGGCGTCGACGCGCTGGAAATCCTGGCGCTCAGGGGCGGAGTCACCCATGTCGATATCGGCACGCTGGAAGCGCTGCTCGATATCAGGCTCGCCGAACAGGCGAACGACCGCCACGCGCCGCAATGGCGCAAATCGCTTCCCCCCGAATCCGTGGAGCATGCACGCAAGCTGGCGAGTAGGGTCACTAGGGCATGTGAGCCGCTTGTGACGGCACTCTCCTTGCAGACGGCCGACGGCTTACCTACCCTTTCGGAATGGGCCGAGCGCACGGGCCGGACGCTCGAAGCCGTCGCGACCGACGAGCGCGGTGATCTGGCGGCGCTTTGGTCCGGGGAAGCCGGAGATACGCTCGCCAGCCTGCTGAAGGAAGTCATCGATACCGAAGGCCAGCTCGAGGCGGACGGGCCGCAATGGATCGACATCATGACGGCCCTCTGCGTGGGACAGGCGGTGAAGCCGCGGGCTCTCAGCCACCCGCGCCTTTTCATCTTCGGCACGCTTGAAGCGCGCCTGCAGAGCGTCGACACACTGATCCTCGGCGGCTTGAATGAAGGCTCATGGCCCGGACAGACGGCGAACAATCCCTTCATCTCGCGCACGATGAAGACGGAGATCGGCCTTGAGCCGCCGGAACGGCGCATCGGCCAGCTTGCCCACGATTTCGAAATGGCAAACGGTACCCGTGACCTCATCTATTCGCGCGCGCTGCGCCAGGGTTCGACGCCGACGGTCGCCTCCCGGTGGCTGCGGCGGCTGATCGCGCTCGGCGGCGAAGACCTTAAAAACACATTGAAGGCGCGCGGCGATCAATACCGCCATTGGGCAGTCCTGATCGACGAAGGCGACAATCAGGCCCCGGCATTGCGGCCGGCGCCGAAGCCGCCCGCGGAACTGCAGCCGAAAAGCTATTCCTTCAGCGAGGTGGGCCGCCTGCGTCGCGACCCTTATGCCATCTATGCGCGGCGCGTGCTGCGGCTCGATCCGGTCGATCCGTTCAATCGCGATCCCGGCCCGGCCGAGCGCGGCACGCTCTATCACAAGATCATCGACCGCTTCGTTCGTGAAGGCCACGTTGCCGGCACGCCGGATGCGACGCTGGCTATGGATCGCATCATCGCTGAGCTGTTCGATGCACAGCGGCTGCCTGACCATATCGACAGCGTCTGGCGGCCGCGCTTCCGCGAAGTGGCCCGCGCCTTTCTCTCCTGGGAAGCGGAACGACGGCCGGAGGTTCGCAAGACGGCGACGGAAGTGCCGGCCGGTGTCGAGATCGAGCCCATCGGCGTCAGGCTGACTGGCGTCGCCGACCGTATCGATATCAAGAGCGATAAGGCGGCCGATATCATCGACTACAAGACGGGCTACAATCCCTCGCCGCCGCAGGCCCGCGCGCTGCTCGACCCGCAGCTGGCGCTGGAGGCCTATGCGCTCAGACAGGGTGCCTTCCGCAATATCGGCGCGATGGTTCCCGAAAACCTGCTTTACGTGCGGCTGCGGCCGGGCGATCGTTTCAGGGTCGATCAGGTCAACAACGAACATTCCAGCCGCGGCGGCAAGACGGAAACAAAGTCGGCTATGGACCTGGCGCAGGAAGCGATGGACCAGTTCGTCAAATTCGTTTCGCTGCTGCAATCCGGCGAGAAGGGCTTTTCCTCGCGGCTGATCCCCGCCCAGCAGTTCGAATATGGCGGCGATTACGATCACCTCGCCCGCGTTTCGGAATGGTCGACGGCGGAAAGCGAACAGGAAGGCGGCGGCGATGAGTGAGCTTCCCGCCAGCGAACCAGCCGGCCTGCCCGACAGCGACGACCCCGGCGTCTGGATCAGCTGGACGACGATCCAGCAATCCATCGCCTCGGACCCCGAACGCTCGGCCTGGGTTTCGGCCAATGCCGGCTCGGGCAAGACGCATGTGCTCACCCAGCGCGTCATCCGCCTGCTGCTATCTGGCGCCCGGCCCTCGGCCATCCTCTGCCTCACCTATACCAAGGCCGCCGCTTCCGAAATGTCGAACCGCGTCTTTGACCGGCTGGCAACTTGGGCGACGATGCCGGACGAGGAGTTGAAAACGCGCATCGCCGATATCGAGGGCGCGGAACCGGATATCTTCAAGCTTGCCGAGGCGCGTCGGCTCTTTGCCAAGGCGCTGGAGACGCCGGGCGGGTTGAAGATCCAGACGATCCATGCCTTTTGCGAGGCCTTGCTGCATCAATTCCCGCTCGAGGCGAATGTCGCCGGGCATTTCTCCGTTCTCGACGACCGTGCGGCGGCGACCCTACTCGAGGATGCGCGCCGCGCGCTGCTGGCCTCCGCGACGCCGCACGGCGATGCCGAGCTGGCACAAGCCTTTGCCTATGTGCTCGATCTCGGCGATGAATCGGGCCTGGAAGCGCTGCTCGGCGATATCGTCGCCAAACGCAACGCCATCCGCCGCTTTACCGAAGCGGCGGAGCGACAGGGCGGCCTTGAAGCGACGCTGCTGGCGCGGCTCGGACTTTCCGCCGACGACACGGAAGCCGGCATTGCGGAACAGTACTGGCCGCTTCCCGGCCTCTCCGGTGCGACGCTGGAACTCTATCTCACGCTCGCCGATCAGAAGGGCGGTGCAAAAGCACAGGAGATCGCTTATGCGCTGCGCCTCGCCAAACGTGAAGCGGATGCTATCGCCCGCGCCGAGATACTCGAAAAGGTCATGCTGACCGCGAAAGGCGAACCGAAATCGGACAGCCAGTTTTTTGTGAAGGCGATGCTGGCGGACGCTCCGGCACTTTCCGATGCAGTGGCGGCGGCACGCGCTCATGTCGTTGCCTGCCGCGACCGGCTGAAACTGATGCGGATGTATCGGGCGACCCGCGCAGCCCTTATCCTCGCCGACCGGCTGAACCGAGACTATGAGGAGCTGAAGAAGCGGCGCAGCCAGCTCGATTTCGAGGATCTCATCACCCGCACCGCCGATCTCCTCAACAAGAAGGGCGTCGGGCCATGGATTCACTATAAGCTGGATAAGGGTATCGATCACATCCTTGTCGATGAGGCACAAGATACCAGCCCGATCCAGTGGAGCGTCATCCAGTCTCTGGCGGAGGATTTCTTCGCCGGCGAAAGCGCGCGGCCGACGCTGCGGACGATCTTTGCCGTCGGCGACGAGAAGCAATCGATCTATTCATTCCAGGGCGCGCGGCCGGAGCGCTTTTCCGAGGAAAGCGATCGCACCCGCCGACGGGTGGATGCCAGCGGCCTGCGGTTCTCGTCGATTCGGCTGCCGCTGTCCTTCCGCTCGACGGCCGATGTGCTCGGCGCCGTCGACCATATCTTCACCAGCCCGGAGAACGCTAGGGGGCTCAGCGCCGTCAACGAGCCGGTGGTGCACCGCTCCAGCCGCATCGGCCATCCCGGCGCCGTCGATCTCTGGGAGATGATCGCGCCGGAACCGGCTGCCAAGGAGGAGGACTGGACGGCACCTTTCGATTCGACGCCGGAAAGCGCACCGCCCGCCATCCTGGCGCGGCGGATGGCGCAGACGATCGGCAACCTCATCGGGCGAGAGACGATTATCGAAAAAGGCAAGGCCCGCTTCATCGAAGCCGGCGACATTCTCGTGCTGGTGCGCAAGCGCGACAGCTTCGTCAACGCGCTGACCCGCGCCCTGAAACGGCGCGGCAACATTCCCGTCGCCGGTGCCGACCGGCTGGTGTTGACCAGCCATATCGCCATTCAGGATCTCCTGGCGCTCGGCCGCTTCCTGCTGTTGCCGGAAGACGATCTTTCGCTTTGCGCACTGCTGAAAAGCCCGTTGTTCGACCTCAGCGAAGAGGATGTCTTCGCGGTCGCGGCTTATCGTGATGACCACGAGAGCGTCTGGAGCCATCTGCAACGGTTCGCCGAAGACGGCCATGACCGCTTTAGCCGGGCCGTCGAACAGCTGAAGACCTTCCTTGCTTTGTCGAAAAGCCTGGCGGTGCATGACTTCTACGCTCGCGTGCTCGGCAGCTTCGGCGGCCGGCGGCAGTTTCTGGCGCGGCTCGGCACCGAGGTCAGCGACATCCTCGACGAATTCCTGACCTTCGCGCTGGATCACGAGACGGGCGGCCTGCCCGGCCTGCAATCCTTCATCTCGACGTTGGAACTGGAAGCACCAACCGTCAAGCGCGAGCAGGACAAGGGCCGCAACGAAGTGCGGATCATGACGGTGCATGCATCGAAGGGGCTGGAAGCGCCGATCGTCTTCCTCGTCGACGGCGGCGGCAAGGCCTTTACCCATACGCATCTGCCGAAGATGCGGCTGATCGAAACCGGCAAGGACCAGATCCCGCTGCCGGTCTGGGTGCCGGTCTCCGCGCTTGCCAATTCGCTGACGCAGGCCGATACGGCGCGGCTGCAATCGCTGACCGAGGAAGAATATCGTCGCCTACTCTATGTCGGCATGACGCGCGCTGCCGACCGGCTGATCATCTGCGGCTACCGCGGCATCCGCGAAAACAGCGATACATGGCACGCGATGATTTCGGCGGCGCTGCGCCAGGACGAGCAGCATTGTACGTTGAGGACTTTCTCCGGCGCTGATGGTGACTGGCAGGGCTTGAGCTGGCGAATTGCGCAAGTGAAGCTCGATTTCGAAATCATGCCGGAGCCGGAGAAACTGATGGAGCGCGCGGGCTTGCCTGCGGGACTCAGCCGACCACTGCCGCCGCAGAGGAACCTTCCCCGGCCGCTCAGCCCCTCTGGGGTCGGCACCGTCATCGACGATGAGGCCGACAATCTGCTCGTTACTTCGGCGCTTTTCGGCGAGAAGGCGAAGTCCGACTACGCTCTGCAGAAGGGCCGCTTCATCCACCGCATGCTGCAGACACTGCCTGATATCGCGCCGGAGGATCGCGCCGACGCGGCGCGGCGCTACGCCGAACGCGCCGCGCGCTTCTGGCCCCAGGCCGAGCGGGAAGCATTGATCGGCTCCGTCATGGCGCTACTCTCGCACCCGGACCTGCAAGGCACCTTCAGCGCGCATGCCCAGGCCGAAGTCTCGATCATGGGCACGTTGACGCTCGGCAGCCAGTCCTACGCCGTCTCGGGCCGCATCGACCGTCTGGCGGTACTCGACGACCGCATCGTCATCCTGGACTACAAGACGAATCGCGTGCCCCCGGGCAGTGAGCGGGACATTCCCTTCGCGCACAAAGCGCAGCTTGCTATCTACCGCTCCATCCTTTCGCCGCTCTATCCGGGAAAACGCATCGATTGCCTGCTGGTCTATACCGAAAACGCTTCGATCTATACGCTGTCCGACGACGCCCTTGCATTGGCGCTTGCGGAGCTCCAGACAAAGTGAAATATCGGACATTGAAATTCAGGCGCCGCCCCCTCACATACATAGCAACCGCAAATTCTGGTAAAGGAGCAGCCTATGGCTACCGTTAAAGTCGATACTTCCAACTTCACTGCTGAAGTCCTGCAGTCCGCAGAGCCCGTCGTCGTTGATTTCTGGGCCGAATGGTGCGGTCCGTGCAAGATGATCGCTCCGGCTTTGGAAGAGCTCGCCGTACAGTTTGAAGGCAAGGTCAAGGTCGCCAAGCTCAATATTGACGAAAATCCGGAACTGGCCGCCCAGTTCGGCGTTCGCTCGATCCCGACGCTTGCCATGTTCAAGGGCGGCGAAGTGGCTGACATCAAGGTCGGCGCCGCTCCGAAGACCGCCCTGCAGAGCTGGATTTCCAGCGCATCCTGATAGGTATCGACTGAATAGAATAAAAAAGCCCGGCTCGACCGGGCTTTTTTATTGATCCTGATCCAATTTATCGGGGCGGCGTGCCGTTATCGGCAAGAACGTCGCCGACCAGATAGAGGGATCCACCGATCAAAATGCGCGGAGCGGGTGAATTCGGCACGACGAAGGCCTTGATCGCATCCAGCGCCTCGCCGACATCAGACATCGGTTCCGCCACCAAGCCGGCATCATAGGCCGCGTTCGCCAGAATGACCGGATCGATCATCGCGTCGCTGGCGCGGATCGGCACGCAATAGACCTTTTCCGCAAGACCGGCGAAGGCCTTGAAATAACCGACCGGATCCTTGGTGTTGATCATGCCGATAATCAGGAACAGAGGGCGCGGCTGGCGCTCCTCGAAATTGGCCATGGCTTCGGCGATGGCTTCGCCGGCGCCGGGATTATGGCCACCATCAACCCAGATCTCGGCGCCTTCGGGTGCATGCGACATCAGATTGCCTTCCGTCAACCGCTGCAGGCGGCCCGGCCACTCGACCGAGGTCATCGCCTTTTCCATCATCGCTTCGGTGACGACGAAACCGGCGGCCTTGACGGCGCGGATGGCGGCGGCGGCATTGGCATATTGATGGCGGCCCGGCAGGCGCGGCAGCGGCAGATCGGCGAGGCCGAACTCGTCCTGGTAGACCAGCTTGCCATATTCTTCGTGGGCGGAAAAATCCTGGCCGAAAACGGCCGTCGGACAACGCAGCCGCTCGGCCGTCGATATCAGCACGTCGAGCGCCGCATCATATTCCTGGTGGCCGATGACAACAGGATGGCCTGATTTCATGATGCCAGCCTTCTCGGCCGCAATCAGCTCGACGCGATCGCCGAGATAGGGCTGATGATCGAGCGAAATCGGCATGATGACCGACACGGCCGGATCGGAAATGACGTTGGTGGCATCAAAACGGCCGCCGAGGCCCACTTCGATGACGGCGGCATCGGCCGGATGCTCGGCAAAGAGAATGAAGGTAGCCGCCGTCAGTATCTCGAAGACCGTGATTTTCTGGCCGCCATTGGCGTCGGCGATGCGCCGCAGCACATCAGCGAACACGGCGTCGTCGACAAGCTTGCCGCGGCCACCCTTGACGCCCATGCGGTAGCGCTCGTGCCAATTGACGAGATGCGGCGAGGTGTGAACGTGAACGCTGTAACCGCCGGCTTCGAGCAGCGCGCGGCAGAAGGCCGTCACCGATCCCTTGCCGTTGGTGCCGGCGACATGGATCACCGGCGGCAATTTCCTATGAGGGTTACCGAGGATATCAAGCAGCCGGGTTATTCTCTCCAGGGAGAGATCGAAGCCCTTGGGGTGCAGCCCCATCAGCTTGTCAATCTCCCGTGCTGCCTCGCTCATTGCGGATTGATCCATAGCCGTCATCCCGCACCTCCGCCCTCGATGATATCAGGCGCTCGCCGCTATCGCCAGCGCAGCACCATTCTTGCTCTTGGCGGACACGTCGTTTGCCGGCGCCTTGGTCAGGATCTTCAGGAGCGTGGCCAGGGTATCCGGAATGTCGTGACGCTTGATGACCATGTCCACCATGCCGTGTTCCAGCAGGTATTCCGAGGTCTGGAAGCCTTCCGGCAGCTTTTCGCGGATCGTCTGCTCGATGACGCGCTTGCCGGCAAAGCAGATTTCCGCGCCCGGCTCGGCCAGATGAATGTCGCCCAGCATGGCGTAGGACGCGGTGACGCCGCCGGTCGTCGGATTGGTCAGAACGACGATATAGGGCTGGCCGGCTTCCTTCAGCATGTCGACGGCAACCGTGGTGCGCGGCAGCTGCATCAGCGACAGGATGCCTTCCTGCATGCGCGCGCCACCCGAAGCCGGGAACATGACCAGCGGGCATTTCTCTGAAATCGCCCGCTCGAATGCCTTGACGATGGCCTCGCCGGCAGCGATGCCGAGCGAACCGCCCATGAAATTGAACTCATGCACGACGGCAACGAGCTTGACGCCGCGAACCTTGCCGACGCCGGCAAGGATCGTGTCTTCCTGCTCGGTCTTGATGCGGCTGTCCTTCAGGCGGTCGGTATATTTCTTCGAATCGCGGAACTTCAGCGGGTCCTGCGCGACCTTCGGCTGCGGCAGGGCTTCATACTCGCCATTGTCGAAGAGATCGGCAAGGCGCGCCTTGGCCGGCATCTTCATATGGAAGCCGGAAGCGGGGATGACCCACTTGTTGTCCTCAAGATCCTTGTGGAAGACCATTTCGCCGGTCTCCGGGCACTTGATCCAGAGATTCTCCGAAATTTCGCGACGGCCCAGCATGGAGTTGATCCGCGGGCGAACGTAATTCGTGATCCAGTTCAATTCGAAACTCCTAATCGACCATATCAATCGATATCGTAGTCGTCACCTAATGCCCATAGGCCATGTCTTCAATTCGCAACGATTTGAAGACAGGCCTATATGGGGAAACTATTCGGCGGCAACAAGGCGTGCCGAGCGGGTTCCCGTCGACAGGCCCCGGACAAGCGTCGCGACGGCCTGGATGGTGTCGGCGCCGGCCTTGCCATCCTTGGTGAGGCTGGTGGCGATCTGGTTGACAATGGCGGTGCCGACGACCACGCCGTCTGCAGAGCCGCCGATTACCTTGGCATGCTCTGCCGTTTTGACACCGAAGCCAACGCAGATCGGCAGGTCGGTGTGCTGCTTGATACGCTTAACGGCGCCCGACACCAGCGACGGATCCGGCAGAGCCGAACCGGTGATGCCGTTCATCGAGACATAATAGACGAAACCGGACGTGTTCTTCAAAACGGTCGGCAGGCGCTTGTCATCGGTGGTCGGCGTCGCCAGGCGGATGAAGTTGATGCCCTTCCTGATGGCGGGAATGCAGAGTTCGTCGTCCATTTCCGGCGGCAGGTCGACGACGATCAGGCCATCGACACCGGCGACAAGGGCGTCATCGAGGAACTTTTCGACGCCGTAAATATAGATCGGATTGTAATAGCCCATCATCACGATCGGCGTATCGGCATCCACCTTACGGAAATCGGCGGCGAGCTGCAGCGTCTTCTTCAGCGTCTGGCCGGCCTTCAAGGCGCGCTGGCCGGCAAGCTGAATCGCCGGGCCGTCGGCCATGGGATCGGAAAAGGGCATGCCGAGCTCGATAACGTCGGCACCGGCTTCAGGCAGCGCCTTCATGATGCCGAGCGAGGTCTCGTAATCGGGATCGCCACCCATGAAATAGGTGACGAGTGCCGGGCGGCCTTCAGCCTTCAGAGCGGCGAAGCGTTTGTCCATACGTGCGGTCATGGCGTCTAACTCACATTCCCAGAATCTTGGCGACGGTGAAGATGTCCTTGTCGCCGCGGCCGGAGAGGTTCATCAGGATGATCTCGTCCTTGCCCATCTTCGGGGCGCGCTTGATCACTTCGGCGAGGGCGTGGCTCGGCTCCAGTGCCGGAATGATGCCTTCGAGGCGCGTCAGCGTCTGAAAGGCTTCCAGCGCCTCATGGTCCATGATCGGCACATATTCGGCGCGACCGATATCGTTCAGCCAGGAATGTTCCGGCCCGATGCCGGGATAGTCGAGGCCGGCCGAAATCGAATGTCCCTCTTTGATCTGGCCGTCATCGTCCTGCAGCAGGTAGGTGCGGTTGCCGTGCAGCACGCCGGGCGAGCCCGCGGTGATCGAGGCGCAATGCTCGTCGCCCTCAAGGCCCTTGCCGCCGGCTTCGACGCCGACGATCTTGACGCCTTCATCATCGAGGAAGGGATGAAAGATGCCGATCGCATTCGAACCGCCGCCGACGGCCGCGATAACGAGATCCGGCAGGCGCCCTTCGGCTTCCAGCATCTGCTGCTTGGCTTCCGTGCCGATCACAGCCTGGAAATCCCGAACCATTTCCGGATAGGGATGCGGGCCGGCGGCCGTTCCGATCAGGTAATAGGTGTCGTCGACATTGGTGACCCAATCGCGAAGGGCTTCGTTCATGGCATCCTTCAGCGTGCCGCTGCCGGCCGTTACCGGAATGACCTCGGCGCCAAGAAGCTTCATGCGGAAGACGTTCGGCGCCTGCCGCTCGACATCTGTCGCGCCCATGTAGACGACGCAGGGCAGGCCAAAACGGGCGGCAACGGTCGCGGAAGCGACGCCATGCTGGCCCGCGCCGGTTTCGGCGATGATGCGGGTCTTGCCCATGCGCTTGGCCAGCAGGATCTGGCCGATGCAGTTGTTGATCTTATGGGACCCGGTGTGGTTCAGCTCTTCGCGCTTGAAATAGATCTTCGCGCCGCCAAGTTCGGCCGTCAGGCGCTCGGCAAAGTAAAGCGGGCTCGGGCGGCCGATATAATGCGTGCCGAGAGATTTCAATTCCGCCTGGAAGGCCGGATCGTTCTTCGCCTTGTTCCATTCCTCCTGCAAATCCAGGATCAGCGGCATCAACGTTTCGGCAACGAAACGGCCGCCATAAATGCCGAAACGACCGTCCTCATCGGGGCCGGCGCGGAAGGAATTCAGTTTTGGCGTCTGGTTCACTCTCTACTCCCTGCTGCCGGTTCCGGCAGACATGCTTCTGCAAATGCGTCGAAAAACTGGTCGATCTTACCCAGATCCTTCACGCCCGGCGCGCTTTCGACGGCGGAGGAAAGATCGATGCCCGTGGCCTTGGTGGATGCCAGCGCGAGCGCGACATTATCCTTGTTGACGCCGCCGGACAGCATGTAGTCGACCCGATCGTCGAGCCAGCTCATCAGGCCCCAATCGAAGGACACGCCGTTTCCACCCGGCAGCTCCGAGCCGACAGGCGGCTTGGCATCGAACAGGAAGCGGTCGGCAATGCCGATATAGGATTCGACCCGCTTCAGATCGTCGGCGTCACGCACCGACATGGCCTTCATGACCGAGACATTATAGACCGCTTTGATCGTCAAGACACGCTCCGGGCTTTCATTGCCATGGAGCTGCAAAATATCCGGCTGCACCAGCGACATGATCTCATCGAGATCGTCATTGGTGGGATTGACCGTGACGGCAACAATCTTTGCCTTGCCGCGAGCGCGCTCGGCCAGCCGGCCGGCCAGATCGGGCTCGATATAGCGTGGGCTCTTCTCGAAGAAGATGAAGCCGATATGGGTGGCGCCGCGCGCAAGCGCACGATCCACCGCTTCCGGCGTCTTCAGACCGCAAATTTTGACATCGGGGTTCATGGCAGCGGAGTGACACGAAATTTCAAAAGAGTCGAGCCTAAAGGCGACAGGCGGGGGAATTTTGCGCTGCCGAAGGCGACGGCGGGCAACAGTGCTCTTTGGCCTGAAACCTATACAATGGCCTTCATGAGGCAAAAGTCCTCACCGCACCGCGATGACGACCTTGCCCCGAGCACGGCCTGTCTCGACGTAGGCCAGCGCCTCGTTGGTCTTTTCGAACGGAAAGACCCGATCGACGACAGGTCGTATGGCTCCTGCCTCGATCAATGAGGCGATCTGCTCGAGCTGCCCGCCGCTCGGCTTCATGAAGAGGAACGAATAGCTGACGCGATGGCGTTTGGATTTTCTGCGGATGCTAAAGCTCAGCAGGCGCATGGCTTGCCGAAGCAGCCAGCCGGAACCGCTTTCCCTGGCAAACTCCGGATCTGGCGGACCGGAGATCGAGATCAGCTTCCCACCCGGCTTCAGAACGCGGAGTGATTTTTCCAGCGTATCCTTGCCAAGGCTGTTCAGCACGACATCATACCCCTGCAGGACGTTTTCGAAATCGTCCTTCTTGTAGTCGACGACGACATCCGCTCCGAGACTTCTGACCAGATCGACATTGGCTGTGCTTGTCGTCGTCGCCACGGTCGCACCGATATGTTTGGCAAGCTGGATGGCAATCGCCCCGACACCGCCCGAGCCGGCATGGATCAGAATCTTCTGCCCCTTCTTCAGGTTTGCCCGGTCGACAAGCGCCTGCCAGGCGGTCAGGGCGACGAGCGGCACCGATGCCGCCTCTTCCATTGTCAGGTTCTTCGGCTTCATCGCAACGTCGGCCTCGTTGATCGCAATGAACTCCGCGAATGTGCCGATGCGGTCCTTGGCCGGGCGCCCATAGACTTCGTCGCCGGTTTTGAATTTCCGGACTTTAGATCCGACCCGAACCACGACGCCTGCCGCGTCATTGCCCAGGATCAGCGGCAGGCGGTATGGCAGCACAAGTTTGAACTCGCCGTCCCTGATCTTGGCATCCACCGGGTTTACGCTGGCAGCATGGATCCGGACCAAAACTTCGTCTTCCCGCAACTCCGGCTCGGGGACTTCGCCCAAGCGCAGAGCAGCACCTTTCGCATAGCGATCGATCAGGAATGCCTTCATGATACTGACTTTCTTTTCCTAAGGTTGCGGCGCTAGCGGCTCAGGCCGGAAGCCTGTTGAACTTCCGAAGATTTTTGTCGACGAATGACTCGGGCAGGAAGCGGCGTATGAGGCGGACCTGGCCTGCCATCTTTCCTGCGGTGTAACGTCTCTTCGGTGATGCCGCATTGGCCGCCTTAACGAGCATGTCGGCGACGATCTCCGGTGCATCTCCCGTCTCGACGATCTCCCGCATCAGCTTTTCCGCATCGGCGCGAATGGTGTCGTAGATGGGAAGCGGCTGATCAGCACGCGTGAGATTTTCCTCGAAAGACGTGCGGGTGACGCCAGGCTCGACCAGCACGACGCGAATGCCTTGCGTTCGCACCTCGTGGTCGAGCGATTCCGAATAACCCTCGATCGCATGCTTGGTCGATGCATAGAGGGCGTTGAAGGGGGCGGGTATGAGACCAAGGATGGAGCTCATGTTGATGATCCTGCCCTTTCGCTGGCGTCTCATAATGGGCAGCACCGCATTCGTCAGACGCACGACGCCGAAGACATTCACATCGAACAGAGCCTTTGCCTGTACGGCAGAAGACTCCTCGGCACCTCCGAGCAACCCGATCCCGGCATTGTTGACGAGAAGATCGATTCGTCCTGCACGGATCACAACATCTTCGACCACACTCTGTACCGAACGATCGTCAGTGACGTCGCAAACCAGCATCGTCACGCCATCGGAGGTGTCGGCCATCGGCTTGCGGCTGGTTCCGAACACCTGGTAACCATTGCGCCGCAGCGCTCGTGCGGTTGCCAGCCCAATGCCGGAGGAAGCGCCTGTAACCAGGGCGACGCCGCGTTCTTTACCGCTCATCTGTCTCAGCTTTCATTTTTATCGTGGAACATCGATGAAAACTAAGTTACTATCATTTCGAAACTAAGTCACTATCAAAAAGATACTAACATGCAGAATCTTTCAGACCAATCATGCCTGATTGCCCGCAGCCTCGCGCTGGTGGGGGACGCATGGAGCATGCTGATCCTAAGGGACGCCCATGCCGGGCTCACCCGATTCGATGAATTCCGCAAGAGCCTCAGCATCGCCCCGACGATCCTGACCCGTCGGCTTGCGGCGCTTACGGAGGACGGGCTGCTGGAGAAGCGCCGCTATTCGGAGCGGCCGCCGCGGGATGAGTACATATTGACTGCAGCGGGCCAGGACTTCCTGCCTGTCCTGTTTGCGATCGGCGCGTGGGGGCGAAAGCACCGCAATGCAGACGGTGTAACCCGGTTCTTCGACGCCGAGACCGGGACGGAGATCGATCCCGTCATGATCGACCGTGCAACCGGCGCTCCGATCGGCACGCGGCCGATTCGCATCGCTGCACCCGAATGAGCCACATCACGCGAAAGGAGCCAGAAGCCTTTAGCCGATAACGGCTTGCTCAATCAAAATCGATCGCGTGCAGCTGGCTGCCATGGCGCTTCAGCCAGGCCTTGGCATCGTCCATGCCGGGGCAGAGCTTGCGGCAGAGCGCCCAGAAGCGCGGGCCGTGGTTCATTTCTCTCAAATGCGCGACCTCATGGGCGGCGAGATAGTCGATGACCAGTGGCGGCGCCATGACGATGCGCCAGGAGAAGCTGAGGTTTCCCTGGGAAGAGCAAGAGCCCCAACGGCTGCGGGTGTCCTTCATGGTGATGGAGGAGACAGGCGCGCGGATCGTTCCGGCGTGCACCGCCACGAGCTTTTCGAGATCGGCGCGTGCCTCCTTCTTCAGGAAAGTCGCGATGCGGCGGCCGGCATGTTCCGGCAGACCGCTGACACGCAGCACCGGCTGGCCGTCCACGATGATGGCTTCGGTGAGACCGCGCAGGGTACCTGTGTGCTCGATCCGGTGACGCACGCCGCGCAGAAGGATTTCGCTGCCGCTGCGCAGGCTGCTGTCCGTCGTGAATTTGGCGAGCTTTGTCAAAAGCCAGCCCTGATGCCGGTCGAGGAAGGCATTGACCTCGCGTGCCGCAAGACCGCGCGGAATGGTCATCTTCAGCGAGCGTCCGCCCGGCTCGATCCGAAGCGTGATGCGCGTCGCCCGCTCATGCTGGCGGATCGTCAGCGGCATCAGACGGCCGGCGACGTTCAGGGTGCGCGTTTCCGGCGCGGGTGGTTCGGCAGACGCTCTGCGGGATCTGGATAGAAGCGGAAACATGGAAGGCAGTTTTATACGATTCGGGCTGATATCTGGCAAAGAAAAACCGGCATCGCCGGATGCCGGTTTCGATTGCGTTACAGGGCCTCGGTCACGGCGTCTGGAATTCGGTCGCCGGACCGCCATTGTTGTCATTGCGCTTGACGCTGTTGCGCTCGCGCATGAAGCGGTCGAACTCGTCCTGATCCTTGGCGCGGCGCAGCTCGCGGACGTAGCTGTCGAATTCGGCGCGCATCTCGTCCAACTTGCGGCGCTCCTGCTCGAGGCGCTCAAGTTCCGCCTTGCGCCAGTCGTCGAACGCGACGTTGCCGGTGGAGAAGGAATGACGGTGACGGCCGCGATGGCGGCCGCAGCCGGCAAACATTCCGTCGGCCTTTTCATTCACATCCCTTTTGAAATCCCGCAAACGTTCCCCGAAGAGAATATAGGCGAGCATGGCAAAGCCCAGCGGCCAAAAGACCACGAAGCCAAGCACCATCAGGGCAATAGTAGCCGGAGTCCAATCCGGGCGTAGCAATGCAGATTGGTTCATCGTGAGGTATCCTCGCACGGCGCATCGCCCCTCGACCAACACCGATCGACGGAAAGGCTTCTGCGCATTTTTTAAAGCTCTACTGCATCTCAGCGCGTTCCAAGGACGCGCGGCGCGGTAAACGGCCCGATCATCTTCGAAACCGCTGGAATCGAGATGGTAACCTCTTCGTGAGCCTTCAATGGCATCTTCAGGTGGAATCGGACAAGCCCTTGAATCCGCGCGGATAATTCAACAAAAGCTAATAATTTGCGCTGCTAGAGCGTTATGACGTCCGAAAAGAACGTCATAACGCTCTAGCTATTTGATTTTGCATGATCTCATCCAAAAATCGCTGCGCCTTTTTTGGATCATGCTCCTCAGGCGGATTTCCCGCCCTTGATCACCCGCTTGACGACCGGCCGGCCAGTGCGGGCATGCTCGCGGGCAAAGGCTAAAATGCGCGGCGCGATCTCGCGGCGGAAGCGCGAGCCGTTGAAGACACCGTAATGGCCGACGTCCGGCTGCAGGTAATGCATGCGCATATGATCGGGGATGCCCGTGCAGATGGTCTGCGCCGCCATCGTCTGGCCGACGCCGGAGATATCGTCATTCTCACCCTCGACGGTCAGCAGCGCGACATTGCGGATCACCGAAGGATCGACCGGCCGGCCGCGATGCATGAGTTCGCCCTTGGGCAGCGCATGCTTGATGAACACCTGGTCCACGGTCTGCAGATAGAATTCCGCGGTCAGATCCATGACAGCCAGGTATTCATCATAGAAATCGCGGTGCTTCTCCGCCGGCTCGCCGTCGTTCTTGACGAGATGCACGAAGAAGTCCTTGTGGGCGATCATGTGCCTATCGAGGTTCATCGACATGAAGCCGGAAAGCTGCAGGAAGCCGGGATAGACGGGCCGCATGAAGCCCGGCTGCGGCCAGGGGACATTCATGATGACATTGTCGGCAAACCATTCGAGCGGCCTGTCCTTGGCCAGCTTGTTGACCGCCGTCGGATTGATGCGCGTATCGATCGGGCCGCCCATCAGCGTCATCGACGCCGGCACCAGAGGATCGCCGGCCGCCTCCATCACCGCAACGGCCGCGAGAACCGGCACGGACGGCTGGCAGACGGCAACGACATGCGTGTCCGGCCCGAGATGGTGCAGCATCTCGATGACGTAATCGATATAATCCTCCAGATCGAAGGTGCCTTCGGTCATGGGCACCATGCGGGCATCGATCCAGTCGGTGATATAGATATCGGCGCCCGGCAGAAGGGCTTCCACGGTTCCGCGCAGCAGTGTCGCATAGTGGCCCGAGATCGGCGCGACGATCAGGATGCGCGGATCGATGCCGTGACCGGCGGGCAGGCTGCGCTCGAAATGGATGAGATTGCAGAACGGCTTCTTCCAGGCGATCTTTTCGTGCACCGAAACCGGCTTGCCGTCGATCGCCGTCTCATGAAGCCCGAATTCCGGCTTGCCATAGCGCCTGGTCGTGCGCTCGAAGACTTCGAGGCTTGCCGTCAACGTGCGGCCAAGCATGGTATGCGACAGCGGATTAAGGGGATTGGCAGAGGCCAGGCGCATCATGTCGGCAGCGGCGCGGAAGGGTGCGAGGGCGGCATGATTGAGTTCGTAAAACTGATAAAACATTTGGGGGCGTCACCTTTCGAGATGCCGGCGCGCGAACTTGCAAATCACATAGATTTTCAAAAGCTCATGCGCCTCATATGTCGCTGCTTTCATTGCGGCGCTCCTCCGGTTGCGCTACGCAGCAGGATGATTGCGGCTCCTCAGGCGCAATCTTCATCCTTTAAGCTCTTACTAACCAGTCTAGCAGTTTTTGCTGGGGGGCAACATAACTGCAGAGAGTTTTACCTATAAAAACGCCGGAGAAGCGATTCTCCGGCATCAACAATGATCTCAAAAGATTAAAGTTCCTGAGCCTCAAGGCCTCATGCGTCTGCGAGGAAGGTCTGGCGCTGCGTGCCGAGGCCTTCCATGCCGAGTTCGACGACATCGCCCGGCTTCAGATATTGCGGTGGCTTCATGCCCATGCCGACGCCGGGAGGCGTGCCGGTGGAGATGACGTCACCCGGATGCAGCGACATGAACTGGCTGAGATAGGATACGAGGTAGGCAACACCATAGACCATGGTCTTGGTCGAGCCGTTCTGCATCGTCTTGCCGTTGACCTTCAGCCACATGCCGAGGTTCTGCGGGTCGGCAACCTCGTCCTTCGTAACCAGCCACGGGCCAATCGGACCGAAGGTGTCGCAGGACTTGCCCTTGGTCCATTGTCCCGAACGTTCCGTCTGGAAAGCGCGCTCGGAAACATCGTGCGAAACGCAATAGCCGGCGACATAATCGAGAGCATCGGCTTCGCTGACATATTTCGCCTTTTTGCCGATGACGACGCCGAGCTCGACTTCCCAATCGGTCTTTTCCGAGCCGCGCGGGATCAGCACGTTGTCATTCGGGCCGACGATGGCCGAGCTTGCCTTCATGAAGATGATCGGCTCCGGCGGCACGGTGGCACCGGTTTCCGCGGCATGGTCGGAAAAGTTCAGACCGATGCAGATGAATTTGCCGGTGCCGGCGACACAGGCGCCGATGCGGCCTTCCGCCAGTTCCGGCAGGCTCTTAGGATCGAGAGCGGCGATCTTTGCGAGACCAGCCGGCGAAATGGCCTCTCCACCAATATCGGCGACATGCGCGGAGAGATCGCGGATCTTGCCGTCGCTATCTAGAAGTGCCGGCTTTTCCTTTCCGGCTTGCCCTACACGCAACAATTTCATGGATTTTCCTTCCCTGCATTTTTCAAAGACGAGATTGCTTTCAAAGCCAAGATTGGTGACACCATATATGAACGAATTATTTACCAGTGTCATCAATCGATTTCAGAGCATAGCATGCTCCCGCGTTCCGCGTGGGAACAACAGTTTTTCTAGACCGGGGGCAATGCTCTGGCGATTTCGACGATGACAGCAAAAGCCGTATCGATATCCTCCGCTGTCGCTTCGAACTGTCCGGCCTGAAAGCGAATGACCAGGCGGCCGGCAACGCGGGTCTGCGTCAGATAGATGCGGCCGTCATTGTTGATCGCGGCAATCAGGCGCTGCGTATGGCTTTCCTGATCGGCGCCCGTAGGCGCCTTGTGATCGAACGAAAACAACGACAGAAACGGCTGGGTGACAATCTCAAAATCGGGTTCGGCCGCCAGGCGCTTAGCCAGATTCTGCGACCATGCGACGTGATTGCGGATCATCCCCCGCAGCCCTTCCAGGCCGTGATAGCGCAGCAGGAACCAGAGCTTCAACGCGCGGAAGCGCCGGCCAAGCGGCACCGACCATTCCGAATAGTTGATGATGCCGTCATGGCCATGGGTACGCAGATATTCGGGCTGGATCGCCAGCGTCCGCACCAGCGTTTCCGGTTCGCGAACGAACTGGACGGAGCAATCGAATTGCGCGCCAAGCCATTTATGCGGATTGAAGACGACGGAATCGGCCCGCTCGACGCCTTGCCACAGCTCACGGAATTCCGGGCAGATCATGGCGGAGCCCGCCCAGGCGGCATCGACATGCACGTAAAGTCCGTGGGCATGCGCCACATCGACGACAGCAGCGATGTCATCGCAGGCGCCGACGCTGGTGCCGCCAACGCAGGCGATAACACCGGCCGGCAGCAATCCGGCGGCGCGGTCTTGCTCTATCGCCGCGGCAAGCGCCTGAGGATCCATGGCCTTGTTCGGACCGGCGGAGGGGATGCGCACCAGGTTCTCCGCGCCGACGCCGGAAATCCAGATGGCGCGGTCGATTGACGTATGGACCTGATCGGTCGAATAGATCCGCACCGCCTTGTTTGCAGCAAGTCCGTGGCTGTTGCCATGCCAGTCCAGCGCCCGCTCGCGCATGACCAGAACGGCGGCAAGAGTTGCGGTTGAGGCCGAATCCTGGATGACGCCGGTGAAACTGTCAGGCAGGCCGAGGGCTTGACGCAGCCAGTCGACCACCTTGGTCTCCAACTCGGTGGCGGAAGGCGAGGTCTGCCAAAGCATGCATTGGGCAGCGATGGCGCTGACCAGATATTCGGCGATCACCGAGACCGGGGCGGCATTGGCGGGGAAATAGGCGAAGAAGCGCGGATGCTGCCAATGCGTCATGCCGGGAACGAGGATATCCTCGAAATCCTTGAAAATATCCTCCATCGCTTCGCCGGATTCCGGTGGGGAATCGGCAATATGCGCGGATATTTCGCCGGGAGCCGTCTGCGCCCGCACGGGCCGGTCCCGGAGCGATGCGCGATAATCCGCACCCCAATTCGCCGCCTTTTCCGACCAGCGCCGAAACTCCTCCCCATTCATAACGGTCCTCCCAATTCCATCAAAACGAGCGGACCTTAGACGGGTTTTTGGGGGCGGTCGAGTATCAGAACAGCTCTTCGAGTGCAGGGCCGAGCGGCACGATACCGCTCGGATTGAGCGCCGTCACCGAATAGTAGCCGCGCTTGATGTGATCGAAGCTGACCGTCTCGGCGATCCCAGGCCAGTCGAACATGCGGCGGCAGAAGGACCGGAGATTGGCATAATCCGACAGCCTGCGGAGGTTGCACTTGAAGAGGCCGTGATAGGCGACATCGAAACGGACGAGGGTGACGAACAGCCTGATATCGCTTTCGGTCGGATGGTCGGTAAAGAGGTAGTCCCTGCCCTCCAGCTCGGCCTCAACCTGATCGAGACATTCGAACACGCCATGGAAGGCTTCCTCATAGGCAACCTGCGTCGTCGCGAAGCCGGCGCGATAGACGCCGTTATTGAGGGCCGGATAGATCCGCGCGTTGAAGCGGTCTATATCCTCGCGCTTGCCGGCCGGATAAAGATCGATGCCGTTCTGGGCGAGATCGCCGAAACCGTCATTCAGCATACGCAGGATATCTGATGATTCGTTATTGACGATCGTGCCGGTCCGCTTGTCCCAAAGCACCGGCACGGTGGCGCGGCCCGTGAAGAGCGGATCGGCCTTGGTGTAGATCTCATGCATATAGGTGGCGCCGTTGACAGGGTCGTCTGTCGCGCCGGGATAATCTCCGAAACGCCAGCCCTGCTTGGTCAGCGCCGGTTCGACCACCGAGACGGAAATGACATCCTCAAGCCCCTTCAGCTTGCGGCCGATCAGGGTGCGCGACGCCCAGGGGCAAATCAACGCGACATAAAGATGGTAACGGCCGGCCTCCGCCTTGAATCCGCGCTCTCCCGTCGGTCCCGGTCGGCCGTCGGGTGTTATCCAGCTGCGGAAACTCGAGGTCTGGCGGACGAAGCCGCCCTTTTCATCCTTGGCCTGGACCGGCTGCCAATCCTCAGTCCATTTCCCGTTCACCAGCAAGGTTGCGTCTCCAGTCGCGAGTGTTCTCTTCCGCGACAGCATAGCGAAACAGGATTTCGCCGAAATAACGCAAACTTGAAACAGTCTGTCTACCTGGCGAATGCGGAAGGATCTATGTATGGAAACACGTGTCTTCTGTTCAAGTTTACTGGAGCATCCCATGCCCGCATCCGTCTCGTCAGTGAAAACAGAGCATGCCAGTCGCTATCTGCAGCAGCTCTGCAAGCACTGGAGCCACCGATTTGAGGTGGAATTCAATGAAACGGCCGGGAAGGTGCCTTTCAGCGCCGAAGCCTATCTTGGGCTGGTGGCCAATCCCACCAACCTGATCATGACGCTGAGTGTTGAAAAGCCCGAGGATCTCGAACGCATGCAGGCAGTTGTTGCCGATCACCTCAAGCGTTTTGCATTTCGCGAAGAGCTCGATGTGATCTGGACTGCCGACGAGAGCCGAGTATAGACACGCCTCATATGTTGATGGCCAACCACGAAATCCCTGCAAAAAGACCTGCAACTGGTTCCCACTGATGGAAAGAAGCCCCAATGACATCAAGCAACAATCGCGAATCGCAGTATCCGATCGATAAGATCTTCCTCGATCGCTGGTCGCCCCGCGCCTATTCCAACGAGACCATGCCGGAAAAGGATCTGCTGACCATTCTGGAGGCTGCCCATTGGGCGCCATCCGCTTCGAACCTGCAGCCGTGGCGCTTCGTCTATGCCCTGCGCGGTTCGGAGAACTGGGACAAGTTCCTCGATCTTCTGATCGAATTCAACCAGGGCTGGGCGAAATCCGCTGCGGCGCTGCTCTTCGTCATCTCGCGCACCCATAGCGGCGAACTCGGTTCCGCCGAGCAGAAGCCCAGCTACAGCCACTCCTTCGATGCTGGCACTGCCTGGGGCTTTCTGGCGATGCAGGCACATCTAGCCGGCTATGCAGCCCACGGCATGGGCGGCTTCCATGTCGAGAAGTCCTACGAGGTTCTCGGTATTCCTGAAGGGTTCCGCGTCGAGACCGCTGTTGCGATCGGCAAGATCGGCGACAAAAACCAGCTGCCGGAAAAGCTGAGGGAGCGCGAAGTGCCGAACCATCGCAATCCGCTTTCCGAGGTTGCCTTCAATGGCACGTTTATCGCCAAGTAATTGATATCAATTGAAAAGGCCCGCCAGATGTTCTGGCGGGCCTTTTTGTTTCTCGTGACAGAGATCAGATGTCGAGATTGGCGACGCTTAGCGCATTTTCTTGAATGAACTCGCGCCGGGGCTCGACCTCATCGCCCATAAGCCGGGCAAACAAGCCGTCGGCATCGTTCGCATCCGCGACCCTGACCTGCAACAACGAGCGCGCATTCGGATCCAGTGTCGTTTCCCAGAGCTGCTCGGCATTCATTTCGCCAAGGCCCTTATAGCGCTGCATGGTAAGACCCTTGCGGCCGGCGGTGAAGATCGTTTCCAACAGTTTGCGCGGGCCGGAAATCTCGGTTTCGCCATCGCGGCGCACGAGCTTCGGCGGCACGATGTAGGTTTCCTTGAGCCGGACGCCGAGCTGGTCGATGAGGCGTGCATCCTGCGAACCGATCAGCGCCATGTCGAGAAGCACGACTTCCTTGACGCCGCGCACCATGCGCTCGAAGCGCAAACCGCCCTCATCCGTCACGAGGCCGGTCCAGCCGCGTTCGGTTTCCTCGGCGATGATATCGAGCCGCTTGGCGACGTCATCAACGAGCACCGCGGCCCGCGCCCGATCGCTGACCAGTTCGGCATTGAGCGCGCCGGCAATCGCCGCCTGTTCGACGACATCGCGGTTGTAGCGCGAATGCAGATTGTCGAGCAGCGTGCGCAGGCGCAGCGCATCGAAGATAACCTCGCGCAGATCTTGTCCTGCGCGCACCTCGCCATTGCCAAGCCTGAGGCTCGCATCGTCAAGACCCTGCGCGATCAGATATTCTTCCAGCGCCTTCTCATCCTTCAGATATTGCACCGATTTGCCGCGCGTCACCTTATAGAGCGGCGGCTGGGCAATATAGAGATGGCCGCGTTCGATGAGATCGGGCATCTGCCGGAAGAAGAAAGTCAACAGCAGGGTACGGATATGGGCGCCGTCGACGTCGGCATCCGTCATGATGATGATCTTGTGATAGCGCAGCTTGTCGGCGTTGAATTCGTCCTTGCCGATACCGGTACCGAGTGCGGTGATCAGCGTGCCGATTTCCTGGCTCGAGAGCATCTTGTCGAAGCGGGCGCGCTCGACGTTGAGAATCTTGCCGCGTAGCGGCAGGATCGCCTGATTTTCGCGCGAACGGCCCTGTTTGGCCGAACCGCCTGCCGAATCGCCCTCGACGAGGAAGACTTCGGACTTGGCGGGATCGCGTTCCGAGCAGTCGGCGAGCTTGCCGGGCAGCGAGGCAATATCGAGAGCGCCCTTGCGCCGGGTCAGCTCGCGCGCCTTGCGGGCGGCCTCGCGGGCGGCAGCGGCTTCGACAACCTTGCCGACCAGTACCTTCGCATCGGACGGATGCTCTTCGAGCCAGGTGCCGAGCGCTTCGTTTACGAGGCTTTCGACCACCGGGCGGACTTCCGAGGAAACCAGCTTGTCCTTGGTCTGCGAGGAGAATTTCGGATCGGGAACCTTGACCGACAGCACAGCCGTCAGGCCTTCGCGGCAATCGTCACCCGTCAGCGTCACCTTTTCCTTCTTGGTGATACCGGATGACTCGCCGTAGGAGGTGATCTGGCGCGTCAACGCGGCGCGGAAGCCGGCCATATGCGTGCCGCCATCGCGCTGCGGGATGTTGTTGGTGAAGCAGAGCACGTTTTCATGGTAGCTGTCGTTCCACCACATGGCGACCTCGACAGTGATGCCGTCCTTCTCGCTGCGGATCGACACCGGCTTTTGGACCAGCGGCTTCTTGGCGCGGTCGAGATAGGCGACGAAGGCTTCCAAGCCGCCGTCATAGAGCATCTCTTCCTGCCTGATGTCGGAATGACGCTTGTCGGTCAAAAGGATGCGCACGCCGGAATTCAGGAAAGCAAGCTCGCGCAGGCGATGCTCCAGCGTGCCGTAATCGAATTCCGTCATGGTGAAGGTGTCAGAGCTCGGCATGAAGCTGACTTCGGTGCCGGTCTCATTGCCGGCATCGCCGGTTTCCTTGAGCGGCGCATCGGCCACGCCGTGGGTGAAGCTCATTTCGTTGATCTTGCCCTGGCGGCGGATCTTCAGCTTCAACCAGACGGACAGTGCATTGACGACGGAAACGCCGACGCCGTGCAAGCCGCCGGAGACCTTGTAGGAATTCTGGTCGAACTTACCGCCGGCATGAAGCTGGGTCATGATGACTTCGGCGGCCGATACGCCTTCGCCGGTATGGATATCCGTCGGGATGCCGCGGCCGTTATCGGTTACCGTCACCGAACCATCGGGGTTGAGGGTGACCGTGACGATGTCGGCATAGCCACCCAACGCCTCGTCGATGGCGTTGTCGACGACTTCGTAGACCATGTGATGCAGGCCCGAACCGTCATCCGTGTCACCGATATACATCCCGGGTCGCTTGCGCACGGCATCAAGGCCCTTCAGAACCTTGATGCTGTCTGCGCCATACTCGGCGTTACCGCCGTTTTCGGTTACGGATATATCGGTCATTTTATTGAAGTCTTTCCAGTGTTTAGAGAATCTCGCCGATCACTGACGAATCAGCGGTTTTTCTTTCCCTGAATATAGGATGTTTCACCCCGAACTTCCAAACGGAAGGCCCCTAAATCAGGTATAAAACAGGGGATTGAGGCGCTTTTCAGCCTGATTTGCCGCCATTTTCGAGAACTCGAGATAGCTTTTGTATCGTTGCTGCGTCAAGATTGCGAATCTTGCCGGCCAAGTGGTTGACGAAGGCCGTATATTCAGGTGCAAGCCCCGACGTGTCGACGACGACGCGGGGGTCGGAAAAGCGCGCCAACAGGAACAATTCCTCAGCTTCGTCCCAGATGATGTTGAAATATCCGGCGATGCGCTGCAGCAGATCAAAGGTCGGTGTCCCGCGCTTTCCGTGTTCTAAGGCGGATAAATAAGCCGGCGTCACATTCAGCGCGGCCGCCATTTCCTTTTGCGAGACGCCCTTGCGCAGCCTGAGCTTTCTCACCGCTTCGCCGAAGGGGGTCAACGCTTGTCCCCCTTCAGGCGCGACAGGCGGATATAGAGCGCGCCGTCGCCACCATGATGTTGCGCCGCCGTCTCGTAGGAGGAGATCAGAAATCGGAATTCCGGCTTGGAAAACCAGAGCGGTACCGCGCGCTTGAGCGCCCCTTCGCTGCCCATGGAGCTGCCCTTGCCTGTTATGACAAGCACATGGCGAAGGCCGCGGCCATGGGCGCGCAGGAGGAAATCCAGAAGCATGCCATGCGCCTCGCTCTGGATGAGGCCGTGAAGATCGATCCGGGCCTCCAGCGCCAGCCGCCCCTTGGCGATCTTGCGCTTGACCGGACGTTCGAGCTGGTGGTGGCGGCCGGAAGGCTGTTTGGCGGGCGTCGGCACATTTTGCGGGTCGGTTGGCACCGGAGCCGTTCCCGCCTTTGCGGCGCGGGCCTTTTCCTCGCTCTCCGCTTCGGCTGCCAGCGCTGCTTCGAAAGCCTCCATATCGGCCATTCGGCCGGCCATGGGCCGGGTGCTCTTGGCTACCCTGCCCCAGAGGATACGGTCCTCCGCGCTGAGCTTATGCTCCTTGTTCTTTCGTTCCGAGGCCATCAGCCGAACCTTCGCGCCGCCGCCTTTGGAATGAATATATAAAAATCGGCGTCATTGCGCACTGTGCCGGCGAGCTCCCCGGCATCATAGCCCGAACCGGTAAATATATCGCCGCGCGCCGGCCCGACGATGGCGGAGCCTGTATCCAGCGCCAGCATCAGCCGCGCGAAAGGCTTGCCGGCATCAAGATGAGTGAGACTTTCCGAGCGGATGAAGAAGGGAAAGCCGAAGGTATGGATCAGGCGATCCACCGCAAGGGACCGGCCGGCAAGCAGAGGCACCTTGGCGGCGGCAATCGGACCGAGCGTGGGGTCGCTGACATCGGCTTCGCGGAAGAAGATATAGGACCGATTGTGCCAGAGAACCTCGTCGACCTCCCGCGGGTGGGCATAAAGCCAGTCGCGGATCGTCTGCATGGATATCGTCGCGCGGTCGAGCACACCCCGCTCGATGAGCAGGCGCCCGACCGCCGAGAAGGGATGCCCGGCCTTGGCGGCATAGGTGATGCGGCCCATGCGCCCATCCGGATAGCACAGGCGTGCAGCCCCCTGCACATGCACGAAGAAGACGTCGACCTTGGATTTCGCCCAGGCGACCTCCAGCCCCTTGCCCTCAAGATAACCGCGATCGATCTCGCCGCGATCGGGATAGGCTGAAATCGCACCGTCGCGGAGGCGTCCGAACATATAGGACGGGTCGAGATCCGCAGGCCGATTGCCGTCGTCCAGGTCGATCAGATCATCTGGTCGCCGGTAGAAGGGATAGCGATAGGTCTCGTCCGGCGTGGCCGAAACCTCGATCTCCGGCTCAAAGAATGCGGTTACGAACCCTTTGGCGCCATCGCCACGGCGAATGAAGAAGGGCCGGCAATGCTCTTCGAAGAAGGCACGTGCCTCGGCCGCATCGCGTGGTTCCCAGTCTTCGGCGGCATCGAGCAGAACCAGAAGTTCATCGGCGGTCAGCCCGGCAGCGCCGGTGCGGTAGGGCTTTACGTCGCGGATATGGGTTCGACAGTCCTTCATGGCGCGAAAAAGGCTGGAAGGATCGTCGTCCTTCCAGCCCTTCAGATCGGCGAAGGTTGCCGGTTCCAGTCTGAAATCCTGCAATGGGCTCGTCATTGTTCAGATTCGGTCGCCACAAGTTTCCAGTTCGGATCGCGGGAACGGGTGTCGCGGGCGAAAGTCCAGAGGTCGCTGACCTCGGCCACGGCCTCGGCGTCGCCGTCGATCAGCGTGCCGGCCTTGTCGTAGGTCGCCGAAATCATCTGGCTGACGATGCGCATGGTGACCAAGGCTTCGGTTCCCTTGATCTCGGCGCTGAGAATATCGGCCTTATCGATGCCGACGAAGGTCGATTTGACCTTTTCACCCTTGGCCTCGCGATCGGCGATTGCTGCGTCGAAGCCGTCATAGACCTCGCGCGAAAGCAACCCCTTCAGGGCCTTGCGATCGCCATCGGCAAAAGCCATGACGATCATCTCATAGGCCATGCGGGCGCCATTGACGAATTCCTTCGGATTGAAGGCGGGATCGGTCTTGCTCACTTCGCGCAGAGAATCATTGAGCGGCGTGCCGGCCGGGGTGAAGGCGTCGACGGCGGCGAAGCGATCTTCCTCTTCCGCCGTGTCGCGACGCGGCAAGGTCACCACCTTGCCGGCATCCGGCGGCGTCGGGCCATTCACCGGATCGGCGGAACCATAGAGATCGCGCGGCGGCTTCTCATTCCCCGTGCGGCGGCCAAGGACACTGCGCAACTGAAAGAAGATCAGCACCGCTGCCACCAGGAAAAAGATCGTCACAAAGTCGTTTGCACCCATCTCGTATCGGAACCACCGTTAAAATTAAAGTTTCAATCCCCATATAGTCCGCATCCATCTATCATTCAAATAGCGGACCAGTTTCTTTATTATGCGCGATCAACTAACGCTTATGCCGAGAAACCCGCGTTCAGGACCAGGATAACATGCGCCTATCGCTTCTACCTATCTTCGTTTTTCTGATGCCGCTCGCGGAAATCGCCGGCTTCATCGTCGTCGGAAAGATGGTTGGCGTCTGGGCGACGCTGGGGCTCGTGATCCTCAGCGCCCTGCTCGGTGCGGCGCTCTTGAGAATACAGGGGATCGGCATTCTCCAGCGCATCTCGACCGAGAGCCGCAACGGCGGCGATCCCGGCCGCGAGATGGTGCATGGCGCCATGATCGTTATCGCGGCCTTCTTCCTGATGCTGCCGGGCTTCATCTCCGATATCATCGGCCTGCTGCTTTTCATTCCGGCCGTGCGCGATCTCGCCTGGAGGATCCTGCGCAACCGTATCGTCGTCGTCGGCAATTCCCGCGCCTTTCGTCGCGGTCAAGGACCGGGCTCCGGTCCGCAGGCTCAGCCAAGCAAACCCGGAACGGTCGTCGATCTCGACGAAACCGATTTCCATCGCGAGCCTAAGCGCAACTCGCCCTGGTCCGATCAGAAGCGGCTCGAGGACTAGAACAGCGGTCCAAAAAGCGCCGGGGCATAAGGGTTGTAAGCCCCAATTCGAAATGCTAGATGGCGACACCTATTGACGTGAGAGGACACCCCCATGGCCAACGAGACCAGCGGCAACGGCGCAGCCAGCCCGAGCCTTAGCATCCTTGCTCAGTACACCAAGGATCTTTCCTTCGAAAATCCGGGTGCTCCGCGCTCGCTTCAGGCCCGGGAAAATGCTCCCGACATCAATATCAATGTCAACGTCAACGCCAATCCGCTGTCTGATTCGGATTTCGACGTCGTATTGACGCTGAATGCCGAAGCCAAGGATGGCGAGCGCGTTCTCTTCCATACCGAGCTGGTCTATGGCGGCGTCTTCCGCGTCACCGGCTTCCCGCAGGAACACATGCTGCCGCTGCTCTTCATCGAGTGCCCGCGCCTGCTGTTCCCCTTCGCGCGTCAGATCATCGCCGATATCACCCGCAACGGCGGCTTCCCGCCGCTGATGATCGACCCGATCGATTTCGCGCAGATGTTCACGCAGCGCATGGCCGAAGAGCAGGCCCGCGCCCAGGTTTCGGCCGTTCCGAACTAAGCCTTCACCCGCCTATCATCGATAGAAAAGAAAATGCCCGGATCAATGTCCGGGCATTTTCTTTTGGTGCCTCGAAATGCGCTTCTATTCGGAAGCGCGATATTTGGACCAGATCCCCTTCGCGCCGAGCTTGGCAATCAGCGCCGCATGGGCGGACAGTTCTTCTTCGCTCACCCTGCCCGGCAAAGGCTCGGGCCGCACGAAGACATCGACAACAATCTCCTCCCCCTCGTCATTCTGACGGGAACGCGCCGATGAACCGTTGCTGCTGCCGAGGCCGAGCGCGGTCTGCCGGCCGCCGATCATCTCGATATAGACTTCGGCAAGCAGTTCGGAGTCGAGAAGCGCTCCGTGTTGAGTGCGATGTGAGTTGTCGATGCCGTAGCGCCGGCAGAGCGCATCCAGCGAGTTCGGCCCCATGGGATGCTTGCGGCGCGCCATGGCCAGGGTGTCGATCACCATATCAGGCAGGATCGGCGGCCGGCCGAGCCGGGCGAATTCGGCATTGACGAAGCCCATGTCGAAGGTGGCGTTGTGTGCGATCCATTTGGCGCCGGCGAAGAATTCGAGGATCTGATCGGCGACATCGGCGAAGGGCGGCTTGTCCTTCAGGGACTCGTCGGTGATGCCATGCACGGCGAGTGCGTCCGGATGAACCTTGCGATCGCCTGGATTGATGAAGAGGTGCAGCGTGTTACCGGTCGGGAAATGGTTGATGAGTTCGATGCCGCCGATTTCGATGATACGGTCCGCCCTGTTGTCGAGCCCGGTGGTTTCGGTATCGAAAATGATCTCGCGCATATCAGGGCTCTCCGCCTTTTGATTCATCAGTCGGCGGCTTTTGCCGCAGGTCCGCTATGATCTCTTTTACCTGTTCGCGCGCCGCATCGATGCTCCGGCCGGTATCGATGACATAATCGGCGCGCGCCCGCTTTTCCGCGTCCGGCGTCTGGCGGGAGAGAATCATATCGAATTTTTCCTCTGTCATGCCCGGCCGGGCAAGCACCCTTTGCCTTTGAATCTGTGGATCACAGCTGACGACGACGATCTTATCCACCCTTTTGTCCGCCCCGGTTTCGAACAGCAGCGGGATATCGAGCACCACCATATCGACGCCGGCTTGCCGTTGGCGCTTGAGGAACAGGCGCTCGCGCTCCCGCACCAGCGGATGGACGATGGCCTCCAGTCGCTTGAAGCCGGAGGGATCACCCGAAAGCTGGCGGCCAAGCTCCTGCCGATCGACCATCCCATCCCTGGTCGAACCGGGGAAAGCAGCCTCGACCAACGGAACCGCCTCGTTGCTGTAGAGATCATGCACTACGGCATCGGAGTCGTTCACCGGAATGCCGGCTTCGGCGAATAGTTTCGCCGAGGTCGACTTTCCCATCCCGATCGATCCCGTGAGGCCGATTCTGATCATGTGTGCCCGTCCATGTCGGCGATGATCAAGGCCCTCAGAGCCTCATCGACCACCGGGCGTTTTCCGAACCATTTTTCAAAGCCCGGCACCGCTTGATGCAACAGCATGCCAAGACCGTCGACAATGGCAAAGCCCTGCTCTTCCGCCTGCGCCAGAAGCGGCGTCTTCAGCGGCACATAGACAATGTCCGTCACGACAGCCCCATCCGCAAGGGGCGAGAAATCGATCTGCGGGGCAGCCTCGCCATCCATGCCAAGCGACGTGGTGTTGATAAACAGGCCTGCGTTCTGCATGACTTCGCGAAGTGCGGCGATAGGATGCGCGTGAACCCGGTCGCCGAAGCGATCCGCCAATTCCTGTGCCCGCTCGACGGTGCGGTTGACGACGTGGATCTCCGTGAAGCCGCGATCGCGCACGGCCTGTATGACGGCGCGGCTGGCACCGCCCGCTCCGAGGATCACGGCGCGCTCGCTGCGATCCCAGCCCGGATGGCGTTCATCGAGATTTGCCGTGAAGCCGCGACCATCGGTATTGGTCGCGTGAAGCAGTCCGTCTTCAAGCCATAGGGTATTGGAAGCGCCGAGTTCCTCAGACAATTCGTCCGGCCGGTCCGCCAATTTGAAAGCCGCCTCCTTGTGCGGGATCGTCACGTTGCCGCCGACAAAACCACCGGAGCGATTCTTGAGCGCGGTAATGAACGCCGGAAAGTCTTCCGCGGAGACTTCATGCGCACGGTAGCTGCCGGCAAGGCCGAGTTGGCGCAGCCAATAGCCGTGGATCAGCGGCGAGCGGGAATGCTTGACCGGATAGCCTGTGACGAAGGCTTTCGGAGATTGTGTTTCACGTGAATCATCCATCGATCGCTCCCAATTCACGCAGCTGCTGGAGGAGCGGCAGCATCGGCAATCCCACTATGGTAAAATAGTCGCCGTCGATCTTGGAGAAAAGTTGGATACCCTCCCCCTCGAGCTGATAGGCACCGACGCTCGATAACGCCTTCTCGCCGACACGGGTGAGATGCCGATGGATGAAATCGGCCGATAGCTCACGCATCGTCAAGTTGGCGTGTGACACATGCTCCCAAATGATATCGCCGTTGCGCGCCAGAGCGATGGCGCTGTTGAGCCGGTGTGTCTGGCCCGACAAGACCCGCAGATGCTCTTCGGCATCCGCGATGGTCCTCGGCTTGTGAAAGACCCGGCTGCCGAGCGACATGGTCTGATCCGAGCCGATGACGAACGAACCGGGAAAGCGATCGCTCACCTCTTTCGCCTTCGCCTTGGCCAGCACCAGAGCCACGGCATCCGGACCGGCGCCATCGCGTTCCAGCGGCGCTTCGATTGCGCGCTCGTCGATATCGGCGGCGATGGCTTGAAAATGCAATCCGGCATTTTCCATCAACATCCGCCGGAACGGGCTGGAGGATGCAAGGATAAGGGGCACGGTCATGACGGCTGCCTTTGAAATAGCGATGTGCAGCGCTTAGCGCAGCTTGGGGCGCAGGGCAACAATGGCGGCCGCAGTCTCTTCGATCGACCGACGCGTGACGTCGATGATCGGCCAATTGTGCCGCGCGCAGAGCGAGCGGGCATATTTCAGCTCTTCGGAGATGGCGGCGCGATCCGTGTAGTCGCCACGATCGAAGCCGGGCGTCGTGCCGAGAATGCGGTTTTCGCGCACCTGCGAAATCCGATCCGTTGTTGCCACCAGGCCTACGATCAGCGGCTTCGTCGCCCTGGCCAGGCTTTCCGGCAAAGGCATGCCCGCCACGATCGGAATATTGGCGGTCTTGATACCACGATTTGCCAGATAGATGCTTGTGGGCGTCTTCGAGGTGCGGCTGATGCCAATAATGACGACGTCGGCATCGTCATAATCATCGGGCATTTGCCCGTCGTCATGATCCATGGTGAAGTTCAGCGCTTCGATGCGCGCGAAGTAGTCGGCATTCATCACATGCTGCGCCCCGACCCGGCGACGCGATGCTGTGCCGAGATAGGTCTGAAAGACATTCATGACCGGCTCGAGAACATTGACGCAGGGCACGCCCATCTCCCGACAACGCTCGTCGATGAAGTCGGCAAGCTCGCGATCGACGATCGTATAGAGGACAATGCCGGGACTGTGATCGATCGCTTCGAGTACAGGCAGAAGCTGCTTGCGATTCCGAATCAGCGGATAGACGTGCTCGATCGGCTGCGTGGCATGGAATTGAACGGATGCGGCCCGACCGGCCGAGATTAGAGTCTCTCCCGTTGAGTCAGAAATCAGGTGAAGATGAAAGAAGCTTGTTCGGTTTTCCACGCTACTTTCCATCGCCTGTTAATATCCCGGGAAAAAAAGAGGTACGAGAAGCGGCCTGTCCTGGGCAAGGGGAAAACTGCCGAGTTTTCCACATTTGGGTTTTTCGTCCGGTCGCTTCCGCGTTGCCTGTGGGCAATGTGGACAAGGTGGGAAGTTCCGCGCCTCTCCCCAACTTATCCCCAGAAGGCTTGAGAGTGCAATTCACGGCAACCTACTCAAAAGATTAGAAGATCTGCTTTGCTTTCCACATATCCCCATAGCCGCGCGTAAATTCCTGAAATGTTGCTGGCGAGGCGCGACAAATTGGATAGGCGATGAATGAACTTTAATCCTTGATAGTCACCGACTCTAAGAAATAGAAACCTTAAGATATATATTTGATTTTATATGGGATGATGTCTTTGACCGGTGAACGTCGGAAGATTATAAGGGTGCTGGATGGAGAAACGGTGAGCCCTCCCCCTCTATGGCTGATGCGACAGGCCGGTCGTTATCTGCCAGAATACCGCGAGACGCGCGCCAAGGCCGGAAGCTTTCTCGATCTCTGTTATACGCCCGACTATGCTGTGGAAGTGACGCTGCAGCCAATACGCCGCTACGGTTTCGACGCCGCCATCCTGTTTTCCGACATCCTCGTCATTCCTGACGCATTGAAGCGCAATGTCCGCTTTACCGAGGGACATGGCCCCGAGATGGATCCGATCGACGAGGCAGGCATCCTGGCTTTGAAGCCGGAAGGCGTGATTGCCCATCTTGCGCCGGTCATGGAGACGGTGCGGCGGTTGCGGCGCGACCTCCCCCCCGAAACGACGCTTCTCGGCTTCTGTGGCGCGCCTTGGACCGTTGCGACCTATATGATCGCCGGTCACGGCACGCCGGATCAGGCCCCCGCCCGATTGTTCGCCTATCGTCACCCGAAGGCGTTCGAACATCTTCTGATGCTGCTCGCCGACATATCCGCCGACTATCTCGTGGCGCAGATCGATGCTGGTGCCGATGCCGTGCAGATTTTCGATTCGTGGGCTGGTGTACTCGGCGAGAAGGAATTCGAGGCCTTCGCCGTCAGGCCGGTCGCAAGGATGATCGCGTCGGTCAAGGCACGCCGGCCGCAGGCGCGGATCATCGCATTCGCCAAGGGTGCGGGCTATCAATTGAAGACCTACCGGCAGAAGACCGGTGCGGATGCGATCGGTCTGGACTGGTCGGTGCCCCTGGCTTTCGCCCGGGAGCTGCAGCAGGAAGGCCCAGTGCAGGGCAATCTCGATCCGATGCGCGTCGTTGCCGGCGGCAGGGCTTTGGAGGAAGGGATCGATGATATCCTGCAGCATCTCGGGAACGGTCCGCTGATTTTCAATCTCGGGCACGGGATAACGCCGCAGGCAGACCCGGCCAATGTCGCCGCACTCGTCGAGCGCGTGCGGGGATGGAGAGGCTGATGATGACGGAGAAGCAGACAGACAAAGCTCCGGGTCAGAGAGCCGGGCGACGTGCCTATTTCATGATCCTGATCTTCGCAGGCCTGGCGATCGGGCTCTTCGCCTGGCATCCGGCCGATCTCTATCTCTGGATCAAGGCTCTTCACATTATCGCGGTGATCTCATGGATGGCCGGCATGTTCTACCTGCCGCGGCTTTTCGTCTATCATACCGATGCCGAACCTGGTTCGCAGCAATCCGAGACGTTCAAGGTGATGGAACAGCGCCTGTTGCGCTACATCATAACGCCGGCGATGATTTTGACCTGGATTTTCGGGCTCTATCTTGCCTGGTCGGTTTATGATTTCCAGGGCGGCTGGCTACATGCGAAGATAGGGCTGGTTGTCGTGCTATCAGCTGTTCATGGTCACTTCAGCAGCGCGGTGCGCGCCTTTGCCCGCGATGAGAACAAGCATTCGGCGCGTTATTGGCGTCTCATGAACGAGGCGCCAACGCTGTTGATGATCCTGATCGTCATACTTGTCGTCGTGAAACCCTTTGCGTGAGATGGGTCTTTTTTAGCGGCGGAGTTAAATTTCCTTCATTTTGCCTGCCCCCCTTGCGGGCCATAGACTGAATCGCTATTTTCCCGCCATCTCTTCTTCGTGGCATGTATCCATTCTGTCTCCCGCGAACGCCCCTATCGCGGTTCTGAATTCGAACAACATTGCCTTTCCCCTCATAAAAAAACGAGTAATTCCCTTCATGGCTGAAATGAAGCTTCAAGAACTGAAAAACAAATCCCCGACCGATCTCCTGGCCTTTGCCGAGTCGCTCGAGGTCGAAAACGCCAGCACGATGCGCAAACAGGAACTGATGTTTGCGATCCTGAAGGTGCTCGCAAGCCAGGACGTGGAAATCATCGGCGAGGGCGTCGTCGAGGTTCTGCAGGACGGCTTCGGTTTCCTTCGCTCCGCGAATGCCAACTATCTTCCCGGCCCGGACGACATCTACATCTCCCCTTCCCAGATCCGCCGCTTCTCGCTGAAGACGGGCGATACGGTCGAGGGGCCGATCCGTGGCCCGAAGGAAGGCGAGCGCTATTTCGCGTTGCTGAAGGTCAACACTATCAATTTCGACGATCCGGAAAAGATCCGTCACAAGGTCCACTTCGACAATCTGACGCCGCTCTATCCGAATGATCGTTTCCGTATGGAACTCGACGTTCCCACAACGAAGGATCTTTCGCCGCGCGTCATTGATCTTGTGGCGCCCCTCGGCAAGGGCCAGCGCGGCCTGATCGTCGCTCCGCCGCGGACCGGTAAGACTGTTCTGTTGCAGAACATCGCCCATTCGATCACCGCCAATCACCCGGATTGCTACCTGATCGTCCTTTTGATCGACGAACGTCCGGAAGAAGTCACCGACATGCAGCGCTCCGTGCGCGGCGAAGTGATTTCGTCGACCTTCGATGAGCCGGCCGTCCGTCACGTCCAGGTCGCCGAAATGGTGATCGAGAAGGCCAAGCGGCTTGTCGAGCACGGCCGCGACGTCGTCATCCTGCTCGACTCCATCACCCGCCTCGGCCGCGCCTACAACACGGTCGTTCCCTCTTCCGGCAAGGTCCTGACGGGCGGTGTCGACGCCAACGCACTGCAGCGCCCGAAGCGCTTCTTCGGTGCCGCGCGTAATATCGAAGAAGGCGGCTCGCTGACCATCATCGCGACCGCGCTGATCGATACCGGCAGCCGCATGGACGAAGTCATCTTCGAAGAATTCAAGGGCACCGGTAACTCGGAAATCGTTCTTGACCGCAAGGTCGCCGACAAGCGCATCTTCCCGGCCATGGATATCCTCAAGTCCGGTACGCGCAAGGAAGACCTGCTGGTTCCGCGCCAGGATCTCCAGAAGATCTTTGTCCTCCGCCGTATTCTGGCCCCGATGGGTACCACCGATGCGATCGAGTTCCTGATCGACAAGCTGAAGCAGACGAAGAACAATCCGGATTTCTTCGAGTCGATGAACACATAATCATTAGCCGGATTCATCGGCGGCGCCATTATGGTGGCGCCCACAATGTGATATCATCGGGTCGCCTTGGGCGGCCCGATTTCTTTTGAGGCCGTTCCCCAGAGAAGGATAATGAGCCTCCACTCGGAATCGATTCGGATGCGGACCAAATCCATGCAGGTGACCAGCGACACGATCTACGCACTCTCCAGTGGTGGCCTTCCCTCCGGCGTTGCCGTGATCCGCATGAGTGGCGCTAAGGCTCTGGAAGTCACAGAATCACTTGCCGGATCGTTGCCGGCCGCGCGACAGGCTGTTTTGAAAACGATTCGGACTCGTAACGGTCTTATTCTTGATCGCGGATTGGTGCTTATTTTTCCCGGGCCGAACTCGTTTACGGGCGAGGATTGTGCGGAGATTCATGTTCACGGCGGTAAAGCTGTCGTTGCCGCGCTGCTGGCTGAGCTTGTGACGTTCGAACGATGCCGCCTTGCGGAACATGGTGAATTCTCTCGCCGGGCATTGGAAAACGGCAAGATGGATCTTGTCGAGGTCGAAGGTCTAGCCGATCTCATCAGCGCTGAGACGGAGATGCAGCGGCGGCTGGCGATGGAACATGCGGCCGGTGGTCTGTCGCAGCTCTATGACGGATGGGCGGATCGCCTGACGCGCGCCCGCGCGCTGATCGAGGCGGAGCTGGATTTTGCGGACGAGGAAGATGTGCCCGGCTCGGTTTCGGATCTGGTCTGGAGCGACATGGCCAAGCTTCGCTTGGAACTGGCGGATCATCTTGCGGGAGCGGATTTCGGTGAGATCATTCGGGACGGATTGAAGGTGGTGATTGCCGGTGCGCCGAATGCCGGCAAGTCGAGCCTGATGAATGTGCTGGCCCGCCGCGAGGTGGCGATCGTTACCGAAATTGCCGGGACGACCCGTGACGTTCTGCATGTCGATCTCAACATCGATGGTTATGCCGTTAAGCTCTACGATACTGCGGGTCTGCGCGAAACGGACGAAGTCGTGGAGCGTGAGGGCATTCGGCGTGCGCTGAGGACGGCCGCTGATGCCGATATTGTCCTTTCGCTGGCGGAGATCGGTGAACGGGCTCAACTGGAGTTTCCGGGATTTGCCGGCAGAGTCGTCAGGATCGGTACCAAATCCGACATTTATCCCGATGAAGCTGACGGCGACTATGAACTGCGCATCTCGTCCGCCACGGGAGCTGGTCTTGCCGAGTTGCATGCATTGCTGCTGGAGGATCTGCGAGGCCGCTCCAGTTCCCTCTCTCTGGCTTTGCCGAGCAGAACGCGTCATCGTACGCTTCTTTCGGATAGCTTAGAGGCGCTGACGGCAGCGGTCGCCTCCATTTCGGCCGGCCTTGATATACGGGCGGAATATCTTCGACGGAGCGCAAATAGTCTCGGTCGGATTACGGGCCGCGTGAATGTTGAGGATTTGCTGGATGTCATCTTCTCGGAATTCTGTATCGGCAAATGATTCACGTGAAACAGCGCGATCGGCACACCAGAGATAACGTTTCACGTGAAACCTTCTTGACTCCTGAAATCGCTGTGCCAAACAAGCGGCATTACGAGGACTTTGATGATGCTCGACAGAACATATGATGTGATCGTCGTGGGCGGTGGCCATGCGGGCAGCGAAGCAGCTGCTGCGGCTGCGCGTCTGGGCGCGCGTACGGCGCTTATCACCCACAAGCGCAGTACAATAGGTGTGATGTCGTGCAACCCGGCGATCGGCGGCCTTGGAAAAGGTCATCTGGTCCGCGAGATCGACGCGCTTGATGGCCTGATGGGGCGAGTGGCTGACGCGGCCGGCATTCAGTTTCGCATGCTGAACCGGAAGAAGGGGCCAGCCGTCCGCGGTCCGCGAACGCAAGCTGATCGTAAGCTCTATCGCCTGGCTATGCAGGCGGAGATCGCCGCGATAGAGAATCTCGATATCATCGAAGGTGATGCATTCGATCTCGCCATCGAGCATGGGCGAGTTTCCGCAGTCACCTTGAAAGATGGCAGAGTGATCCCCTGCGGCGCCGTGGTGCTGACGACGGGGACTTTTCTTCGCGGCTTGATCCATATCGGTGACAAGAAAATTCCAGCTGGCAGGGTCGGGGAAGAACCGTCGATCGGGCTATCCGGCACTTTGCTGCGTCATGGCTTGGCGCTTGGTCGTCTGAAGACCGGCACACCGGCACGCCTGGATGGCACGACGATCGATTGGGATTCGGTCGGCCGCCAGGGTGCGGATGAAGATCCGACGCCTTTTTCCTTCATGACGGATTCCATCGTGAATCCACAGATCGAATGTGGTGTCACCCGCACGACGCCGGCGACGCACAAGATCATTGCCGACAATCTGAAGCGCTCGGCCATGTATTCCGGTCAGATCGAAGGTGTTGGACCGCGCTATTGCCCGTCGATCGAGGACAAGATCGTCAAGTTCGGCGAACGTGATGGCCACCAGATCTTTCTTGAGCCGGAAGGGCTGGATGACACGACGATCTATCCCAACGGCATATCGACGTCGCTACCCGAGGATGTGCAGGAAAGCTTCATCAGAACCATTCCGGGTCTGGAACGAGTTCGGATTTTACAATGCGGCTACGCCATCGAGTATGATCACGTCGATCCTCGCGAGCTGAAACTGTCCCTGGAAGTGGAAAAGATTCCCGGTCTTTTCCTCGCCGGCCAGATTAACGGCACAACTGGATATGAGGAAGCCGGCGCGCAGGGCCTGGTTGCGGGCCTGAATGCCGCGTGTTTTGCCTCTGGTGGTCAAGCAATCGAGCTCAGCCGCACTGAATCCTATATCGGTGTGATGATCGATGATCTTACATCGCGCGGTGTCGCCGAGCCCTATCGCATGTTCACGTCGCGCGCGGAATACCGTCTGTCGCTGCGGGCGGACAATGCTGACGTGCGCCTGACGCCGGTTGGCCTATCGATCGGATGTGTGACCGCTGCGCGTGGCGTGCGGTTCAACACCTATCTGGAAAAGCTGGGGCAGGCTCGTAACCAGTTGAAGCAATTGAATGTGACGCCGAGTGAGGCCGAGAAGACGGGGCTGCATCTGAACAAGGACGGCCAGCGGCGCTCAGCTTACGAGCTTCTTTCTTATCCCGGTCAATCCATCGAATCGCTGTCCAAGCTTTGGCCGCAACTGCGTTCGATTGAGCGAGGTGTTGTCGAGGCCGTGGAAATCGAGGCCGCTTACGCCGTCTACATGGACCGGCAGACCGCTGATATCGTTCAGACGCGGCGCGAGGAAGAACGCCTTATCCCTGCGGAGTTTGATTTCGCCGTTCTGTCCGGCTTATCCAATGAGCTGAAGCAGAAGCTGAGCCTGGCCCGACCGAAGAATATCGCCCAGGCCTCTCGCATCGACGGGATGACGCCGGCGGCAATTTCGTTGTTGCTGGCTCATTTGAGAAAGCTGGGCAGTGTTGACGAGCGGAAGCTCGTTTCCTGATCCTGCAAGGTTTGAGAGTCCAATTATGGAATTAAACGGTGTACGTGTTTCACGTGAAACACAGGAACGTCTGCAGCATTTTGCGGAACTCTTTCAAAAGTGGGCTAAGACGATCAATCTGGTTGCGCCGTCGACTGTCGATGACCTCTGGCGGCGACATATTGCCGATAGCGCGCAGATCTTCCAACTACATCCAAAACCTGCTCACTGGGTCGACCTGGGCAGCGGGGGCGGGTTTCCGGGCGTCATTACCGCGATTCTGCTGGCCGAGCAGGGTGGAGGCCATGTCGATCTGGTCGAAAGTAACCAGAAAAAAGCGGCCTTTCTCAGGGTTTGTCTACGTGAATGCGGCGCTCGTGGCACAGTTCATGCCGTCCGGATCGAAGGGGCTCCAGCGACTATTCAGAACTGCGATGTGATCTCCGCGCGCGCCCTTGCGGAACTGGACATGTTGCTGGACTACGCCGCACCGTGGGTGGAGCGCAACGAAAATATACGTCTCTTGCTCCATAAAGGCCGGGATTACGAGCGCGAGCTTCAGAAAGCCCGTGGTCGTTGGAGATTCGATCTGTTAAAACACCAGAGTGTCGTTGAGCGGGATTCTGTTATTCTGGAGTTAAGCCGCCTTCGGCGCCTGATTTAACCATAAATTGGATGTGCGGCAGATGATCGGCGAGCGAAATCGGATTATTACCATCGCAAATCAGAAGGGCGGCGTTGGCAAGACGACGACCGCGATCAATCTGGCCACGGCCCTCGCCGCGATCGGCGAGCGCGTGTTGATCGTTGATCTCGATCCGCAAGGCAATGCCAGCACCGGCCTGGGCATCGAGCGACGAAATCGGAAGCTTTCATCCTATGACATTTTGACCGGTACGCATACGATCCTGGAAACCGTCCTGGAGACTGCTGTACCGAATCTCTTTATCGTGCCATCGACAATGGACTTGCTTGGCGTCGAGATGGAAATTGCGCAACAGCCGGATCGCGTCTTTCGGCTTCGACGTGCATTGTCCGGTTCGGACGCCCTCGCCTTCTCTTATATATTGGTCGATTGCCCGCCCTCTTTTAATTTGTTAACCATGAATGCCATGGCGGCCGCGCACTCGGTGTTGGTACCGCTGCAGTGCGAGTTCTTCGCTCTTGAAGGCCTTAGTCAATTGCTTGAGACGGTGGATCAGGTTCGGCGTACCGTTAATCCATCGCTCGACATTCAGGGCATCGTGTTGACAATGTTCGATTCCCGCAACAATCTCGCGCAGCAGGTCGTGAACGACGTTCGCACGCATTTGGGTGAAAAGGTCTACCATACGTTGATTCCGCGCAACGTTCGCGTGTCCGAGGCCCCTTCTTATGGCAAGCCGGCAATTCTCTACGACCTGAAATGCGCGGGCAGCCAAGCTTATTTGCAGTTGGCGTCGGAAGTGATTCAAAGGGAGAGGCAGCGTAAGGCTGCAGCCTGATATAATATTTGTTCCAGGGTGAGTATCGGCGATGAATGATGATCTTTCGAAACGGCGTCTTGGGCGCGGATTGGCGGCTCTTATCGGAGAGATGGACCAGCCGACGCCGGTGGATGTTGGAAGACCGCCGGTCAATCCGGATCGTATGGTGCCGATCGAATTCATCGCCCGCAACCCGCGAAATCCCCGTCGTTATTTCGACGAAACCGAGCTGCATGATCTCGCCAGCTCCATTCGCCAGCACGGGATTGTGCAGCCGGTCGTCGTTCGCCCCGTTTCGACCGATCGTTATGAAATAATAGCCGGCGAAAGACGTTGGCGCGCGGCACAGCTGGCCGGTCTGGTCGAGATCCCGGTCATTGTTCGTGATGTTGACGACAAGACCGCGCTGGAAATTGCCATCGTCGAAAACGTTCAGCGTGCGGATCTCAATCCGCTCGAAGAAGCGCTGGGCTATGAGCAGCTGATTGCCGAGCACGGATATACCCAGAATGATCTCGGCGAGATCATCGGCAAAAGCCGCAGCCATGTCGCCAATTCCCTGCGTCTTTTGAAGCTTCCCGATCAAGTGCGCGATATGCTCGCCGCCGGTAGCCTTTCTGCTGGTCATGCGCGCGCGCTGGTGTCGACCTCCGACCCCGCGACCCTTGCCCGCACGATCGTTTCCAAGGGCATGTCGGTCCGCGATGCCGAGCGTCTGGCGCAGAATGACATCAAGGCCCAGAACGATCCCCGTCCCGCAGGAACCCGCAAGGACGAGAAGGATTCCGATACGCTGGCGCTCGAGCGTACCCTGTCCGATGCGCTCGGACTGGATGTCGCGATCAACCATCGCGGCAATGGCGGTCAGGTAAAGATATCCTACAAGACCCTTGAGCAGCTGGAAGAGATTTGCCGGCTGCTGGAGCGGCGCTAGAGCGGTTGCGGGAAAAGTCCACAACGGTTTTTTGTCTTGAATTGCATAAAAACAATAGGTTAGCCCGCATAAGCGATCCCATGAAGCGCTGATGTGCGCGGGAACATGTTTCTCGTGAAACATCAGCCCTTGCGGGCGGATTGCAGCGTCGTTGCCAGCAGGGTCTGGGTGGCGATCGTATCCTCCAGGCTGGCGCGCTGGCGCGTCTGCAGGACGGCGGATTGCAGCCTGTTCATTTCGCGGGCAATGGCTGGCGCTGTCCAGCTCTTGAGTGCCTGCTCGATGATCGGCTTGCGGCGAAAATGCAGGTGGCGCCCAAGTGTCTGCATGACTTGCGCTGGCGCCAGTCGCTTTTCGTCCATTTCGGCCCGCATCGTATCGAGCAATTGAAATTGCCTCAGGCAGCCCTGCAGCACGAGAAACATCGGCGTTTTCGAGGTGGCGATCTTCTGCATGGCATGCAGGAACGCTTCCGAATCGCCCTTCAGGATGGCGTCGACGGCGTCGTCCGTGGAGATCGCGCTGGCATCGCCGATGATATCGGTAACATGCCCTTCCTCGATCATACCCTGCCCGCGGCAATAGAGCGCCAGCTTGCGGACTTCGTTGCGCGAGGCAATACGGTCGCCGCCGAGAAGCTCCAACAGCACCTGGCGGGCCGCGGGCGTGATGCGGAGATTTTCATTTGCCAGCTCAGTATCGATGAGGCCGTTGAGCGCGCGAATGTCGTCTGCGTAGCAGGGAATTGTCGCGACCGCGCGAGACGGTTCGGCTACCTTGCGCAACCCCGACCCCTTCTTGAGATCGCCTGCCTCGATGATGACAAAACCCGCATCCGGCGGGTTATCAGCGATGATCTGCAACGAATCGACGAGGCTTTTTTCGTTGGCGGCGCCGCGAATCCAGACGAGCTTCTCGCCGCCGAAGAGGCCGATGGCATTGACTTCGTCGAGCAGCCGGCCTGCATCGCTCTGCAGGTCGGCAACATCGAGCTTGATAACGGAGAAAGGATCTTTCAGATCGACGCCGGTCTTGGCCGCGATTTGGGCCGCGCGTTCGGAAACCAGGCCGCGATCCGGGCCATAAACGACGAAAATCCGGTAGTTCCGCGCGGCATTTTGGAGGAATCCGTCAAATTCGTGAGACTTGATTTCCGCCATGCCGCGCCCTTGATCAGCGGCTGAGCGCGGCAGCGATGTCGGCAGCCACCATTTCGGCGACCTCGCGGGCGGCGCGATCTTCCGAATCGCGGATCGCGCGCTGCTTGGCGAATTCCTGCGACGGGAAATCCACCAGCGACGTGACCGAACGGCTGCCGGACTTCAGTACCTTGCCGTTGCTGGCATCCTTCAGTGTGAAGGATGCAGTGACGGTCGTACGGCCAGCTCCCGACGTATCGGAGGACGGCAGGTAGATAACGCCGCCCGTGCCCGAGCTGACGCCCAGATCGACGGTGTATTTCGGTGTCTTGGTCTCGCCGGCGCCGCGCCCGGCGATGAAGATCAGCTGGTTGCGGACTTGCTGGCCGACGCGCGAAGTGGCGTCGGAGAAAGAGACCTCGGACAGCTTCTGCGTCACGCCGGTGCTGACGGCATAGAGCGGCTTGACCTGGCAGGAGGACAGAAGGCCGGCAGCGGCCATCAGAGACGCTACGCCGGCAATGCGGGCGAATTTGAAAAGATTATCAGACGACAATGTTTACGATCCTCTGTGGAACGACGATGATCTTCTTTGGCGCCTGATCATTCAACGCGCTTTTGACGGCATCCAGGCCAAGCACGGCCTGCTGGACGGCATTCTGATCTGCATCGCGCGCGATTGTCAATTCAGCGCGTTTCTTGCCGTTGATCTGAACGGGATAGATGATCTCGTTTTCGACGACGAGCACCTCGTCATAAGTCGGCCAGGGGCTGGTCGCGATCATGTGGCTATTGCCGAGTGCTGCCGAGCATTCCTCGGCCAGATGCGGCGTAATCGGCGCAACCAGCGCAATCAGGATCTCGACGGCTTCACGAACGGCGGAGCAGTAGGCGGCGTCGGCCTGGCCAGCCGCAACCTTGCCCAGCGGCGCAGCCAGCGCGTTGACGAATTCGTAGATGCGCGCCACGGCCTTGTTGAAGGCGAGCTTGTCGTAATCGCCCTGAACGGACTTCAGCGTGCGGTGCGCGATCTGTGAAACCGCAAGCGCCTCGCCCTCCTTAGCCGGAGTCGGCTCGACGGACTTCAGAGCCTCGGCCGCTTCGGAGACCAGGCGCCACATGCGCTGCGTGAAACGGTGGGCGCCTTCGACGCCCGCTTCGGACCAGATGACGTCGCGATCGGGAGGCGAATCGGAAAGCACGAAGAAGCGCGCGGTATCGGCACCGTAGGACGCGATGATGTCATCGGGATCGACGACGTTCTTCTTAGACTTCGACATCTTCTCGATGGAGCCGATGGCGATGTTCTCGCCGGTCGACAGCAGCGTTGCCCGGCGCTGCCCGTCCACTTCCTCGATGCTGATATCGGCCGGCGATACCCATTCGCGCGTCAGGCCTTGGCCGCGGCTGTAGGTTTCGTGCACCACCATGCCCTGCGTGAACAGGCCCTTGAAGGGCTCTTTGACGTCAAGATGGCCGGTTTCGCGCATGGCGCGGGTGAAGAAGCGCGAATAGAGCAGATGCAGGATCGCATGCTCGATGCCGCCAATATATTGATCGACCGGCAGCCAGCGGTTGGCTGCTGACTGGTCGGTCGGCTGGTTTTCCCAAGGTGCGGTGAAGCGGACGAAATACCAGCTCGAATCGACGAAGGTATCCATCGTATCGGTTTCCCGACGGGCATCCTTGCCGCATTGCGGGCAGGCGACGTGCCGCCAGCTGGCGTGCCGGTCGAGCGGATTGCCGGGCTGGTCGAAAGTCACGTCGTCAGGCAGCTTGACCGGCAGATCCTTCTTCGGCACCGGCAGCACGCCGCAATCATCGCAATGGATGACCGGGATCGGGCAGCCCCAGTAACGCTGACGGGAGATGCCCCAGTCGCGCAGGCGGAAATTCACCTTGCGTTCCGCCTGCGGCGTGTTGCCGAGGCTCGTCTCAGAGAGCTTCGTCGCCACCGTCTGGAAGGCTTCCTCGGTGCTCATGCCGTCAAGGAAGCGCGAATTGATCATCACGCCGTCGCCGTCATAGGCGACGTCGCCGACGGTAAAGCTCGCAGCATCGCCATCAGCGGGCATGACAACAGGCACAACGGGCAGATCGTATTTGCGGGCGAAATCCAGGTCGCGCTGGTCGCCCGACGGGCAGCCGAAGATGGCGCCCGTGCCATAATCCATCAGCACGAAATTGGCGATATAAACCGGCAGCTCCCATGACGGATCAAAGGGATGGCGCACGCGGATGCCCGTATCCATGCCCTTCTTCTCGGCGGTTTCGAGAGCGGCCAGCGAGGTGCCGGCGCGGCGGCACTCCTCGCAGAAGGCTTCGATGGCCGGGTCCTTCGCAGCGGCTTCCTTGGCCAGCGGATGATCCGCCGATATCGCCAGGAAGGACGCGCCAAACAGCGTGTCGGGACGCGTCGTGTAGACCGTGATCTCGCGATCGGCATTGGGCGCGGTTTCCGGCACGATCTCCCAGCGGATGGACAGGCCTTCGGAGCGGCCGATCCAGTTCTTCTGCATCAACCGTACTTTTTCAGGCCAATGGTCGAGCGTGTCCAGGGCATCAAGCAGCTCCTGGCTGAATTCGGTGATCTTGAAAAACCACTGCGTCAGCTCGCGCTGCTCGACCAGGGCGCCGGAGCGCCAGCCGCGCCCGTCGATGACCTGCTCATTGGCAAGAACGGTGTTGTCGACCGGGTCCCAATTGACCTTGGATTTCTTGCGATAGACCAGGCCCTTCTCCATCATGTCGATGAAGAGCATCTGCTGGCGATGATAGTAGTCGACGTCGCAGGTGGCGAATTCGCGGCTCCAGTCCAGCGACAGGCCCATGGCTTTCAGCTGTGTGCGCATCGAGGCGATGTTCTGGTAGGTCCATTCCTTCGGATGCACCTTGTTGTCACGGGCGGCGTTTTCCGCCGGCATGCCGAAGGCATCCCAGCCCATGGGGTGCAGCACGTTATAGCCGCGCGCCCGCTTGTAGCGGGCAACGACATCGCCCATGGCGTAGTTGCGCACATGACCCATGTGGATGCGGCCCGACGGATAGGGAAACATCTCTAGAACGTAGTATTTCTCCCGCGGATCGGCGTTGTCGGTCACGAAGACCTCGTCCTCGTTCCATTTCTGCTGCCAGCGAGGCTCGGCGTCGCGCGGATTATAACGTTCGGTCGTCATCTGATTTTGTATTCCGGAAAATCATGGGGATTAAGGCGTGACCTTCACCACGAAACCACCCAAGCGTCAAGTTTAGCAGGCGCGGCAAGTGCCTTATCTTGCAAAGCAAAGCTGGATTCCGGCGCATTCGCCCTTGGCAAAGGCCGCTCGCCTCATTACTGCAAAGTCTGAGAAGCAAGCGTGAATATCGAGGCGAAAAGATGGAACTTCAAGAGCGCCTGAACGAAGTTCGTTCCCACATCGCGGCGGCAGAGCGTCAGGCCGGCCGGCCTGATGGTGCTGTGCAGCTCGTTGCCGTTTCCAAAACGTTCGATGCCGCTGCGATCCGGCCGGCAATTTCGGCCGGTCAGCGCGTGTTCGGCGAGAACCGCGTGCAGGAAAGCCAGGGCAAATGGCCGGAGCTGAAGGCCGAGACGCCTGGGATCGAGCTGCACCTGATCGGGCCGCTGCAATCGAACAAGGCCGTCGACGCCGTGGCGCTGTTCGATGTCATCGAAACGATCGATCGGGAAAAGATCGCCCGTGCGATCGCCGATGAAATGAAACGGCAAGGCAAGACCGTCAGGCTCTATGTGCAGGTCAATACCGGTCTGGAGCCGCAAAAGGCGGGGATCGCACCTGATGATACCGCCGCCTTTGTCGATCTCTGCCGCAAGGAGCTCGGACTTTCGATCGAAGGCCTGATGTGCATTCCGCCGGCGGACGAGAATCCGGGGCCGCATTTTGCCTTGCTCGCAAAGCTCGCCAAAAAAGCGGGCGTGGAAAAGCTCTCCATGGGCATGTCAAGCGATTATGAAATTGCCGTCGCTTTTGGCGCGACAAGCGTTCGCGTCGGCTCAGCGATTTTCGGGGCGCGGTAGATCCAATCGAAAACAAAAGCAACGCCGTCATGGGTCTGGCGGACATACGTGTGGTCGTCCACCATTCGCCCTCGTGGTTCGAGGCTCCGGCCCCTTCGACAAGCTCAGGAGCCTACGCACCTCACCATGAGGGCTAACCTTCTGCGCACGGTCATTGTATAGAACCGGGTTCTATCGAGAGCGGTGCTCAATCCATCCTCACCCTGAGGTGCGAAGGCCCCGAGCCTGTCGAAGGGGCTGAAGCCTCGAAGGGCGAGGATGGCCCGCGCCTGCTCAGCAACAAAAAGCCCCGGATTTCGACGGGGCCTTCGTATTTGCAACCGATAATGCCGGATCTCAGAACTGATCGTCGTCGTCGTCGCGGGTGGTCGACTTCAGCGATTTCAGCTTGGCGAAGACGGCGTCGGCGTCGATTTCCTTTTCCTTAGGCTCGTCACGCTCATAGCTGAAGCCGAGCTTTTCGGTTTCCTGGGCGGGCTGCAGCGTCGCGCCGAGTTCGGCGGCGGTCGGCAGCGGACGGCCCTTGGAGGCCTTTTCGACTTCCATGTCGAGGTCGATCTGGCTGCAGAGGCCGAGCGTCACCGGATCCATCGGTGCCAGGTTGGCCGAATTCCAGTGGGTGCGCTCGCGGATCTGCTCGATGGTCGACTTGGTGGTGCCGACGAGGCGGGAAATCTGCGCATCCTTCAGTTCCGGATGGTTGCGCACCAGCCAGAGAATGGCATTCGGGCGGTCCTGGCGCTTGGAAACGGGCGTGTAACGCGGGCCGCGGCGCTTCGATTCGGGCACGCGAACCTTCGGCTCGGAGAGCTTCAGCTTGTGGTTCGGATTGGCTTCGGCGCGGGCGATTTCCTCGCGCGAAAGCTGGCCGGTCGAGATCGGGTCCTGACCCTTGATGCCCTGTGCGGCTTCGCCGTCGGCAATGGCTTTCACTTCGAGCGGATGCAGCTTGCAGAACTGCGCGATCTGGTCGAATGACAAGGCTGTATTGTCGACAAGCCAGATGGCAGTTGCCTTCGGCATGAGCAATTGTTGAGCCATAGATATAGTCCTTCTGTCAGTCCGCGCCGGTGTCGCGGTCCGGGGTGTAACACCACATTGTCCGGGAAATATTGCCCTATATAACGGTAGTGTCGCGGAATTGCAATTCTTTGAGTATGAAATGCACTTTGTCCAATTGCTGTCGTAGTTTGACCTGCTATTGATTGGGCGGAAAGAGCACCCATAATTGCGACAGGGGGTGCCGGAATTCGAGGAGGAGACTATGTCGGAAAAGATTCACCCGGTGACGAAACCGGTCAAGGCGCGTGCTTTGATCGATAAGGCGAAATACCAGAAATGGTATCAGCAGAGCGTCGAGGATCCCGACAAATTCTGGGGAAAGCATGGCAAGCGCCTCGACTGGTTCAAGCCTTATACCAAGGTCAAGAATACGTCGTTTACCGGCAAGGTCTCGATCAAATGGTTCGAGGACGGCGTGACCAACGTCTCCTACAATTGCATCGACCGGCACCTGAAGAAGCACGGGGACCGCGTCGCTTTCATCTGGGAAGGCGACAATCCCTATATCGACAAGAAGATCACCTATAACGAGCTCTACGAGCAGGTCTGCCGACTGGCGAACGTCTTGAAGAAGCACGGCGTCAAGAAGGGCGATCGCGTCACCATCTATATGCCGATGATCCCGGAAGCGGCTTACGCCATGCTCGCCTGCGCCCGCATCGGCGCGGTGCATTCGGTCGTCTTCGGCGGCTTTTCGCCCGAGGCGCTGGGCGGTCGTATCGTCGATTGCGAATCGACCTTTGTCATTACCTGCGACGAAGGCGTTCGCGGCGGCAAATCCATCCCGCTCAAGGAAAACACCGATAAGGCGATCCAGATCGCGGCCAAGCAGAAAGTTGCGGTCAAGAATGTCCTGGTCGTGCGCCGCACCGGCGGCAAGGTCGCCTGGGAGGCCGACCGCGATCTCTGGTATCACGAGGCTATCGCCAAGGTGAAGGCGGATTGTCCGCCTGCGAAGATGAAGGCGGAAGATCCGCTCTTTATTCTCTATACGTCGGGTTCCACCGGCAAGCCGAAGGGCGTGCTGCACACGACGGGCGGCTATCTCGTCTATGCGGCGATGACGCATGAATATACGTTCGACTATCACCCCGGCGATATCTACTGGTGCACGGCCGATGTCGGCTGGGTGACCGGCCACTCCTATATCGTCTACGGGCCGCTCGCCAACGGGGCGACCTCGCTGATGTTCGAAGGCGTGCCGAATTATCCCGACCAGGGCCGCTTCTGGGATGTCATCGACAAGCACAAGGTCAATATCTTCTACACCGCACCGACGGCGATCCGCTCGCTGATGGGTGCCGGCGATCATTTCGTCAAGCGTTCGTCGCGCTCAAGCCTGCGCCTGCTCGGCACGGTGGGTGAGCCCATCAATCCGGAAGCATGGGAATGGTACTACAAGGTGGTCGGCGACAGCCGCAGCCCGATCGTCGATACCTGGTGGCAGACGGAAACCGGCGGCCATATGATCACGCCGCTTCCGGGCGCGACGGACCTGAAGCCCGGTTCGGCCACCCTGCCCTTTTTCGGCGTCCAGCCGGAGCTGGTCGATAGCGAAGGCAATGTGCTGGAAGGTGCGGCCGACGGCAATCTCGTCATCGCCGACAGCTGGCCCGGCCAGATGCGCACTGTTTATGGTGACCACGAGCGCTTCATCCAGACCTATTTTTCGACTTACAAGGGCAAGTACTTCACGGGTGACGGCTGCCGGCGCGACGAGGACGGCTATTACTGGATCACCGGCCGCGTCGATGACGTGCTCAACGTCTCAGGCCATCGCCTCGGCACGGCCGAGGTCGAATCGGCACTGGTATCGCACAAGCATGTTTCGGAGGCGGCTGTCGTCGGCTATCCGCATTCGATCAAGGGCCAGGGCATCTACTGTTACGTGACGCTGATGGTCGGCCAGGAAGGTTCGGACGCGCTGCGGCAGGAGCTGGTGAAGCACGTTCGCACCGAAATCGGCCCCATCGCCTCGCCGGACAAGATCCAGTTCACCCCCGGCCTGCCGAAAACCCGCTCCGGCAAGATCATGCGCCGCATCCTGCGCAAGATTGCCGAGGACGATTTCGGCGCGCTTGGGGATACGTCGACACTGGCCGATCCGGCTGTCGTTGATGATTTGATCGCCAATAGACAGAACAAGGCCGATGCGGCTTAGGTGAACCCCGCGCTGCTTCGGCTGGTAGGGAGAATGCCTCAGGATTAGACGAGGCTAAATCCTCGTCTAATTTTCAAGGCTCATCCGGAAGCTCTGAAAAAGGTAATCGCGGAGCGAGCGACATGATCGTGTACGCTTCTTCGCTGCAAACCGGAGTCATAAAATATCTCCGGCGACGTCTTTATGCCTTGCGGCGTGGGTTCTGGTAAAAAGGTGTAATGACCTACTCCTCCCTGGAGGATCTCAAGGGAACTGGGTCGGATCTTTTCGTGAAGCCAAACGCAGCATTCGTTCGCGGGAGCGATGGTATCCGCATCGCCTCCTATAATTTGAACCGGCGCATTTATTTGTTCGAGGCTGTCCTCGGCAAAGCCGAGAACCGAGCGGCCAGGCGCAATCGCCAGCCCGTTCACAAATCTTTCGTCCTTGAAGTTTTCCCTTCGCCGATTCCACGACTCCAGAAAAATTCTGTCATGTAGAAGTGAAGGGATATGCTTGGCCAAATCAGGGAATTCCCTTGGGCCTCGCACTGGGCTCTTTCGAGGATTATCAGGTTCAAACTGGGAGTATGCCACGCGTGCTCCCAAGAGCAGCAGCGTCGTATAAGCACCGGCGGAGAAGCCGGCGACGTGGGCGCGGTTCCCGAATGTCGCTCCCAGAACCTCTTTCCAATCATCGGCGTCGAACAATGCGCTTAAATCGCTGGCCCGTTCCCAGAGACACAGGAAGCCTTCGGGCCTATAGGGCTCGGAGCCCGTGTGACCATGATGGTTTATCGCCAGGGCAACAAAGCCGGATTGCGCCAGACGATGCCCAAGCCAGCTCAAGCCGCCCGCGACGCCGCCCGAGCCGTGGGACAACATGACGACCGGCAGCGGATCGGACGTCAGCTTGATCGGCGCATCGTACGCGACGGCTTCCTGCTTAAACCATGATGGCGCCAATGGTGGCGTCTCTATCGCTTCATCGTTGGCCGGGTACCAAACAGACCAAGCGAGTGGCCGGGGGCCTGTACCATCCCAATTTGTTCGGCTCTGATCGAAGGACAGTCCCTGGGAGAAACCTACAGGCATCATTTCCCCTCTGTTTCCCCACGATAGCGGTATCGGCTATTGGGCGTAGTGGCTCCTTCTCATCATGGTGATGAGCAATGTGTCTCAAAAATCAATTGCCCGCCCATTGATCTCCCAATCGCCGAAGCGGGCGGGGTCGGCGCCGCCGCGGCCGCCGATTTCGGGGGGGAGTTCGGCCTGCGCCTGAGCTTCCTGCCCCTTGCGGCGCTCTTCCGCTTCTGCCAGCGCGCGCCTGGCGGCGGGCGAGAGCGGCTTGCGGGTGATTTCACCGGCTTCGGTGTCTAATTTATTGTCGTTATCTGCTGTCTGCATGAGGCGATCGGTCCGGAACCGTTGAAATAGGCGGATGAATAGCCAAATCATAGTGCGTCCGGCCGCAAAGAAAAAGGTTTGGACGACAGATGTGTTGGAGACCCCTCGATGAATCTCATGCGTACCGCCATGCTGCTTGCCTTCATGACCGCCCTGTTCATGGGCGTCGGCTATCTGATCGGCGGTCAATCGGGCATGCTGATCGCATTTGTCGTTGCCGCCGGCATGAACTTCTTTTCCTACTGGAATTCCGACCGGATGGTGCTTTCCACCTATAATGCGCAGGAAGTGGATGAGCGCAGCGCCCCGGAATTCTACCGGATCATCCAGGATCTCGCCCGCAATGCCGGCCTGCCGATGCCGAAGGTCTATCTTTACGACAGTCCGCAGCCGAATGCCTTCGCCACCGGCCGCAACCCGGAAAACGCCGCCGTTGCCGCCTCGACCGGCCTGCTGCATGCGCTGACGCCGGACGAAGTAGCCGGCGTGATGGCGCATGAGCTTGCGCATGTGCAGAACCGCGACACGCTAACCATGACGATCACGGCGACGCTTGCCGGCGCCATTTCCATGCTTGGCAACGTCGCCTTCTTCTTCGGCGGCCGCCGCGACAACAACAATCCGCTCGGCATGATCGGCGTCCTGTTGGCGATGATCGTCGCCCCTCTGGCGGCAATGCTGGTGCAGATGGCGATCAGCCGCACACGCGAATATTCGGCCGATCGCCGTGGCGCCGAAATCTGCGGCAATCCACTGTCGCTGGCCTCGGCGCTTGGCAAGATCGCCCGTGGGGCGGAGCATATCCCGAACGAAGCGGCCGAAGGCCATCCGGCGACGGCGCATATGTTCATCATCAATCCGCTGTCGGGCGAGCGCATGGACAATCTGTTCTCGACGCATCCGAACACGGAAAACCGCATCGCCGCATTGCATGAAATGGCGCGCTATGGTGGCGGCGGCGGCCCTTCGCCCAGGGCGCCGTCCGGCTTTGGCTCGACGGGACCGGTCTTGACTGCTAATCCGGAACGCAAATCGCGCTCCGTACCGAATACGGGTCGCGGTGGTTCGCAACCGCCGAAGGGACCCTGGTCTTGAGTTCTGACAAGAAAAACAAAGCTTTAAACAAGGACGGAAGAGGATCGGGCAAGGGGCCGGCTGAGGCTCGCCAGCATGATTCGGCGCCTGCAAAGCCCGGCTTTGCCGCGCGCGCTGCCGCAACGAAGATTCTGGCTGCCGTCATCGACCGCAAGACACCGCTCGACGGCATGCTGGATGCGGAGGGCGGCAATCCTGCCTACAAGGCGCTCGGCGATAGCGATCGGGCGCTAGTGCGCGCCATCCTGAACAGCGCGCTGCGGCATTTGCCGCGCATCGAAGCGGCGATATCGTCTCTGCTCGATGCGCCGCTGCCGGAAGGCGCTCGCGCCCTGCATCACGTGCTGGTGGTCGGTGCTGCGCAGATGCTCTATCTCGATGTGCCGGATCATTCCGCCGTCGATCTTGCTGTCGAGCAGGCCAATCGCGATCCCCGCAATCGCCGCTTTGCCAAGCTGGTCAACGCCATTCTCCGGCGCATCGGGCGGGAGAAGCAGGTCATTCTAGAACAGGTCGCAAGCGTGCCGGCGATGCCGGCCTGGTTTCTCTCCCGCCTGGAATCTGCCTACGGGGCGCAGGCTGCACTCAAAATTTCGGACACGCAGCTTGAGCCGGCGGCGATCGATCTTACGGTGAAATCCGATGCCGAAGGCTGGGCAAAACGCCTCAATGGCGTGGTGCTGCCGACCGGCGGCGTGCGGCTCGCCGCTTTCGAAGGGTCCATTCCCTCGCTTGAGGGCTTCGAGGAGGGCGAATGGTGGGTGCAGGATGCCGCCGCCAGTATTCCGGCGAAATTGTTCGGCTCGCTCGCCGGCAAGCGGATCGTCGATCTCTGTGCCGCGCCCGGCGGCAAGACGGCGCAGTTGATCCTTGCCGGCGGCAAGGTCACGGCTCTCGACCAATCTGCCAATCGGTTGAAGAGGCTGTCGGCCAATCTCGCGCGTCTCGGGCTGGAAGCGGAGACCGTCGTTGCCGATATGAGCAAATATCAGCCCGACGCGCTTTTCGATGCTGCCCTTCTCGATGCCTCCTGCTCCTCGACGGGAACCACCCGCCGTCATCCCGACGTGCTCTGGACCAAGGGCCCGGAGGATATCGCCAAGCTTGCCGCCTTGCAGGAGCGCCTGCTTCGCCATGCCCTGACGCTGGTCAAGCCCGGCGGCCTAGTGGTCTTCTCCAATTGTTCGCTCGATCCCGAAGAAGGCGAGGATCTGGTCACCCGTCTTCTCGCTGATACTGATAGTGTCGAGCGCGTTCCAATCACGCCCGGCGACTGGCCCGGCCTCGAAGCAGCGATCTCACCTCTCGGCGCTTTCCGCACCACGCCGGACATGCTGCCGCTGACCGGCGGCTTTGCCTCCGGCCTCGACGGATTTTTCGCCGCCATGCTGCGACGCACGCGTTAGTCGCACTCTTATCGCATCTTTCGCGCATCAGTTAAGAATCCGGTAACATGTCCTTAATTGGTATATGTGTAACCTCTTTTTAACTACGGGTAACGAGAGTAAGCAGAAGCGAATATGCAGGTCTGCGGCAGGGTTTTGTGAGTTCATACATGCGGGAAGCATGGCGGCGGATGTCGCGCCGCGCGGCGTTGACGCGATTGCGTCTCACCCGCCACACCATGCGTGTGCCGGAACGCCTGATCGTGGCGCCGACCGACCTGCGCAGCGTCGATCCGTTTTTTGTCGAAGAACTTCTGAACGGCCGCATCCTGCTCGCCGGCCGGGTTCTGGAACTGCAGGGCGCATCGCCCTTTTCCCTGGAGCTGCCGTCGCGGGCCTTCGCCGCGCGTCTGCACAATTTCCGCTGGCTGCGGCATTTGCGGGCAGAGAAGAGCGACCAGGCTTCGGCCTTAGCGCGTTCGATTCTGAGCGATTGGATCGCCGTTCACGGCCGCCGGCTGCATGGCCTTGCCTGGTCGCCTGACATCGCGGCGCAGCGGCTGATCGCCCTGTTGTCGCATTCGCCTGTGCTCCTGCATGGGACGGATAGCGGCTTCTACCGCCGCTTCATGCGCATGCTCGTCTTCCACGTGCGCTATCTGCGCCGAATGGCGTCGACGGCAAGGGACGGCACGACGCGGTTTCGTGTGCGCATCGCGCTGGCCATGTCCTCTGTTGCCATGCCCCATAGCGCCCTTGCGCTGAAGCGCGCCGGTCAGGCGCTCGATCGCGAGATCGACCGGCAGATCCTGCCCGATGGCGGCCATATCTCCCGCAATCCGCGGGTGTCGCTGGAGCTGCTGCTCGATTTGCTGCCGTTGCGCCAGACCTATGTCAATCTCGGCCATGACGTGCCGATCCGCCTCATTCCCGGCATAGACCGCATGTATCCGGCGCTTCGCTTCTTTCGCCATCAGGACGGCGATCTGGCGCTCTTCAACGGAGCGACGTCGACGCTTGCCAACGAACTGATGTCGGTCCTGCGCTATGACGAGACGGCCGGTCAGGCGTTCAAGGCGCTGCCGCACACGAAATATCATCGGCTGGCAGCCGGCCAGGCCGTCGTCATCGTCGATGTCGGCGCTCCCGCATCGGTCGATCTCAGCCGCACGGCGCATGCGGGCTGCCTCTCCTTCGAAATGTCGTCGGGCAAGAGCCGCTTCATCATCAATTCCGGTTCGCCGGAATTCGCCGGCGAGCGCTACGCACAGGCCGCGCGGGCGACCGCTGCGCATTCGACCGTCACCCTCAACGATACCTCGTCGAGCCTGTTCTCCAAGTCGAAATCGCTGGGGCCGATCATGGTCGGCGGCGTGAAGAAGGTCATCGTCGAGCGCGCGGAGACGGAAGATGGGCGCGATTATGTCCGGGCTGCGCATGACGGCTATCTCTCTACCTTCGGCTATGTTCACGAGCGCGAGCTGAGCCTCAATGCTAGCGGCACGATTCTCGCGGGACGCGACCGCTTCCTCGTGCCGGAAGGCAGGAAACAGGCGCCGAAAGGCGAAGGTATCGCGTCGGCCCGCTTCCATATCCATCCCTCGATCAGCCTTTTGCAGACCGAGACGGATAGCGCGCTGCTGATCGCGCCTGACGGCGAGACCTGGGTCTTCTCCTCGCCGGGTAACGAGGTGCTGGTGGCGGAGGATATCTTTTTCGCCGACCCTTCCGGTATGCGCTCCTCCGATCAGCTCGAGATCGTTTTCCAGATCACCGAAAAGCCGGAAATCCGCTGGTTTTTATCCCATCGGCCATAGGCTAACCGCGCCAGCTATGCTAACGGGGCGGCATTATCGTCCCGCGCCCTTTCCGCCGGACATCTCCTCATGCCAGAGCGTTTTCGCTCTGTTTTTGTTATCTCGCAATTCCGGACGGAAAACTGCTGCGCCCTTTTCCTGGAATTGCTTCAGACCGGAGAAAGCCCATGGCCGTCGTTTCCAAGAAAATCCCTGCCCCTGACAAAGTGAAGGTGAAGACCGCGCTTCTGTCCGTCTTCGACAAGACCGGCATCGTCGAGCTGGCCCGCGCGCTCAGCGAACAGGGCGTGCGGCTGCTGTCGACCGGTGGCACGCACAAGGCGATTGCTGCGGCAGGCCTTGCCGTCACCGATGTCTCGGAGGTCACGGAGTTCCCGGAGATCATGGACGGCCGCGTCAAGACGCTGCATCCGAAGGTGCATGGCGGCCTGCTCGCCATCCGTGACGATGCCGAGCACCAGGCTGCGATGAAGGAGCACGGCATCGAAGGCATCGACCTTGCCGTCATCAATCTTTATCCCTTCGAGGACGTGCGCAAGGCTGGCGGCGACTATCCGACGACGGTGGAGAATATCGACATCGGCGGCCCGGCGATGATCCGCGCCTCCGCCAAGAACCACGCCTATGTGACGACGCTGACCGATCCGGCGGATTATGCCGAGCTGCTGGCGCAGCTTTCCGCCGATGCCGGCCAGACCACCTACGATTTCCGCAAGCGCATGGCCGCCAAGGCTTTTGCCCGCACTGCCGCCTATGACGCGATGATCTCCAACTGGTTTGCCGAAGCGCTCGATATCGCCACGCCGCGCCACCGCGTCATCGGCGGCGTGCTGCGCGAGGAGATGCGCTATGGCGAAAACCCGCATCAGAAGGCGGCCTTCTACGTCACCGGCGAAAACCGTCCCGGCGTTTCCACGGCAACGCTGCTCCAGGGCAAGCAGCTTTCCTACAACAATATCAACGACACCGATGCCGCCTACGAACTTGTGGCCGAGTTCCTGCCGGAAAAAGGTCCGGCCTGCGCGATCATCAAGCATGCCAATCCCTGCGGCGTCGCCACCGGCCCGAGCCTGGTCGAAGCCTATAAGCGGGCTCTCGCCTGTGATTCCGTTTCGGCCTTCGGCGGCATCATCGCGCTGAACAGCCTGCTCGATGCGGAAACGGCGGAAGAGATCGTCAAGCTCTTCACTGAAGTCATCATCGCACCGGCGGTCAGCGAGGAAGCCAAGGCGATCATCGCCCGCAAGCCCAACCTCCGCCTGCTGTCGGTCGGCGCTCTGCCCGATCCGCGCGCAGCCGGCCTGACCGCCAAGACCGTCTCCGGCGGCCTCCTGGTCCAGAACCGCGACAATGCCTTGGTCGAGGACATGGAGCTGAAGGTGGTCACCAAGCGCGCGCCGACGGCGCAGGAGCTTGAGGACATGAAATTCGCCTTCCGTGTGGCCAAGCACGTGAAGTCGAATGCCGTCGTTTACGCCAAGGACGGCCAGACGGCCGGTATCGGCGCGGGACAGATGAGCCGCGTCGACTCCGCCCGCATTGCCGCGATCAAGGCGGAAGAAGCGGCCAAGGCGATGGGGCTAGCCGAACCGCTGACGCGCGGTTCCGCCGTGGCCTCCGAAGCCTTCCTGCCATTTGCCGACGGCCTGCTGTCGGCGATTGCCGCCGGCGCCACCGCCGTCATCCAGCCGGGCGGCTCGATGCGCGATCAGGAAGTCATTGACGCCGCCAATGAGCATAATGTCGCGATGGTCTTCACCGGCATCCGCCATTTCCGCCATTGATGGCTTTACCCTCGCCCCAGCGGGGAGAGGGTCGCGCGCAGCGCGGGGTGAGGGGCGTTGCCGGAAGTTATATATTGTTCGCAACGATATAGGCTGGTTCCGAATACGCCGGGGGACCCCCTCATCCGCCCTTCGGGCACCTTCTCCCCGCTGGGGAGAAGGGTATGAGCATATCCCTCAGCGAAATGGGAGTATCCCTATTTCGCCTTGTCAGCCGGATAGGGCGTCGGCAGCAGAAGCAGCAGGCCGCCGGCGAGGAAGATGACCAGCGTCGCCATGCCGAGCCGCGCCGAGCCGCTCCAATAGGTCACCAGAGAGAAGAACAGCGTCGCCATGAAGCTGGTGGCGCGGCCTGAGAGTGCGTAGATGCCGAAATAGCGGCCGGCCTCGGCAAGGCTGACGCTGCGCGCCAGATAGGAGCGTGACGAGGCCTGCACCGGGCCGAAGGCGATGCCGATGAGCAGGCCATAGCCGATATAGGCCTTTTCCGCCGCCGTGCCGAACAGGCTGCCGGTGCTGACGGTCGAGAGCGGAACGAGACCGAAGAGCGTGAAGCCAGGCCCGGTCGAGATGATGCCGAAGGTCGCGACGAGCAGCAGCGTCAGGCTGATGACGACAGTCGTTTTCGAGCCCAGCCAGCGGTCCACATAGCTGGCCGCAAAGCAGCCGAAAATGGCGATGACGTTGAGGATGATACCGTAGATGCCGATCTCGATCGTCGCCCAGCCGAACATGCCGGCCGCAAAGGTGCCGCCGAGGATCAGCAGGCCGTTGACGCCATCCTGATAGACCATGCGCGCGACGAGGAAGAGGCTGATGCCGCGCCGGCGCTTCAACTCGCCGAGCGTCGTTCTGAGCTCCCGCAGGCCCGAGCGAACTGCGGTTCGAAGCGGCAGGCCGCGTGCGGCATCGGGCGTGAAGAAGAACATCGGCAGGATGAAGAGGAAGTACCACACGGCGGAAATCGGACCGGTGACGCGCGCATCCTCGCCGAGCGTTGCGTCGAGGCCGAAGAGCGGCATCAGGCCGAAGATGGTCTTGCCGGTTTGCGGATTGCCGGCGAGCAGGGCGACGACGGTGATCAGCACGATCATGCCGCCGAGATAGCCGAGACCCCAGGCGGCATTCGACAGCTTGCCGATATCGTCCTTGCCGACCAGCCTCGGCATCATCGAATCGTTGAAGACGATCGAGAATTCGGCCGAGATCGAGGCGAGGATCATGAAGATGACGGGATAGATCACCGGCGAGCCCGGTGCTGCACCCCAGAGACAGAAGAGGCTGGCGATCTTGATGACGGCGAAGAAGGCGATCCAGGGTTTGCGCGCGCCCGATTGATCGGCGATCGAACCGAGGACCGGCGACAGGAGGGCGATGATCACCGAGGAGATCGTCGCCATATTGCTCCATGTCGTCTGCGCCGAGACCGGATCGGCCGTCAGCCGCGCGACGAAATAGGGGCCGAAGATGAAGGTGGTGACGACGGTGAAGAACGGCTGTGCCGCCCAGTCGAAGAACATCCAGCCCCAAATGCCGCGTGCCGGCACTTTTGCCGGCACGTCGTCGCCAATCCCGGTCGTCACCAAATCCAGCCCCTGATTCCCTCACCCGCCTGCCGGGGTCGGGGCGGACTGTGTCACCTTGCCCGGCCGTTCGCAAGATCGCTCAGCAGGCCTGCGGCAACGGTGATTCGCGCGAGGTTGGGATCACCGCTTTCGCTCAGGCTGCCAAGCTCTTCGGCGATGCGGTTGATGCGGATGCGATCTTCCGCATGCCACGCCTGGATCGGCTGTTTGTCCTTCGGATGGTTTGCCAGGGCCGAGATGACGATATCGCGACGGGCGCCGGCGATCTGGTCGAGGCTGCGGGCCAGGGCAAGGCTTTCATAGTGATCGCCCGTGACGATCCGGCTGCCGGCAAGCAGCAGGCGGCCGACGCGGAAGGTCTGCGACACGGTGAAGTAGCTTTCGGCGGCGCGGTTCAGCGTGTCACCGGTGCGCTCGGCGATCTGCATGATCTCCGGAACGAGGACGAGCGCATAAATCGTGGCGATTTCCGAAGCCAGCTTTTCCGGCAGGCCGGCAGCCTGGTATTCCGCCTCGCGGGCGGCAATCTCGGCTGCGAAATCGGCCGGGATATGGCTGAGGAAGACCGGCCGCAGCTTTTTCAGCGCTGCTTGAAGCCGGCTAACCGTCTCCTCGATGTCGCCCTTGGCTGCGCCGGTTTTCAGAAGCAGGCGGGTGAGCACCGTATAGACCTCGGTGATCTCGCCATAGACGCGGTTCTGCATCTGGCCACCAACCTTGCCGTCAAGCGCGTCCGTCTCGTTCCAGAGGCGATCGAGATCGAAGCCGTCGCGGGCGACCACGGCCGCTTTGACGACTTCGGCTGCCGATGCCGCCGTCGCGTCCATCATGCTCACAGCAAAGCCCGGACCGCCGCGATTGATCGCCTCGTTGGCGAGCGCCGTCGCGATGATCTCGCGGCGCAGCCGGTGGCTGTCGATATCGGTGGCGTTCGAACGCTGCATCTTGGCTGGGAAATAGCGGCTGAGGGTCGCGGCGAAATAGGGATCGTCAGGCAGATTGCTGGCAATAAGCGCGTCGAAGAGGACGATCTTGGCATAGGAGAGCAGCACGCCGATTTCAGCGCGCGTCAGCGGACGCCCGTTGGCATAACGCTCGGCGAAGGTCTGATCGTCGGGCAGCGTCTCGACCTTGCGGTTGAGCTGCTTGGCCGTTTCCAGCACGCTCATAAAGCGGCTGAGTTCCAGGCCGTTGCCGGTGCCCTTGCGCTCCGTCAGCGAGATCGCCAGGGATTGCAGATAGTTGTTCCGCAATACCAGAGTCCCGACTTCGTCGGTCATCGATGCCAGCAGGATATCGCGTTTGGCACGCGTCAGGCGGCCGTCATGCATGGCATTGGCGAGCGCGATCTTGATGTTGACCTCGACGTCCGAGGTGTTGACGCCGGCCGAATTGTCGATGGCGTCGGAGTTGCAGCGTCCGCCCTTGAGGCCATAGGCGATGCGACCCTTCTGGGTGACGCCGAGATTGGCGCCCTCGCCGATCACCCTGGCGCGAACCTCTTCGGCGGTGATGCGGATCGGATCGTTGGCACGGTCGCCGACATCCGAATCCGTTTCCGACGGCGCCTTGACATAGGTGCCGATGCCGCCGAACCAAAGCAGGTCGACGGGAGCCCTAAGGATCGCCGTCATGATCTCGAAGGGCGTGGCGACCGATTTGTCGATGCCGATGGCAGCGACTGCTTCCGGCGTCAGCGTCACCGACTTTGCCAAGCGCGAAATGATCATCGCACCCTTCGACAGGACCGACTTGTCGAAATCCTGCCAGCTGGAGCGCGGCAGGTCGAAGAGGCGCTGACGTTCGGCAAGCGTCCTTTCCATGTCCGGATCGGGATCGATGAAGATGTCGCGATGGTCGAAGGCGGCCAGAAGGCGGATCTTCGGCGAGAGCAGCATGCCATTGCCGAAGACGTCGCCGGACATGTCGCCGACGCCGACGACGTTAAAGGGCGTCGTCTGGATATCGATATCCATCTCGCGGAAATGCCGCTTCACGGTTTCCCAGGCGCCGCGGGCGGTGATGCCCATCTTCTTGTGGTCGTAGCCGGCCGAGCCGCCGGAAGCGAAGGCGTCGTCCAGCCAGAAGCCGGCTTCCTGCGCCAGTGCATTGGCAGTGTCGGAGAAAGTGGCCGTGCCCTTGTCGGCGGCAACGACGAAATAAGGATCATCGCCATCGAGCCGCACGGTATCGGCCGGCGGTACGATATCGGCGCCGGAGATATTGTCGGTGATCGACAGCAGCGTGCGGATGTAGGTCTTGTAGGCTTCGCGGCCGGTATTGAAGATCTCGTCGCGGCTGCCGCCGACGGGGAGTTTCTTCGGATAGAAGCCGCCCTTGGCGCCGACGGGCACGATGACGGCGTTCTTGACCTGCTGCGCCTTCACCAGGCCGAGCACTTCGGTGCGATAGTCCTCGGCGCGATCGGACCAGCGCAGGCCGCCACGCGCCACTTTGCCGAAGCGCAGATGCACACCTTCCACCTCGACGCCGTAGACGAAGATTTCGCGGAAGGGACGCGGCTCGGGCAGGCCGTCGAGAAGCTTCGGATCGAGCTTGAAGGCGAGCATCGCCTTCGGCGTACCGTCGGCACTCCTCTGGAAATAGTTGGTGCGCAGCGTCGCATCGATGGCGTTGACGTAGCGGCGGAGAATCCGGTCGTCATCGAGGCTTGGAACGTCGGCGAGCTCGGTTTCGATGGCGGCGTGCAGCTCGACAAGCTTCTTCGTACGGCTCTTATCGTTGAGCTTCGGATCGAGCGTGTCGTGGAACAGGCGGAAGAGCGATCCTGCAATGCGCGGATACTTGTCCAGCGTCGCGGCGATATAGTCCTGCGAATAGGCGATGCCGGCCTGGCGAAGGTAGCGCGAGTAAGCCCGCAGCACATTGGTTTCGCGAGCGGAGAGATCGGCCGAAACGATCAGCCGGTTGAAGGCGTCATTGTCGATCGTGCCGCTGAAGGCGGCGAGGAAGGCTTCCTCCAGCGCGGCACCATGGCGGGCGAGATCGATCGTCAGGCCACCACGAGCCTCGAGTTCCATGTCATGAAGCACGACATGACCCGCCCCGCCATCCTTGGCCGTGACATAGATATCGAAGGTCCGCTCGCTGATGACGTTGAAACCGAGATTTTCCAACAGCGGCACGCGGCGCGACAGCGCCAGATTGCCTCGCCCGTGGAAGATCTTCAGCGAAAGGATGTCGCCTGCCTCGTCCTTGCGGACATAGAAGCCGATGCGGATCGGCTCGGCGCCGGCCGTTGCCGTAATATTGGGCAGATCAGCAAAGGCGTCTTCCGGCGAGAAGGCTTCCTGGAAAGCCTGGCTGACGGATATGCGCGGCGCTTTCGGGCCGGCGAGCATGACGAAACGCTCGTCCCAGCGGGCGGTTATGGCGCGGATCGCTTCTTCCAGCTTGGCTTGCGGAATATGCGGCGTCTTGCCGGCGCTGCGGCCGATGATGAAATGCACGCGCGCCACGCCGCCTTCCGGGAAGGCCGGGTAATAGGCAGAGACGCGGCCGTCATAGACGGTTTTCAGATAATTGCCGATCTTTTCACGGACGACGGAATCATATTCTTCGCGCGGCACATAGACGATGACGGAGACGAACCGATCGAAATGGTCGATGCGTGGCAGCGCCCGCACGCGCGGCCGGTCGGCCAGATCGTTGATCTGTTCGGCGAAGCTTGCGAGCAGCGTCGTATCGATCTGGAAGAGGTCGTCGCGAGGATAGGATTCCAGCGTATTTTCCAGCATGCGGCCGGAATGGCTTGTGGGGTCGAAGCCGAAATGATCCTTGACCTTCTGCACCTTCGAGCGCAGCAGCGGCACTTCGGTGGCAGCGCTGGTGTAGGCCGTCGAGGTGTAAAGGCCGACGATACGCAGCTCGCCGGTGACATTGCCGTCGCTGTCGAAGCGCTTGACGCCGACATAGTCCATATAGGCGCGGCGATGGACGACCGACTTGACGTTGGCCTTGGTGACGATCAGGAAATCCGGCCCGTCGAGGAAGGCGAGGATTTCCGGCGTCGTGGTGACGGCGTCCTTACCCTGGCGCAGCACGCGGACATCCGGATTGGAAAGAATGCCGAGGCCGGCGCCGCGATCGCGCTCGACCTTGGCGTCGGCGCCCTTGCCGGAATAGACATATTCGCGCATGCCGAGGAAGGTGAAATTGCCGTCGCGCAACCAGGCAAGGAAGGCAAGAGCCTCGTCGCGATCGCCCTTGCGGCGTCCCGCGGCCTCATATGTGGAGAGTTCCGAAATGACGATATCGAGGCGCGCCAGCATCGGCTTCCAGTCGGAAACGGTGAGATGCGTCTGATCGAGCACGGCCTGCAGCCGCTTGATGAGATCCGTTGCCTGCGCTGCCGTCAATGGCGACAGATGAAGCTGGATATGGCTGACGCGATGGGCGGGATTGCTTAACTGATCGGCGGAATAGAGACTGGGCTGCTTGCCCTCCTCGATGACCAGGATCGGGTGCACGGCCATGTAGAGATCGCGGTAGGTGCTGCTCACCTCGCCCATGATCGATTCGTAGAGGAAGGGCATGTTGTGGTCGGTGATCGAGAGGATCGACACCGCGACGCCATCAGGCTCGATATTGGCGACCTGTTCGATGTTGACGCGCGGAGACGTGCCGTTCCAAGCTGCCAACTCTCGCGCGGCGTGCACCGCAGCATGGGCCAGCATTTCCGGACTGTAATGCTCCATGTCGTCATTGCTTGCCCGGCCGAACAGGATTTCGGGATCGAGATGCGCCTTGCCCGTCGTGGCCGCGATCTTGCGTACCGCTTCGAGCTGCTTTTCCCGTTTCGGATTGGTCCTGGACGCCATGAAATTCCTCCCGATTTTCGAAATTTGACCACAGTAGCAGAAGGTTTAGCGAAAAAACTGGCAAAATGAATGCAAATTAGATTGCTTTTCGACCGATTTGGCCGCGAATTTTTAGAAATCTTGCCGAAAGGTGGATCTCGCCCCAAAGCAGATGGCGTTGACGTGAAATTGCCGAACCCGGCTATTCAACAGAGGTTTTCATGAGTTTGTGAAGCGCGGTTGACAGAGTGGCGCGAAAGGGATCATCAACGGCGCCATTGCAGTTTGAAGCCCTGAACTGGAAGTTATTATCATGTCGCAAATATCGGCCGGCGCCGTTATCGTCATCTCCAGCCATGTCGTCAGAGGTTCCGTCGGCAATCGTGCCGCGGTCTTTGCGCTGGAAACGCTCGGCCATCCGGTCTGGGCGCTGCCGACCATCGTCCTGCCATGGCATCCGGGCCACGGTCGTTCGACGCGATTGACCTTCAACGAGGCGGATTTCGACCGTGCGATCGACGATCTGATCGCCGCGCCGTGGCTGCCTGAGGTGAAGGCTGTCCTGTCGGGATATTTCGGCAATGCAGCGCAGGTGCATTCCGTTGCCCGGCTGGTGGCGGCCTTGCGGGAGAAGAACCCCGATCTCCTCTATGCCTGCGATCCGGTCATCGGCGATGCCGGCGGGCTCTATGTGCCCGAAGCGACGGCGGAGGCGATCCGCGATCATCTGATCCCGCTGGCGTCGCTGGCAACGCCAAACCGCTACGAGCTTGCCTGGCTCGCCGGCGCGCCGCTCGAAGACAACAATGCCATCATGGAGGCCGCACTCGCCCTCGGGCCGTCGCGCATGCTGGTGACGTCGGCGGTGCCGATGATGGCTGGCGGTATCGGAAATCTCTATCTTAGCGGCCGCAGCGCCTTGCTTGCAGAGCATCGCAGCATCGAGAATGCTCCGAACGGGCTCGGCGACCTGCTGTCCGCCTTGTTCTTGTCCCGCCTTGTGTCCGGGATGGACGAGGAACGGGCGCTGCAGCTTGCCACGGCCAGCGTTTATGAAGTGCTGGCGCGCGCCGTCAAGCGCGGCAGCGACGAGTTGACGCTCGCCGCGGATGCGGCCAGCCTATCGACGCCGATGGCGATGGTACAGCTGCGGCACCTCATGCATCCGGCGCAGCGGCGGAAAAAATAGCAGCCGGGAATGCCGGGCGCTTTTTGCAGCGCAATAGTTGCCATCGGCCGATGTGCGCTGTAATTCAATATCCATGCAAAGCTTTCCCGACACCCTTTTGAACGGCTATCGCAATTTCATGAGTGGGCGTTACGTCGATGAGCGCGAGCGCTATCGCACGCTCGCCGATCTCGGCCAGAACCCGTCGACGCTTGTGATTGCCTGTTGCGACTCCCGCTCGGCACCGGAGATCATCTTCGATGCCGGCCCGGGAGAACTCTTCGTCATCCGCAACGTCGCCAACATGGTGCCGCCCTATGAGCCTGATGGTAATTTCCATTCGACCTCGTCGGCGCTCGAATTCGCGGTTCTGTCGCTCAAAGTCTCCGATATCGTCGTGATGGGTCACGGCCGTTGCGGCGGTATTCGCGCGGCACTGGATCCGAACGCCGAGCCGCTTTCGCCCGGTGATTTCATCGGTAGGTGGATGGGGCTGCTGAAGCCGGCCGCCGAACAGATCCAGAGCAACGACATCATGACGCCGGCGGAGCGTCAGACGGCGCTGGAGCGCATCTCGATCCGCAATTCGCTCGACAATCTGCGCAGCTTTCCGGAGATCAAGGCGCGGGAAGAAGAAGGCAAGCTGAGCCTGCATGGCGCATGGTTCGATATTTCCACAGGGGAATTGTGGGTCATGGACCCTGAAACCCGGGATTTCATCCGGCCTGATGTCTAGGAGCTAAAATTAGCTCAAATAAAAAGCGCTGTGAACCATCCGGTCGCAGCGCTTTTTTCGTTTTGATCCAGCTTATCTGCCGTCGATCTGCTGACCAATATAGGCGATTGCCTGCTGATAGACCTTTGCGTCGTTCCAGCCGGCAATGGCTGAGAAGTTCGGTTCGCCAGGCTGGTAGCCGGCGCCGGGTTGCCAGCCATGACCGCGCAGGAAGTTCGCCGTCGAAGCAAGCGCGTCTGCGCGCGATCCCACAAGGTCGACCCTGCCATCGCCATCTTCATCGACGCCGAAGGCAACGACGTTTTTCGGCATGAACTGCGTCTGACCGATTTCGCCGTGCGCAGCGCCACGGGCCGACGGGCTGAGGTAGCCCTCGCCGACAAGCTTGAGGGCAGAGTAGAGCTGCTCGGTGAAGAATGCGGAACGGCGGCAATCATAGGCAAGGGTCGAGACGGCCGAGAGCGTATGCTGATCGCCCATGAAGCCGCCGAAGCCGGTTTCCATACCCCAGATGGCGATAATCGGGCCTGGGGGCACGCCGAAGCGCTTCTCGATCTTGGAGAAGAGCGCGGCATTGGCCTGCTTCATGCTCTTGCCGCGATTGATGATCGACTGGCCGCCGCGCTTCTTCATGAATTCCTCGAAGGAAAGCTTGAAGCTCTTCTGGCCGCGATCGGCCCGGATGGTGGGCTGATTGTAATGGACGTTGGCGAAGGCCCGATCGAGGACCGACGGGCTGACGCCCTGTCCTTGCGCTTCCCGCTTGAATTCCTGCACCCAGTTCTCGAAGCCGGCGGAAGTGTTGCCACAGGATGCCGCATTCGCGGCAATCGGCGTCGCCAGCAACAACCCGCCCGCCACGAGAGTTGCCATTCCAGACTTTGTGATGCGCATTCAGTTTCCCCGAATTCTTACCGCGCCGCAAACGCGGTAACCGTTTTTGAATGGCGCATAAGCCCTCCAATCCGGGCTCGTGCGCGGTCTAGTCTTCACTGGACCATGCCAGCATCCGACCGTCCTGTCATTATCACATTTTAGCGACCGATGTTTTCGCTTCACGGGAAGCATCGCCGCCAAAGGCATTTGCAAAAGCCCCGCCTTTCGGTCCGAAATGGCGAGGCTTCCATTTTAATCCTGCTTAGCTGGCGAAGATTTATAAACCGTAAATTGGTTTAGGAATGCTTATGCAGCCTGCTTACGTGGCTTGATCAGGCCGCGGTTGATGAGCAGTTCGGCAATCTGAATGGCGTTCAGTGCCGCGCCCTTGCGCAGGTTGTCGGAAACGACCCAGATGTTGAGGCCGTTTTCGACGGTGGCATCCTCGCGGATGCGCGAAATATAGGTCGCGTCTTCACCGGCGCACTCGTAAGGCGTGATATAGCCACCGTTTTCGTGCTTGTCGATGACGAGGCAACCTGGCGCCTCGCGCAGGATATCGCGAGCCTGATCGGCTGATATCTCGTTTTCGAACTCGATATTGACCGATTCAGAATGACCGATGAAAACCGGCACCCGGACAGCTGTGCAGGTGACCTTGATTTTCGGATCGAGCATCTTCTTGGTTTCGGCCAGCACCTTCCATTCTTCCTTGGTGTAGCCGTCTTCCATGAAGACGTCGATGTGCGGAATGACGTTGAAGGCGATGCGCTTGGTGAACTTCTTGTTCTCGATCGGGTCGGCGACGAAGACGGCGCGGGTCTGGTTGAACAGCTCGTCCATGCCGTCCTTGCCGGCGCCGGAAACGGACTGGTAGGTCGAGACCACGACGCGCTTGATCTTGGCGAAATCATGCAGCGGCTTCAGCGCAACGACGAGCTGCGCGGTCGAGCAGTTCGGATTGGCGATGATGTTGCGCTTGGTGAACTGCGTGATGGCATCCGGGTTCACTTCCGGCACGATCAGCGGCACGTCGGCGTCGTAGCGCCATGCGGACGAGTTGTCGATGACGACGCAGCCCTGGGCGCCGATCTTCGGCGAGTACTTCTTCGAGACATCGCCTCCGGCCGACATAAGGCAAATGTCGGTGTTGGAGAAATCGTAGTTCTCCAGGTTGGAAACCTTCAGCGTCCGGTCGCCGAAGGAAACTTCGGTTCCCTGCGAGCGGGCCGACGCGAGCGCCACGACCTCATCGGCCGGAAAACCGCGTTCGGACAGGATATTGAGCATTTCGCGGCCGACATTCCCGGTCGCGCCCGCTACTGCAACTTTGAAACCCATTTCTCAAGCTCTCTTTCTCTTCTCTCCTCTTTGGCGAGGGGGGAACTGCGGCCATGACGACCGGTTCCTGTCCCCGACCGAGCCGGGGAGAGAGCGGCAGGCCAGAGACGTCAGACGGTTTTCGTCGTCGTTTTGGCCTTGGTTTTGGAAGAAACCGGAAAATAGACATCCAGCCCGGCATATTCCGCCAGGTGACTGAAGCCGTCGATCTGCTCGAAGCGAACCATGGAAGTCTTCCTTTTCCGTCGCCGGTTCTAAGAGGTTTTCCACAGGAGTCAAGGATTTCCTCGTTTCCGGAGAAGCGGGAGCGAGGAAATCGAGATTATGGCATCCATCGCGGTCATTATGTCCGAAGGCGGGCAGTGCCGCGGTTAGCGGTTGGTGTTGCGCGTGGATTCGAACAGGAACCAGGTGCGGCGTTCCGTCTCGTCCAGCCAGTTCTCAAGAAGGCTGGCGGTGGCGATATCGCCATATTCGTCGCAGACGTCATGGGTCGCGCGGATTTCGGCAGCAAGCTTGAGGTTGTTATCCGCCAATTCGGCGAGCATGTCCTGGGGATCGACATATTCGGCGTCGTTGTCGGGGATGCGCTGCAGCCTGGCAATATTGCCGATCGACCGCAACGTCGTTCCGCCGATCTTCCTGGCTCGCTCTGCCATCGGGTCGGTCATGGCGAAGATCTGATCGCCCTGTTCGTCCAGAAGCAAGTGATAGTCGCGAAAATGCGGGCCGCTCATATGCCAATGGAAATTCTTGGTTTTCAGATAGAGGGCAAAGACATCCGCCAGCAGCGCGTTCAGCGCTGCGGAAATATCGCGTGTCGCTTCTTCACTGAGATTGGTGCGGGTGCCCAGTTTCGATTTGGTGTTAGCGGTATTCATAAAGTCGTCCTCCGTTTTGATGTTCGCGACAGTGATCGCCGGCGGATCTTGAAGGAATTCGATGACATTCGCTGTTGCGTGGGATCGCATTGCAGACAGGATCTATTTTGAGGTTTCGCGGACGAGATGTCGCTTCGCGGCACGGTCGACTGCGATGCTGTGCGGAAAACCCGAACATTTGCAGTAAATAGGAAAACGGGGTCGTTTTGCAATCGTTCGCTAACATATTGGCTCGGCGCCACAGCCGGCCGTATAAAGCCGCCCTCCTCCTGGAGAGCGGCTTCGCCGTGAAGCCTATTTCAGGCCGCCGCCGGCATAGAGGGTTTCCCCCGTCAGCCAGCTCGAATCCTTCGAGGCAAGGAAGACCGCGATCGGGGCGATGTCGGTCGGCTGGCCAAGGCGGCCGAGCGGCGTCTGCGAAACCATCTGCTTTTCGAAGTCGCTGCCGATGACGCCGGCCGCGATGACGCCCTCGGTCTCGACGCCGCCGGGCGAGATGGTGTTGACGCGGATGTTGCGAGCGCCGAGTTCCTTGGCAAGGATCTGGGTGATCGAGGTCACGGCCGCCTTGGTCGCCGTATAGACCGCGGTGGTCGGCAGGTTCATGGTGACGGCGGTCGAGGCGATGTTGATGACATTGCCGCCTTCCGGGCCAAAATACTTCACCGCTTCCTGCGTCGTCAGCAGCGTGCCGAGGACGTTGATGTTGAATTCACGATGGAATTCCTCCTCGGTGATCTCTTCCAGAGACGCGAATTTGTAGACGCCGGCATTGTTGACGAGAATGTCGACGCCGCCAAAGGCCTGCTTAGCCTCTGCAAAGAGCCGCTTTACGTCTTCGGATTTTGATACGTCGCCGTGGACGGCGAGCGCCTTGCCGCCCTTGGCGGTGATTTCTGCCACCACCTTGTCGGCGCCTTCGCGGCTCGAGGCATAATTGACCACGACGGCCGCGCCTTCCTCGCCCATCGCCTTTGCGATGCCTGCGCCGATGCCCTTGGATGCTCCGGTCACGATCGCGACCTTGCCTGTCAGCTTGCTCATATTAGCTCCTGTAGAGAATTGTTAGACGATTTTACAATTGTCGAACTATTGGGCGTATGCGACCCGAAAACCGATCGGCATCGTCCGTTTGATATTTAGATAATCATCTAACTGATACAAGGGCAGGCGCCGACGACCGCAGACGAAATTGTCAGATTCTGGAAAGCTCCGCCATGTAGGCGGCCAGGATGTCGCGTCGCAACACAAGGTTTGCGAACTTGCCTTCACGCCGGATCTCGATGAGACCGGCGTTTTCAAGTTCCTTGAGATGGTGCGAAATCGTCGCGGCGCTGACGGTGTGGCACTGGTTGAGGACGCTGCAGGCCATGGGCTCGGTTCGCTTGCCGATTTCCTTCAGGATCTGCACGCGGCGCGGCTCGGCCAGCGCCCGGGAAATCAATCCCAGCTGCCTTTCGCTCAAACGTATCGGACCGGCATCCATGGTTTTCATCACAGTGGAAACGAAATCGGGTTGACCGCTTTGCGCGGCGGCTGTCCTCCCAGATATATGAATGCCTGATGACCTTGGCAACCTTTGGGATGCGGCCAGGCATGAAGGCGCGCTCAGGCGAAAGGGAGTGCCCTGTTCCGCCTGTTCTGTGCGGAGACCGATCCGGTGTTTCGACGGAGATGCCGCAGGCGGCGCAATAGCCGCAGATCGATTTCAGATCAAAGGCTTGCTGGTCTTCAGCAGTGGCCATCTCGGTGTCGGCCAACCGGCATTGTTGATGCGGAAGAGCAGGCCGTAGCGGGAATAGACGATCGCTGTCATGAAGGAGAACCATCCACCGAGCGCCAGGCCGGCCATGACGTCGCTTGGATAATGCGCGCCGATCATGACGCGTGTGATCGCCAGCCAGAGGGCACATGCGGCGAAGATATAGCGATAGCGTGGGAAGAGGAAGGCAAATGCCACGAACAGCGCGCCGATGGTGGTCGCATGGCCCGACGGGAAGCTCTCGAAGCTGGCACGGCCGTTGAACGGCGAGAAGCCGAACGGCCCCCAATCCGCGAAATGCATCGGGCGGGCGCGGCCGATGGCGCGCTTCAGCAGATTGGCGAGGAGACCCGAAAGCACGATGGTGGTCAGCAGATAGCCGCCGATCTGGCAGATACGCAGCGCCTGGCAGCGACAGCGTTGCGAGTGAAGCAACCTGCTGCCGGCCCAGCCTTCGAAGAACAGGAAGGCGCTGATGAGGATGATCCAGCCGGAATCGCCGAAATCGGTCAGCATTCCACCGAAGAAGCGAATGGATGGCGACAGGTTCTTGAGGGTTGCGCCGACGGGCCAGTCGAACAGCAGTGCGGAGAGAAGGACGATATTGGCCGTCAGGAAAAGACAGATCTTCCAATGGGATGGCGCAAGCCGTGCGTCGCTTCGCCGCCAACGTCTGTCGAGAGACGTCAAGATCGCCTGCATGTCCACCGTCCGTCGTCGAACTTCCACCAAGTCAGCGATCAAGCCTAGCAGGCTCTTGTAACAGTATTTTTAAGGTGGCCGGCCATAGCTGCGCTGCCCGGAGGCTCGACGAAAAACCCCGCACTGCACAAGCAGAGCGGGGTTTCGTGTTTCACGTGAAATATATCAGGCGATTTATGCGGACAGGGCCTTGAATTCGGCGAGGATGGCGTCGCCCATCTCGGCGGTGCCGACCTGGCGGCTGCCTGCCGACATGATGTCGCCGGTGCGTATGCCGCTGTCGAGCACGTTGGCGATCGCCTTTTCCAGCGCATCGGCATCAGCCACGAGGCCGAAGGAGTAGCGCAGGCACATGGCGAAGGAGGCGATCATGGCGATCGGGTTGGCGATGCCTTTGCCGGCGATATCGGGCGCCGAACCATGTACCGGCTCGTAAAGCGCTTTGCGCTTGCCGGTCTTGGCGTCGGGAGCGCCGAGCGAGGCCGAAGGCAGCATGCCGAGCGAGCCGGTCAGCATGGCGGCGACGTCGGACAACATGTCACCGAAGAGGTTGTCGGTGACGATGACGTCGAACTGCTTCGGCTGGCGAACGAGTTGCATGCCGCCGGCATCGGCGAGCATGTGCTCGAGCTGGACGTCGGCATATTTTTCCTTGTGCGTGGCGGTAACGACCTGATTCCAGAGCACGCCTGATTTCATGACGTTGCGCTTTTCCATCGAGCAGACGCGATTGTTGCGGGTGCGTGCCAGTTCGAAGGCGACGCCGGCGATGCGCTCGATTTCATAGGTGTCGTAGACCTGGGTGTCGATGCCGCGCTTCTGGCCGTTGCCGAGATCGATGATCTCCTTCGGTTCGCCGAAATAGACGCCGCCGGTGAGTTCGCGCACGATCAGGATGTCGAGACCCTCGACCAGTTCCGGCTTCAGCGACGAGGCCGATGCCAGCGCCGGATAGCAGATGGCCGGGCGCAGGTTGGCGAAAAGCTGGAGATCCTTGCGCAGGCGCAGCAGGCCGGCTTCCGGGCGCACTTCGTAAGGCACCGCATCCCACTTCGGACCGCCGACGGCGCCGAAGAGAACGGCATCGGCGGCCATTGCCTTTGCCATATCGGCATCGGAGATCGCCGCACCGTGCGCATCATAGGCGCTGCCGCCGACAAGGCCTTCGTCGATGACGAAACCGGCATCCTTCGCCTCGTTCATATAGGCGATGATCTTGCGGACTTCGCCCATGGCTTCTGGGCCGATGCCGTCACCCGGCAGGAGGAAGAGATTGCGCACTGTCATGGGAAAGCCTCCGCGAAAGAAATAGGTTGCGGGTTCTTAGACCTGCAAATGCGGCTTTTCAAGCGAGGAAGGGCGCGAAACGGTACGGTTTTCGGGAGTTTGGGGTGCCATCTGTCGCCCATCGCATCTTTCGACGTCGGCTTGTTCGGTCAGGGCTTTCTATCTATAAATGGCCATGCATAAACAAATACGAGCAATTTTTACTGACACTACAATCCGGGTTTATCAGGCTTATGGCGATCAGATCGCCGATATAGCGCTTCGGCAGGGCACTTTTGCAGCGCCGTTCAGTTTCTCGCGAATGACCTGGATCAAACCGTCTTTTCTCTGGATGATGTATCGCTGCGGCTGGGGTCTCAAGGATGAGAACCAAAAGCGGGTGCTGGCCATCGATATCGATCGCGCCGGTTTCGAGCGGGCCTTGTCGATGGCATGCCTGAGCCACTTCGACCCGGAGCTTTATGTCAGCGAGACGGCTTGGAAGGAAAAGCTTCAGGTCAGTATGGTTCGGATTCAGTGGGATCCGGAGCGAGACATCTTTTTCCGACCTTTGCCCCATCGGTCGCTTCAGATCGGTCTCAGCGGCGATACCGTACCGTTATATGCCGAAGAGTGGATCAAGAAGATCACTGATGTCACTGAGCAGGCTTTGCGCCTCAAGAAGGCGGTTGACGCAGGAGATCAGACCTATCTGGACACGCATCTGCCGCAAGAGCAGCCATATCCGCTGCCGCGTTCAATTGCCTTGGCGATTGGCGCAGTGGTCGATTGATGGACCTGACCGCTGCGGCGATGTGTGACGCATAGCTAGCCGGCCTCCGGCGCAAGACCAGAGACCGATGTCATCTGTTCCGTTTACTCAGCCAAGCCGAGCGAGGCCAGATAGGCAGCCGATGCCGGGATCTTCGACTTGTCCTTGATCTCGATGATCAGGCGCGGGTTATTGTTAAGCTTGGCAAGGGCGGCAAAGACGGCACGCCAGTGAATATTGCCTTCGCCGAGGCTCCAGTGGCGATCGGCATAGCCATCGGCATCCTGCAGGTGGACGTGCTGCAGGCGGTTGCCGGCGGCGTGGACATAGTAGTCGACCGGCGGCGCGCCGGTGTAGCCATGGGCGTAATGGGCATGGCCGGTATCGATCGAAACGGCGACGGCGGGCGAATTGAAGCTGTCGGCGAGGCCGACGCGGATATGGGGATCCTTGTCCTCGATGTTTTCGATGACCATGGTCAGCCCGATGTCTTCGGCGCGCTTCACCGCATCCTTGAGCGTCAGATGCGTATATTCGATGATCTTCTCGCGCTCGCCCTTGTTGTTGTCGAGGTTGTTGTAGGACCAGGACGTATAGGGGCTATGGATGACCATCTGCGTGGCGCCGATATTGGCGCAGACGTCGAGTGCCTGCAGCAGCCGCTTGGAAACGACGGCGCGGATGTCCGGATCCTGCGAGGCGATGACGAAACCCCAGAACGGGCCGTGGATGCCGAGGCGGCCTTCATGGCCGTCAAGCAGCTTGCGGGCGCGCTCGGCCAGCGGCTGCCAATCGCCGTTCAGGACTTCGGCTTCGACGAAGCTCTGCAGTTCCAGATCGCGCGGCTTTTCGAGCAGCCAGTTGCGATGAGTTTCGACGTCGGAGAGCGTCATGGCGGCGCCGACAATAGGGAGGGAAGTCATGGAGAGGCTCCATTGCGTGGAGAGGAATTAGGACGGGAGGAGAGGCCGCAACGGCCTCGGCAGGCTTATATGGACCCCCTTCTTGTCGATCATATTACAGCGGGTGGAAAAGATGGTGCCCGATCCGTTTTCCGAGATTTGCGTTCCCCGGTTCTTGAGCGTGTAATTGCGGGACAGTCCCCTCTCCCCGCTTGCGGGGAGAGGGGGCCTCCGCATGAAAAAAGCCGGGCTGCAAGGCCCGGCTTCGAAGTGCAAAACAATGATGAAATCGATCAGGCGGCCCAGGGATGAGCGGCGGCGTTCGACTTTTCGAACTTGTCGATCGCAGATGCCTTTTCCAGCGTCAGGCCGATATCGTCGAGGCCGTTCAGCAGGCAGTGGCGCTTGAATTCATCGAGTTCGAACTTGAGCGAGCCGCCGTCCGGGCCGGTGATTTCGAGGTTTTCCAGATCGACCGTCAGAATGGCGTTGGAGCCGCGCGAAGCGTCGTCCATCAGCTTGTCGAGGTCTTCCTGGCTGACCTTGATCGGCAGGATGCCGTTCTTGAAACAGTTGTTGTAGAAGATGTCGGCGAAGCTGGTCGAGATGACGCAGCGGATACCGAAATCGAGCAGCGCCCAAGGAGCGTGCTCGCGCGAGGAGCCGCAGCCGAAATTGTCGCCGGCGATGAGGATCTTCGCATTCTGATAGGCCGGCTTGTTCAGCACGAAATCCGGATTCGGCGAACCATCTTCGTTGTAGCGGGCTTCAGCGAACAACCCCGTACCGAGACCGGTGCGCTTGATGGTCTTCAAATAATCCTTCGGGATGATCATGTCGGTGTCGACATTGACGACCGGGAGCGGTGCTGCAACACCGGTCAACTTCACGAACTTGTCCATGGGGTCCTGCCTTCATTTTCGTCTAAGCACGAATTATCCTGCCAATAGAGCAAATCCGGCCCGAAATGAAGGAGAATCTTGGAGATGCTCTAAAACCGGCGCTTTGGTCGCAATCCGCCTTCAGGAACATGCCTGGGATTGGTGCGAGCGCATTCGACAGTGGGCAATAGGCTGCCCCTGCCCTGTGTCCGACCTCAGAGATCGATAATCGTGCCGCGACCGTCGTTCCAGATGCGCATTTCGCGCTGGCTGTTCGTCTTGGCGCGCACCGGCGCAGGCTTCATGCGGAGCGAAATCGCACGGGCTGCCATGAGCACGGTCAGGATACCGCCGACGGCAAGCGTGAGCGAAACGGTAAACAGCGCCATGGCTGCAAACACGGTGATACCGGCAAGAGCAATGAACAGGGAACGGATATTCTGCATGGTCGAGACCTCTCTACTTACGGCAATGTGGTCCTCTTCCTTTCCATCTGCAAGAGGAGCATGGCTTTTTGTTGGCTTGCCTGCCGATTAAAAGCGCGGCAAAACGACACTATGAGCCAATCATCCTTCTCTCGTCCCGCCCGCCTGCGCCGCTCGGTGTTGAGCGTTCCCGCCATCAACCGGCGCGCTCTGGAAAAGCTTGATAGCCTCGATTGCGATGCCGTCATCTTCGATCTCGAAGATTCCGTCTCGCCGGAGAAGAAGGCCGAGGCGCGGGATAATTTACGGAGATTCTTCGCCGCCTCGCCGCTATCAGGCAAGGAGCGGGTCATTCGCATCAATGCGCTTTCCTCCAATTTCGGTGCCGACGATCTGGACCTGGTTCTGGCGCTCGAGCCGGATGCGGTGCTGTTGCCCAAGGTGGACGAGCCGCAGGACGTGATTGATGTCAGCGACAGGCTGGCCGAGGCAGATGCGCCGGAGATTCTGCGCATCTGGGCGATGATCGAGACGCCACGCGGCATCCTGAATGCGGCTTCGATCGCCGAGGCCGGGCGCACGTCGGGCAGCAGGCTCGATTGCTTCGTCGTCGGTCTCAACGACCTCAGGAAGGAAACCGGCGTGTTGCCGCAGCCGGGCCGCGCCTATCTCGTTCCCTGGCTGATGCAGGTGGTGCTGGCCGTGAGCGCCTACGGGCTTGAGGCCCTCGACAGCGTTTTCAACGATTTCAAGGATATGGAGGCATTCGACGCCGAATGCGGCCAGGGCGCCGCCATGGGCTTTTTCGGCAAGATGCTGATCCATCCGAGCCAGATCGAAGCCGCCAACCGGCATTTCGGTCCGGATGCAACAGCCATTGCCGAGGCTGAGGCCATCATCGGCGCCTTTGCCGCGCCGAACGCTGCTGATCTCAATGTCGTGAACCTCGGCGGGCGGATGGTGGAGCGGCTGCATCTTGTCCAGGCAGAGAGACTGGTTCATAAAGCTCGCCTGATCGCAGCACGCCCTCACCCTTCGACACGCTCAGGGTGAGGGCTGATATCCTACGAAAGACGCTTTGATGAAACTCTACCGCTTCCTCACCGGGCCCGACGACGCTTCCTTCTGCCACAAGGTATCAGCGGCGCTGAACAAGGGCTGGGAACTGTCGGGCTCGCCGACCTACGCCTTCAATGCGGCCACCGGCCAGATGCAGTGCGGCCAGGGTGTCGTCAAGGAAGTCGTGGGAAAGGATTACGATCCTGAGATGAAGCTTTCCGAGCAGTAAGTACCGGGTACCTCGTGCCCTTCCCCTGACCGTCCTGCGGTCGGGGTCTGATGTCATCGATCCGTCGCTTCTTCCGCGCTTTCCTCGATGCGCTCCATGTCCTCGTCGCTCAGGCCGAAATGATGGCCGATCTCGTGGATCAGGACATGGGTGATGATGTCGCCGAGGGTTTCCTCGTTTTCCGCCCAGTAATCGATGATCGGCCGACGATAGAGGCGGATCTTGTTGGGCATCTCGCCGGTCTGGGCGGTGAAGCGCTCGGATATGCCGCGACCCTCGAAAAGGCCGAGCAGGTCGAAGGGCGTTTCCAGCGCCATGTCCTCGAACACATCGTCATCGGGAAAATCCTCGATGAGGATGATGAGGTTGCCGGTGAGCGAGCGAAATTCGTCCGGCAAGTGGCTGTAAGCCTCCATGGCCAGAGATTCGAATGTGCTGATTGAGGGCGCGTGGCGGTCCCGCCAATCCTCGCTCTGGTCAATGCGAGCCATGAATGCTTCCTTCCTTCGCTGGTCATATAGAGCCTTTGCGCCGCTTTTACGAGTGCGGATTAAGGCAAAGGAATATTTTCTTATAAATTGGTGTTGACTCTTTTTCCGACCTCTGGAATCCATAAGAACATAACAGGAACATAAATGATCTGGAGATAACGTCATGGCCGAAGCCGCCGTGGCGCGGGAAACGTTTTTTGCCCTGCGTGAAACTATTGCCCGACTTGAAGGCAGGCCTATACCGGCGCTGGCCGCGGCGGCGCGCGAAACGCTGGCGGAGAAGGCGAGGCCCGGTTCTGCAGGTGTTGCCCAGCCATTGCTTGCGACCGGCGTCGACGACCTCGATGCGGCGATGCAGGGCGGTGTTCCCCTTGATGGTCTGACCGAGGTCCGCTCGCTGGGCCTGCGCGATGCGGGGGCGGCCAGCGGCTTCGCCCTTGCTCTTGCCGCGCGGCTTCATGCGCAAGCTGCCGGCACTGCTGCCGTATCCCCGGTTCTGTGGATCGGCGATACGGTCGCCACGATGGAGGCGGGCCTGCCCTATGCCATCGGTATCGGAGATTTCGGACTGGAGCCGGCGGCATTCCTGCAGGCTTCGCCACGCAAGCTGGAAGATGCGCTCTGGCTGGCGGAAGCAGCGCTCGGCAGCGCCGCCTTTGCGGTCGTCATCCTGGAGGTGCGCGGCAATCCCGCCCGCTTCGGGCTGACCGAAAGCCGGCGGTTGGCGCTGAGGGCCAAGGCGACGGAGCGGCCCTTGTTTCTGTTGCGGCAAGGAGGCGAGGAGGAGGCAAGCAGCGCCCTCTTCCGCTTCTCTGTCGAACCCGCGCCGGCGCAGGCGCGGCCCCTGCCGGACGGATCGGTGCTTGGCGGCAGCATCGGTCATCCGGCCTTTCGTCTGACCTTGGAAAAGAGCCGTAACCCGGCGCCTCTTTCCATAACCCTGGAGTGGAATGCCCATGACCGCCGCTTTGCCCTTGTCCCCGATGCTCAGCACCCTGCCCTTCCCGGCGAACACGCAGCGCATTCTGGCGCTGACCTTTCCGCATCTGCCCACCGACCGGATCGCCCGCAAGCGCTGGGGCCTGTTCTGGCGTTCGACAGGCCGGCTTGAAACGCCGCCGCTGGTCTGCGCCGGCAAGCTGAACAATGCCATGCGGCTGACCGCGCTCAACGAGCGGGCGGAGATGATCGGGCTGAAGCCGGGCCAGGGCGTGGCCGAGGCGAGGGCGATCTGCCCGACCCTCGATGTCGTCGAGGAGGACCCCTCGGCGGATCGCAAGCTGCTGGAAGCGATCGCCGATTGGTGCGATCGCTATACGCCGCTGGTGGCGATTGACGGCAAGGATGGGCTGTTTCTCGATATTACAGGCTGCGCTCATCTCTTCGGCGGCGAGGAGGCGCTGCTCGAAGATATATTGATCCGGATTTCCCGGCTGGGCCTCGACGTGCGCGGCGCCATTTCCTCGGCGCCCGGCCTGTCCTGGGCGGTCGCCCGTTTCGAGGAAAGCCGCATCGTTCCCCCAGAAGCCATGGAGGAGGCGTTGGCGCCGTTGCCGGTGGCTTCGCTGCGGCTTGGCGAGGAGACGATCGCCGCGCTGCAGAAGCTGGGGTTGAAGCAGGTGGGCGATCTTCTGGCCGCACCGCGCGCACCGCTTGCCCGCCGTTTCGGCGCATCGCTGCTGTTGCGGCTCGATCAGGCCGTTGGGCTGGTCGAAGAGCCGATTTCGCCGCGCCGGCCGGTCGCGCAATTGTCTGTCGAGCGCCGGCTTGCCGAGCCGGTACAGGCGGAAGCCGATATTCTGCAGCTCGCCCGCCAGCTTGCCGAAACGCTGAAACCGGGGTTGGAAGCGCGTGGTGTCGGAGGCCGCTCCTTCGAGCTTTTGCTGTTCAGGGTGGATGGGGCGGTATTCCGCATTGCCGCCGGAGCATCGCAGCCGCTGCGGGAGCCGAGCCGGATCGCCAGCCTGTTCACCGAGCGTTTTACCGCCATTCATGACGATCTCGATGTGGGATACGGCTTCGAGATCGTCCGCCTGAATGTCCTGCAGCATGCACCCTTCGAGGCGATGCAGGGTGATTTCGTTGGAGAAGGCCGGCAGGGCACGTCGCTTGCTGCCTTCGCCGACCGGGTCGCGGCGCGGCTGGGACCGGATTGCCTGCAGGGTTTCGAGCTCAGGGAAAGTCATATTCCCGAACGGGCCGCCCGACCGGTGCCCGCCATGGAAATCCTCGCCGCCCATAGGCGGACAGGCAGCGACTATACCGGCCACGGCTTTTTCCGGGGTGAACGGCCGCTACGGTTGTTTCGCATGCCGGAACTGATCGAAACCGTTGCTGCCGAAGTACCTGACGGGCCGCCCCGGCAATTCCGCTGGCGGCGCGTCATGCATCGGGTCAGCCGAGCCGAAGGGCCGGAGCGGCTTTCGGCGGAATGGTGGATCGAGGAGGAGGAAACGCCGGCCCGCGATTATTTCCAGGTCGAGGACGAGGAGGGCCATCGTTTCTGGCTGTTCCGCAAGGGTCTCTATGGCCGAGGCGAGACGGCGCCGGACTGGTACATGCACGGAGTTTTCGCATGAACGCGCGTCCGAGCTTTCACGAGCCTGTGCCCTTCTTCGAGATCGGAGTGAGAACGAACTTCTCCTTTCTCGAAGGAGCCTCGCATCCGGAGGAGATGGTGGTACAGGCCGCCCGCCTGAAGCTTTCCGGATTTGGGATTGCCGACCGCAATTCGGTCGCCGGCGTGGTCAAGGCACATGCGCATACCAAGCTTCTCCAGACGAAATATAAGGAAACTCTCAAGGAGAATCTGGAGCTTCGAGCCAAAGGGAAGCCGGAAAAGCCGCTCCTGAAGCCGGTCGCTTTCCAGCCCGGCGCTCGCCTGGTCTTTTCGGACGATACGCCCGACATTCTTGCTTATCCGCAGAATCGCAAGGGTTGGGCGCACCTTTGCCGGCTGTTGAGCGCCGGCAATCTCAAGGCTGAGAAAGGCTCCTGCACGCTTGAAGAAGCCGACCTGATGGTATGGGGTGACGAGATGATGTTGGCGCTCGTTCCCGACGCTGAGAGCGTGGAGACGCCGGAAGGGCAGGAGAAGCTGGAGCAATGCCTGGCGCGGCTATGGATGCGCTTCGGCAGGAAGCTCCATATGGTGCTGTCGCCTGCCTATGACGGGCGGGATCGGCTGGTCTTTGCCACGCTCTCCATCATTGCATTGCGCAACGGGGTGCGGCTGATCGCCAGCAACCAGCCGCTCTATCACGCAACAGAACGCAAGCCGCTTGCCGATATCGTCGTTTCGATCCGCGAGCATGTGACGATCGCGGAAGCGGGCTTCAGGCTCGCGGCCAATGCCGAACGCTATCTGAAGGATGCTGCCGAGATGGCGCGCCTTTTCAGGGATTATCCGAAGGCCGTGGCCAATACGCAGAAATTCTTTAGTCGGCTGTCTTTTTCGCTCGATGAGCTGAAGCATAATTATCCCGACGAAAGTGTTCCGGGCGAGGCGGTTTCTGAAACGCTGGAGCGGTTGACGCGGGAGGGTGCGAAATGGCGCTATCCCAATGGGATCTCTGAAAAGGTCGCCAAACAGATCGATCATGAGCTCAAGCTCATCCGCGAACGGCAATATGAGCCTTATTTCCTGACGGTGCATCGCATCATGGAATATGCCCGCAGTCAGAATATCTTGTGCCAGGGGCGCGGTTCTGCCGCCAATTCCACAGTCTGCTACTGTCTTCGAATTACCGAGGTCAATCCGGAGATCACGACACTTTTGTTCGAGCGTTTCATCTCGACGGAGCGCGAGGAGCCGCCGGATATCGATGTCGATTTCGAGCATGAGAAGCGCGAAGAGGTTATTCAGTTCATCTACCGGCATTATCATAAGGAGCATGCCGGGCTGACGGCGGCGGTGACCAGCTATCGGGCACGCTCGGCCGGTCGCGAAGTGGCCAAGGCCTTCGGCTTGTCGGAGGATGTGCAGTCAGCTCTTGCCAGCGGTGTCTGGGGCTGGTCGACGGAGGAACTGTCCGAACGCGAGGCCAAGCTTGCCGGTCTCAATCTCACCGACAAGACGACACGGAACGTCCTTTCCTATGCCGCGACGCTGATGGGGTTTCCGCGTCACCTGACTCAGCATGTCGGCGGCTTCGTCATCACCAGGGATCGGCTGGACGAGGTCGTGCCGATCATGCACACGGCGATGGACGATCGCTACATGATCGAGTGGAACAAGGACGATCTCGACAATCTCAACATATTGAAGATCGACGTCCTGGCCCTCGGCATGCTGACCTGCCTTGCCAAGGCTTTCGACCTGCTGCTGCTGCATTACGACGTTAAGAAGGAACTCGCCGATCTCGGGAGTGGCGAGTATCCCGACCGCGTACCTGTCTATGACATGATCTGCCGTGCCGACACGATCGGCGTCTTCCAGATCGAAAGCCGGGCGCAGATGAGCATGTTGCCGCGTCTCAAACCCCGCAGATTCTATGATCTGGTTATCGAGGTGGCGATTGTCCGGCCCGGTCCTATCCAGGGCAATATGGTGCATCCTTATCTCAAACGACGGGATGACGTTCTTCAGAATCGGCCGATCGATTACCATCGGCCTGAATTGAAGGCGGTTTTGGAAAGAACGTTAGGTGTTCCCCTATTTCAGGAACAGGCGATGCAGATTGCCATTACAGCAGCCGGATTTTCGGCGGCAAAAGCTGATCGTTTGCGCCGGTCCATGGCAACGTTCAAGCGGACAGGAAAGGTTGACGAATTCAAGCAGGACCTGGTTTCGGGCATGGTCGCGAACGGTTACCCTCAAGACTTTGCCGAACGCTGTTTTAGCCAGATTGAAGGTTTCGGCGAATATGGTTTCCCCGAAAGCCATGCGGCTTCGTTTGCCTTGCTCGTCTACGCCTCTTCCTGGCTGAAGACCTATTATCCCGATGTCTTCTGCGCGGCGATCCTCAATGCCCAGCCTATGGGCTTTTATGCACCGGCGCAGCTGGTGCGCGATGCGCGCGAACATGGCGTCGAGGTGCGGCCGGTGGATGTCAATCATTCCCGTTGGGATTGCCTGTTGGAGGAGGCGCGCTTCGATCAAGACTCGGTCGAGCCCCGCCATGCGTCGATGCGCGGCCACATCAAGACGAAATGTGCCGTCCGTCTCGGCTTCCGGCAGGTCAAGGGCCTGTCGGATGAGGAGATGGAACAGCTCGTCGAGCGTCGCGGCGATGGCTATCGGTCCGTGCGCGATCTCTGGCTGCGCTCCGGGCTTGCCAAGTCGCAGATCGAGCGCCTGGCGGATGCCGACGCTTTCGGTTCCATCGGCTTGAGCCGGCGTGAGGCGCTATGGGCGGTTCGGGCGCTCGATGCCGGCAGCGCTGCGGAAACACTTCCCCTCTTCGATCTCGGCGACCATACGGACCTGCAGCTCGAGCCGGCGGTCGCACTGCCCGAGATGCTGCCCGGCGAGCAGGTCATCGAGGACTATCGCTACCTGTCGCTGTCCCTGAAGGCGCACCCGGTTTCGTTCCTGCGTGCCGACTTCGCCAACATGGGCATCGTGCAGAACCGGGATCTGCCCAATGTGGCGAATGGGCGGATGGTGACGATCGCGGGTCTGGTGCTGGTACGCCAGCGGCCGGGCTCGGCGAATGGGGTGATCTTCATGACGCTGGAGGACGAGACGGGTGTCGGCAATGCAATCGTCTGGCCGAAAATGTTCGAAAAATACCGCGCCATCGTCATGGGTGCGCGGCTGGTGAAGATTCGCGGCCGCCTGCAGAGCGAGAGCGGTGTCATCCATGTGGTGGTCGACTATATCGAGGATATGACCGCGGCGCTCGGTATTCTGCAGCGCGAGGCGCGGCGCTTCGGCGTCAGCGACCGGGCGGATGAAGCGCTGCGGCCAACCATGGACCACCGACAAAAGAAAAGACGTGTATCGCCCGACCCGCTGGAGCACGAGGCCGGGGCAGCGACGGAAGGCCGCACCGATATTGTCGAAACGGCGAAGGTGATGCCGCGAGGCCGCAACTTTCATTGAAATGCAGAGGTTTGCATCCGGGGCCCATAGGCCACCGGTGTCGCCTGCCGATCAAAATGAATCGTTTCTTTCTTGACAAAGAGCGTCTTCTTTAGCAGATAACAAGACAGCAAGTGTCATGTTTGACGGGCTGAGCGAAGAATGCTGGTTTGTAGCTGTAATTACATCACCGACAAGGAAATCCGGGACGTCATCAACGAGTTCCTGGATGAGGACTGTTGGCAGCTCATCGTCCCCGCCAAGGTTTATCACGCCATGTCGAAGCGCGGTCGCTGCTGCGGATGTTTCCCGAATGTCGTTGATATCATTATACAGACAACCGAGGACTATCATGCCCGTCGTCACTCGACGGAAGCAGAAATATTTGATTTCATGTCCCGCTTGAAAAAATTTCATGAAGACAGCAGGAGAGCGGACATTGAAAGGCGACAAAAAAGTCATCGAGCGGCTTAACGAGGCACTATTCCTCGAGCTTGGCGCAGTTAATCAGTATTGGGTCCATTACCGACTTCTCGAAGATTGGGGCTATACCAAGCTGGCAAAGAAGGAGCGTGCGGAATCCATAGAGGAGATGCAGCACGCAGATCGCCTCGTTGCCCGCATCATCTTCCTCGAGGGACATCCGAACCTGCAGACGCTGGCACCGCTGCGTATCGGCCAGAATGTCAAGGAAGTGCTGGAGGCCGATCTCGCCGGCGAATACGACGCCCGCGCGGCCTACAAGAAATCGCGCGACATCTGTCATGACGCCGGCGACTACGTCTCGATGAAGCTGTTCGAAGAGCTGCTGATGGATGAGGAAGGCCATATCGACTTCCTGGAAACCCAGCTCGAGCTGCTCGGAAAGATCGGCGAAGCCAAGTACGGCCAGCTGAACGCCGATTCTGCCGACTCAGCAGAATAACTGGTATCACGAAGCCGGCCGCTTTTTGAGCGGCCGGATCCCCCCGTTCAGTCTTCGGCCTGCAGACCCGCCAGGTGCTCGAATTCGGCGACCACCTGTTCGTAGACCGATCGCTTGAAGGCGACGATAAGCTCGGGCAGCGTTGCCATGGGCTTCCATTCCCAGGCGTCGAATTCCGGTTCATGGCCGCCCGGCGGTGGGTTGATGGCGATTTCGCTTTCGTCGCCGTCGAAGCGGAAGGCGAACCAGCGCTGGGTCTGGCCGCGGAATTTCCCTTTCAGGCCGATGCCGATCAGCTGCGAAGGCAAATCGTAGTTGATCCAGTCCTTCGCTTCGGCCAGCAGGCTCACCGTTTTCATCCCGGTTTCCTCATAGAGCTCGCGATAGGCGGCCTCCAACGGATCTTCGCCCGCGTCGATGCCGCCCTGCGGCATCTGCCAAAGCTGCGGCGAGCCGTCATACTCGGAATTGCCGATCGGAATGCGCCGGCCGGCCCAGACCAGGCCATCGCGATTGAGCACCATGATGCCGACGCAAGGGCGGTAGGGCAGGTCTTCGGCCTTCACGGGCGCGTGGGGCTTGTTCATCATTCTCTCCAAAGATCAGGGGTGCTTGGGGTCGTCGGCAAGCGCCGAGACCGCGACGATTTCGATGCCGCGCATGGCGGCTTCCTCACTCCACTTGCTGATGGCGTCGACGCTCTCGTCGAAGGCGGAGGCAACGCCGATCGCCGAGCCGTTGCGCCGGGCGATGCGCTCGAGCTCGTCGAGTTTCTTCATGACCGCATCCTGCTGCAATTCTCCGTCGAGCTGTACGTCGGCAAAGGCATGCGGCACCTCCAGCGTCTTGGCGAGCATTCCGGATTTCGATTGCGCCGAAGAGCCGTCGTCGAGGAAAAGCAGACCGCGTTTGCCGATGTCGCGCAATACCGGCTCCATGGCGCTGGTATTGGAAAGGAATCGGCCGCCGAGATAGTTCATCACACCGGTATAATTGGTGATCTCGCCCATCGCCTTGTGCAGGTTGTCGATATTCTTCGTGGCGGATAACGATGTCAGGAGGGTGTCGGGACCCGGATTGTTGCCCGGGTAGTCGAAGGGTTCGAAAGGCACCTGAATCAGGATCTCGTGGCCGCCGCGCCGCGCATCCTGCATCCAGCGCTGCAGGCTGTTGCCGCTGGCCGCGAAGGCGAGCGTTATCTCTTCCGGCAGTTTCTCGATGGCGCGCTGCGTGCCGGTCTGGCTGAGGCCGAGGCCGCTGACGACGATGGCGACGCGCGTGCCGCGTGCGCCGGACCAGGGTCTGGCATACTGATCCATCGGCCTCAAGCCGCTCGGCCCCGTGATCGGCAACTTGCCGAAGGGCGAATCCTCCAGCAGGCTGTCGTTCGGCGTTGCCGCCATGCGCGGGTCCTGGCCGACCTGATTGGCGTTGATCAATACCGGGCCGTTGCCATCGCGATTATTGGGGCTGAACATCGTGACCACGGAGCCGTCGCCGGTGACGATGCGCGTGGTATTGGCGCCGGATTGCGGATCGACCTGCGTCAGGCCCGTTGCCGCCGGCTTTTCTTCGACAGCGGGCGCGGGTTCTTCCTTCTTGGCGGTCTCGATCGGCTGGGTTTTCTTGAGATCGTCGCGCAGCAGCGCCGAATAAAGGGAAAAGCCGGCGATGGCGATCAGACAGAAGCCGCCAAGAATGCGCCCGAAGGGCGGCAGTCTCCGCTGACGGCCGGGGCCGCGATTCTGTCCCAGCGGTGCATGCAAATCCGTTCCCAAAGTCCGTATCCGCCCCAAACGGGAAATTGTTCCGGCCCTGAGCATTCCGCTTTCCAGCGTTGTCACCGCAACGGAAAACCGTGCCTCAGGCTCAAAGTGTCAAAACATGAACGAAACAGCTTTTGAACGAGCCCATACTCGTTCGATCGGGGAGAGCGGAACGATACGCGAGTTCCGCTCCCTCCTTATGAAAGCGCCGGGTCTGTTTCCAGCCCGGCGCCATTTCCTTACTTGGAGGAAACTGCCTTTTCCGGGTTCGGCGGGAAGGACGGATCCGTCTTGGCGCCACGCAGCAGGTCGAGCGCGTAGTTCAGCTGGATATCGTCCTTCGGATCCGGCGGCACATAGGCCGACGAGCCGGAACCCTTGTCGGTTTCGCTCTGGCCCTTGATGTGGCCCGGCAGGCTCGATTCGCCTTCGGTTGTCAGCTTACCCTTCAGATCGTCCGGCAGCGGCTGGTCGACCTTGACGTCGGGCGTAATGCCGGTGCCCTGGATCGAGCGGCCCGACGGCGTATAGTAGAGCGCCGTCGTCAGGCGAAGCGCGCCGTTGCCGTCTCCCAGCGGGATGATCGTCTGGACGGAGCCCTTGCCGAAGGACTGGGTACCGAGGACCGTGGCGCGACGCAGATCCTGCAGGGCGCCGGCGACGATTTCCGAAGCCGAAGCCGAACCGCCGTTGATGAGCACGATGATCGGCTTACCGTCGGTCAGGTCGCCCGGGGTGGCGTTGAAGCGGCGGGTCTCGTCCGGATTGCGGCCGCGGGTCGACACGATTTCGCCACGCTCGAGCACATCGTCGGCGACGTTGATCGCCTGGTCGAGCAGGCCGCCCGGGTTGAGGCGCAGGTCGAGGACATAGCCCTTCAGCTTGTCGGCGGGGATATCCTTCTTGATCTTGGCGATCGCGGATTCGAGGTCGGGCGTGGTCTTTTCCGTGAAGGAAATGATGCGGATATAGCCGACATCGCCGCCTTCTTCGCGCGACTTGATCGCGGCAACAGCGATCACGTCACGGACGATAGTGAGCTCGATCGGCTTGTCGGCACCCTTGCGCATGAGCGTCAACTTGATCGGCGTCTTGACCGGGCCGCGCATCTTCTCGACGGCGTCTTCCAGCTTCAGGCCGCGCACGGACTGGCCGTCGATGGCGGTGATGTAGTCGCCAGCGAGGACGCCGGCCTTGGCGGCGGGCGTGTCGTCGATCGGGGTGATGACCTTGACGAGATCGTTGTCCATCGTGACTTCGATGCCGAGACCGCCGAATTCACCCTTGGTCTGGGTGCGCATGTCTTCGGCATCCTTGGCATTCATGTAGCTCGAATGCGGATCCAGTGAGGACAGCATGCCGTTGATCGCGGATTCGATCAGCTTGTCTTCCTGCGGCGGCGTCACGTATTGGGCACGAACACGCTCAAAGACATCGCCGAAAATCGACAATTCCTTGTAGGTGGACGCGCCAGCGGCTTCCGCCGGCACGACCGCCGTGTAGATAACGCCCATCGCAGTCGCACCCATCAATGCGCCAACGAGAACAAGAGAAGCCCTACGTATCATTGCGTGCCTTTCCAGTGTCTTTGGAGGTCCACCAGGGTCGAGAATCGACCGGCTTCCCATCTTTTCTGAATTCAATGTAAAGCGTTGGCCGATCCGTTTCCAGCGCCAATGCAGTCGCGCTCGCGACTCTTTTTTGGCCCATCACGGCGAGCGGCTCGCCGGCGAAGACAAATCTGCCCGGACGCGTCTTGATCGCGTCCATTCCCGACAGCACCATGTGGTAGCCGTCCCCTGTATCCAAAATGATCATCTGGCCGTAGCTGCGAAACGCGCCGGCGTAAACGACCGTGCCATCGGCGGGAGCTGTGACAAGCGCATCGGGGCCGGTCGCAATGGTTGCTCCCATCGCCGTGTGGCCCGTGCCGTCGTCGTCGCCGAACTGGCGGAGAATATCGCCCGCCACAGGCAACTCCAACTTCTGTTTAAGATCGGAGAAGGGATATGCGGGGGCAATGCGGTTTTTATCGGGCACGCCGCTCTCGGCCAAAGCCTTTGCCTGCTCGCGCTGCTGGTCGGTCAATTGCCCCCTGCGAACCTCCTCCGCCCGGGCAGCGGCCGCTGCGTCCCGGACCGAGCCGATCTGGCTTTCCAGCGAAGCGACGAGCCCTTCGAGGCTGGTCGCCTGGCCCGCAAGCTCCTCGGCACGCTTGCGTTCGGCGTCGAGCTGGGCGGCATTTTCCTTGCTGTGCTTGTCGTTCTCGGCGACCAGCAGGTCCATGCGCCGCTCTTCCTCGAGACTGTTGGTCATGGTGGCGGTGAGGCTCGTCTTTTCGGCAGCGGCGTCGGCATGCAATTTGCTGAGATAGGTCAGGTCGGCGATGAGCTTGTCCGTCTCCTTGCGCATTCCGGGCACGACTGCACCCAGAAGAATGGCGCTGCGCACCGAGGCGAGAGCATCATCCGGTGTGACCAGGAGTGCCGGCGGCGGATTGCGGCCCATGCGCTCCAGGGCCCCCAGAACCTCGGCCAGCAGGGCGCGGCGCTCATGCAGGGAGCCGCGGATCTTGTCCTCCTTGATCGCGAGATCCGTCAACGTCTTCTCGCTCTGCTGGATCTTGCGGTCCATTTCCTTGCGGCGGGCGGCGCTGTCGATCAATGCCTGGCGCAGGCTGGCGGTGCTCTTGTCGAGGGATGCGATGCTGTCTTCCAGCTCTTTCGTCTTGTCGGAGGAGAGGTTGATCGTCTTCGACAGCGTCTCCAGCTCGGCGCGGGTTTCGTCGCGCTTGCGGGCGAGTTCGGCGGCCGGGTCGGGTGCCTGTTGCGCAGGCGCTGCCGTCGAAGGACGTTCGTCGGGCGCTTGTGCCGTGCCGGCATCGGCCTCCTGCGCCAGGGCCATGTCCATGAGAGAAATCGGGCCTGCCATATAGACGCCCACGCCAAGGCATGCGGCCAAAGATGGCAGCAGAAGCCGGGAAAGCATGGGCGGGGCTTTTCTCATCCAGTCGGTTCGGGCCTGGTCCCTTCGGATCGCGTGAAAATAAGCCGATTTGCCGCGATCAGCTAGGAAGCATCGTCATTTTTGAAGCAGGAATCAAAACACGCCTGTGTGAGCGTTTCGTTAACGCAAAATGACCGAAAGCCAAACTGTTTTCGAAGGAGGCACGTTGTCGCGATTGGAGGTCAGACCCGGTGATAGGGATGGCCGGAAAGGATGGTGACCGCGCGATAGAGCTGTTCGGCAATGAGGATGCGCACGAGCTGGTGCGGCCAGGTCAATTTACCGAGGCATATAGTCATGTCGGCCTTGTCGTAGAGAGACGGGTCGAGCCCGTCGGCGCCGCCAATGGCGATCGTCAGGTCGCGCTTGCCCTGATCGCGGAACGTTCCGAGCATGGCGGCGAAGGCTTCGCTATCAAGCGCCTTGCCGCGTTCGTCGAGCAGGATGAGGACGCCGCCTTCCGGATGCGCCTTTTGCAGCAGAGCCGCCTCCTCGCGCTTGCGGGTCTCGCCGTTGGAGGCGCGGCTTTCGGCAACCTCGGTCAAACGCATCAGCTCCAGGCCGATTGCCGGCCCGGCCTTGGCGAAACGATCGAGATAGCGAGCCGCAAGATCCTTCTCAGGGCCGGTTTTCAACCGTCCCACGGCAAAAAGACCTATCCGCATTCCCGCTCCCAAGCCTATCCGCCATGATGGCGGCACAAAACCAAACTCTTGCCGGACAGTCATGTCCGGCGATATGAAGCTGCCAGCCGGGGCCGGGAACAGCGCCCTTGGATCGGCTAGTGCAGCGTGCCTTCGTCGAGGTCAGGCGCGGCCCACATCTTCTCGATGTTGTAGAACTCGCGAATCTCAGGACGGAAGACGTGAATGATGATGTCGCCGGTGTCGATCAACACCCAGTCGCCGCCATCCAGACCTTCGACGCGGGCGTTGCCGAAGCCCTCGTCCTTGAGGTCGGTCATGACATGGTCGGCAATCGCCAGGACATGGCGGCTCGAGCGACCGGAGACGACGACCATATAGTCTCCAAGCGCGGATTTGCCAGCAATGTCGATGGTAACGATATTTTCGGCCTTGGAGTCCTCGAGGCTTGCGAGGACGGCTTGCAGGGCGCGGGCAGCGGCATCGGCGCCACGTTCCGAGCTCTTCGGGATAACGACAGGCGTTCTCCCCTTGGCGTGTACTGTTGTCAGTGCTCTTCCTTCCTTGAGTAACAGAACATGCTCATACGCGATCTGAGTCGATCACGCTACAAAGATAGGCATCAAAGCATTAAGGTTTCAAGACGCACGCGGCCATCTATCGGCTGCGAAGACAAGGATTTGTATCAAAATCCCGCGCATTCGCACCATATATGGGCAAATGATCGCTTTGACGGCGTCCTCGCTAGCTTTCCTGGCTTATTCCGTCGAGAAGAATGAGGTTTCGGCTCAGAGCCCGATCACGAACTTCGAGAGCAAACGCGTATTCGGGAGAACGATACCAAGTTCTGGCCCGTTCGATGTCCGGAAACTCCACGACGATGATCGCTCGCGGCGCCCAGTTTCCTTCCAACTGTTCGATCGGGCCGCCACGCACCAGATAACGGCCTCCATAGCAGGCTATCGAGGCAGCGGCGCGGGTCCGGTAGATCTGGAAGGCGTCGGCATCCTTGGCGGTGACATCGGAGATGATATAGGCTGACATCTGTTTCCAATCCCTATGCAAAACGCAGTTTCTCGTTGCCGATATTGTCGGCATCAATGCGTCGTGAGGCTGAAGATCAGATAGGCCTGTGCCGTCGCTTGTCCATTCTAACCGCCATGTACAGGCGCGCGAAGGCCGCGTATACACGAAGGCAGACCAAAACGCCCAGATGCCATGACCGACACTCCGCAGCCATCGTTGAAGCCTATTCTCCGCATCAGTTTTTCTGGGCAGGACCGGCTCGGGCGCGGCAAGATGGAACTTCTCGAGCATATTCGCGACACCGGCTCGATCTCGGCCGCCGGCCGCGCCATGGACATGTCCTATCGTCGTGCCTGGCTGCTCATCAGCGAATTGAACCATATGTTCCGGGAGCCGGTCGTCGAATCGCAGCGCGGTGGCCAGAAGGGTGGCGGCGCTGCCCTTACCCCGTTCGGCGAAGAACTGTTGCAGCGCTTTCGCGGCATGGAAACGACCTTGCGCGCGGCGATAGCCGCCGATCTGCAATGGCTCGAAGCCAATCGCAGCGCGGCGGAAGCTTCGTCCAGAAAGTCTTGATCAAGCCCTATTGTTCGAGCGCCACGGTCTTGATGACCGCGTGGACCGGCAGGCCGACCCGCAGACCCAGCCTTTCGGCCGAGAACTGCGTGATGCGGGCGAGCACGATATCGCCGCCGCAATCGACCTTCACCTCCACGGTTCCATCGGCTGCAACGCTGATATCGCGCACTTCGCCTTCGAGAATATTCAGCGCGCTGAGGCCTTCGGGCCTGGCCGTTGCCAGCATGACATCGCGAGCGGGGATATGGACGCGCACCGTCTTGCCGAGGGAGGTCGCCTGGCCGGGCACGAAGAGTTTCGCCGCCTTCAGGGCGACGACGGTCAGCCGATGCCGATCCTCCATATGCTCGACGCGGCCTTCCAGCAGCACGCCCGCCTCACGCCGGTCGATCGCCAGCGGGCCGGAAAGCTGGCTGAAGATATCGAGGGCGGGGCCGATCGCCTCCACCTTGCCGTCACGCATGACGACGACACGGTTTGCCAGCCGCGCCACCTCGGCGATGGAGTGGCTGACATAGATGATCGGGATCTTCGTCTCGTCGCGCAGCCGTTCGAGATAGGGAAGGATTTCCGCTTTCCGCGCCTCGTCGAGTGCCGCCAGCGGTTCGTCCATCAACAGCAGCCGTGGCGAGGACAGGAGTGCGCGGCCGATGGCGACGCGCTGTTTCTCGCCGCCGGAAAGCTTGGTTGGCCTGCGGTCGAGCAGTGCGGCGATGCCGAGGAGATCGACCACACCGTCAAAGCTTTCGCTGCGCTCGTTCCTGGGCGCGAACCAGCGGCCGTAACTGAGGTTCTGCCGCACCGACAGGTGCGGGAACAGGCGCGCCTCCTGAAAGACATAGCCGAAGCGGCGGCGATGGCGCGGAACGAAGACCTGCCGGCCGGTGTCGGCAAGGACGCTGTCGTCAAGGCTGACGCGGCCATGATCGGGCCGGATGAGACCGGCGATGATACGGATGATCGAGGTCTTGCCGGAGCCGGAGCGGCCAAAAAGGGCTGTCACGCCGCCGTCGGAGGTGAACGTGGCCTCAAGCGAGAAGGCGCCCAGCCGGTGGCGGATGTCGACGGAGAGCGTCATTCGAAATCCACCCTTCTGCCGGCGAGATGGGCGAGGAATTCCGAGGCGAGCAGGGCGGCCATGGAAATGACGATGGCGACGATCGTCAGCCTTATCGCGCCGGCATCGCCACCCGGCACCTGCGTGAAGGTATAGATGGCCGAAGACAGGGTCTGCGTCTCGCCTGGAATATTGGAGACGAAGGTGATGGTGGCGCCGAATTCGCCCATGGCCTTGGCGAAGGACAGGATCATGCCGGCGATTATGCCGGGCAGGATCAGCGGCAGGGTCACTGTCAGGAACGTCCATAGGGGGTTGGCGCCCAAGGTGCCGGCCGCCTCCTCCAGCTTGCGGTCGACGGCTTCGATCGACAGGCGGATGCTTCTGACCATCAGCGGAAAGCCCATGACGCCGCAGGCGAGTGCGGCGCCTGTCCAGCGAAATGAAAAGACAATGCCGAGATATTGCTCGAGCAGCGAGCCGATCGGCCCCTTGCGGCCAAAAAGGATGAGAAGGATGAAGCCGGTCACGACTGGCGGCAGGATCAGTGGCATATGGATGATGCCGTTCAGGATCGATTTGCCCCAGAACCTGCCGCGGGCGAGCAGATACGCGGCGGCGATGCCGAAGGGCAGGCTGACCAGCATGGCGACAATGGAAACGCGCAGGCTCAGCTCGATGGCCGTCCATTCATCGCTGCTCAAACCCAATGCGTCCAAATCCCGCCCCTTAAAAAATCTTAGGCCCGCCATGGGTCGGCGAGCCTGGATCGTTGAACTTCTATGCCCAATATGCGGTGAGAATGCTCACCGCTTCAGGATCGTGAAGCCCTCATGCTCGAAGAATGGAACAGCCTTAGCCGATTTCAGATAGTCGAAATAGGCTTGCACATCCGGATTGGTGCTGTTGCTGGTGATTGCGATCGGATAGACGATCGGCGGGTGGCTATCTGCCGGAAAAGTGCCGACGACGGCAACGCCGGGATCGGCTGAGACGTCGGTCTGATAGACGATGCCGTAGGGCGCTTCGCCGCGCGAAACGAGCGCGAGGGCTGCGCGTACGCTTTCAGCGCCGGCGACTTTCTTTTCAACCGAAGCCCAGATGCCGAGCTTTTCAAGCGCTGCCTTGCCGTATTTGCCGGCCGGCACCGATTCCGGCTGGCCGATCGCCAGGCGACCGTCGCCGAGAAGGCCGGCCAGATCCAGGCCATGCTTGATCTCGACCGGCTTGGCCTTGTCCTTGGCGGCGACGAGAACGAGCTTATTGCCGAGGAGGTTGGTGCGGCTGTCATCCTTGATCAATTTCTTGCCCGCGACATAGTCCATCCAGTTGGTGTCGGCGGAAATGAAGACATCGGCGGGGGCGCCGTTTTCAAGCTGCTTGGCCAGCGGCCCGCTCGCGGCGTAGGACACGGTGACTTCCTTGCCCGTTTCCTTGGTGAAAGCGGCATCTGCATTGTCGAGCGCGTTTTTCATGCTGGCGGCAGCAAAAACCACGATCTTGTCGGCGGCGAGAGCCGACGTCGGAATGACCGAGAGGCCAAGCCATGACGCTGATAGTGCGGCGGTTGCAAGCTTGATCCATCGGCGTCGGCTGGTTGCCATCTTATTTCTCCCCAAAGATATCGACATATTTCGAGAGATATAACGATGCGCGAAGCTTGGCTAGGGATGTATCTCGAAAAATATATCGCATTGTTGCTATGTAACCCTACGAATTTTATGGGTTTTCTTTTCAAAGGCGCATATGAGTGGATTTTGCTACGTCAAAAACGCATGACTGGATTCGCCCAGTGGTTTGGCGAACGCTCACGAAACAAGACGTAACGTTACGAACCGTGGGTTCTGGCGCTTTTCCGCTCCGGCTTCTGGAGTCTGGGTGACGTCAAAAAATCAGACAATTCGCAAAAGAAGCGTTTTTTGGGCAGGAAATTTTCAAAGATATGCGTTAAATGCATTGCTGCAATGCGCAATCGGCCATTTATCTATCGGTGAAATCTGCTAAAACATAACCATCGAAGCGGCGATCTCCTCCTCCCAATGCCGCTAGATATGGATCGGCAACTCTCCTCCTCCCAGTTGCTGATCAGGTTTAAAGCCCGACGGATCCTCCTCCCCCGTCGGGCTTTTCATTTCTGGGAGTTTTCCTGAAAATTCAGTCGGTTATTGTGCCGCGCGCAGGGCTGTCGAGCTGAGCGCCGAACGCGGTCCGTGGATGAAAGTCCAGGCCGGTGCACGCTTCTTCCAAAGCACCCGGGCATCATCCTCGTCGACGCGGGCATAATGAAATGTCTTGGCCATCTTCGCGGAAAGGTAGGACAGCGTCGATCCCGGCCGATCGATGACAGCGATCGGGAAGGTGCGGGCGATCTCCTCCCATTTCTGCCAGCGATGGAACGTATTGAGGCTGTCGGCGCCCATGATCCAGATGAAATGCACCCGGCTGTTGCGGGCTTTCACGTGAGCCAGGGTATCGGCCGTGTAGTTCATGCCGAGCGCCTGCTCGAATGCCGTCACCTTGATGCGCGGATCGCGGGCAACCATTTCGCTGAGCGCGATCCGCTCGACAAGCGGCGCAAGATGATTGTGGTTCTTCAGCGGGTTGCCCGGCGTCACCATCCACCAGAGCTGATCGAGGCCGAGCCGGCGAATGGCGATCTCGGCCACAAGCGCGTGGCCACGGTGCGGTGGGTTGAACGAGCCGCCGAAAAGACCGACCACCATGCCGCGCTCGGCATGGGGCATGCGCAGATAGCGTTGATCGATCTCTTCTCTCAGCACGTCAGGGCCGTATCTGTCCGGTGCCGCGCACGCGATATTTGAAGGAGGTCAGCTGTTCGACGCCGACAGGTCCGCGAGCATGCATCTTGCCGGTGGCGATGCCGATTTCCGCGCCCATGCCGAATTCGCCGCCATCGGCGAACTGCGTCGAGGCATTGTGCAAGAGGATCGCCGAATCGATCTCGGTGAAGAAGCGCTCGACGACCTCGGGATCCTCGGCAATGACGGCTTCGGTATGGTTGGACGAATATTTGCCGATATGGGCGATCGCGCCGGAAATGCCGTCGACGAGCGCGACGGATATGATCGCGGCCAGATATTCCGTCGTCCAGTCTTCTTCCGTTGCCGCTTTCAGGCCGGGCACGAGCTGCAGCACCTCGGCGGAGCCGCGAATTTCGCAGCCTGCTTCGGCAAGCCCGTCGAGCAGCGGCTTCAGATGCGTGGATGCGACCTTCGAATCGACCAGGAGCGTTTCGGCTGCGCCGCAGATGCCGGTGCGGCGCATCTTGGCGTTGACGACGATCGCTTTCGCCATGTCGAGATCGGCCGAAGCATCTATATAGATGTGGCAAAGGCCTTCGAGATGGGCAAAGACCGGCACGCGCGCTTCGGTCTGCACGCGGGCGACCAGGCTCTTGCCGCCGCGCGGCACGATGACGTCGATATTGCCTTCGAGGCCGCGCAACATGGCGCCAACGGCGGCGCGGTCGCTGACGGGCACGAGCTGGATGGCATGTTCCGGTAGTCCTGCGGCCTTCAACCCTTCGACCAGGCAGTCGTGGATCGCCTGCGACGAGCGACGCGAATCGCTGCCGCAGCGCAGGATCACGGCATTGCCTGCCTTGAGGCAGAGCGCGCCGGCATCGGCTGTCACGTTCGGCCGGCTTTCGAAGATGACGCCGATGACGCCGAGCGGGGTGCGGACGCGCTCTATCTTCAGCCCGTTCGGACGGTCCCAGGCGGCGATGACCTCGCCCACCGGATCCGGCAAAGCGGCGATGGCGCGAATGCCGTCGGCCATTTCTGCGACGCGCTTGGCGTTCAGCGTCAGGCGATCGACGAAGGAGGCGAGCATATCCGTGCCCTCCACATCCTTCAAATCCTTGGCGTTCTCGGCAAGAATATGATCCTTGCGGGCCAGAATGGCGTCCGCCATGGCGCTCAACGCCTTGTTCTTGCTCTCTGTGGAGGCGAAGGCCAACGGTCGCGACGCAGCCCGGGCCTTGCGGCCGATATCGCTCATCAGCACTTCGATGTCGGGGCTTTGTGCGACAGTATCAAGCATGGGCTTCATCCCTCTTCAATTTCTCCGCCTTCGTCTTGACGGACGCGGTCATGACGAGGTCGTCGCGGTGCACCATGGCGGCGCGGCCGGCATAGCCGAGGATGGCCTCGATCTCCGCCGACTTGCGGCCGGTGATCTGGCGCGCCTCCTCGGCGTCGTAGCCGGCGAGGCCCCGGGCGATTTCGCGACCGGCAGGGCTGATCACGGCCACGGTATCGCCGCGGCCGAAATGGCCGACGACCTTGCGCACGCCGGCGGGCAGCAGGCTCTTGCCGGCGCCGAGCGCGGTCACCGCGCCCTCGTCGACATGCAGCTCGCCAGCCGGCTGCAGCTGTCCGGCGATCCAGGTCTTACGGGCGGTGACGGGCGTACCCGACGGCGCGAACCAGGACGAGCGCGCGCCGTTTTCAATTGATTTCAGCGGCCGATCGGTCTTGCCGGAGGCGATGATCATCGCGCACCCAGCGCCGGTGGCGATCTTGCCGGCATCGATCTTGGTGCGCATGCCGCCGCGCGACAGTTCGGAGGCGGCGCCGCCGGCCATGGCCTCGATGTCAGGCGTGATTTCGGCAATCGTATCGAGGAATTGTGCCTGCGGATCGAGATGCGGCGGGGCGGTGTAGAGCCCATCGATGTCGGAGAGCAGTATCAGAAGGTCTGCGCCTGTCATGGTGGCGACGCGGGCGGCGAGGCGGTCATTGTCGCCATAGCGGATTTCGCTTGTGGCGACCGTGTCGTTCTCGTTGATGATCGGCACGGCGCCGATCTTCAGCAACTGGTTGATCGTAGCGCGGGCGTTCAGATAGCGGCGGCGCTCTTCCGTGTCGCCGAGCGTCAGTAGGATCTGGCCGGCGACGATATGGTCGTGCGACAGGCTTTCGGACCAGGCGCGGGCGAGCGAAATCTGCCCGACGGCTGCAGCGGCCTGGCTTTCCTCCAGCTTCAAGGCGCCGGAGGGTAGATCGAGCACCGAACGGCCGAGCGCGATGGCGCCGGATGAGACGACGAGGATATCGATGCCCTTGGCTTTCAGGGCGGCGATATCGGCACACATGCCGTCGAGCCAGGATTTCTTCAGGCCCGTCTTGCGATCGACGAGAAGAGCCGAGCCGATCTTGATCACGATCCGGCGATAGCGGTCGAGCGGCTTGCGGGCGGTCATCCCTGCTGCTCCTCGTGATCGTCGTCCCCCTCATCCACGTCGTCGGAGGCCTGCAGGTCGCGATGGCGTATCTTATGCGTTTTTGCCGGCTTGTCCGCCTCGCCGGCATTGGCTTCGACGATGACGTCGCGCAGCGCGCGCAGCACTTCGATCATGCCGCGGCCGGTGATGGCGGAGATCTGGAAGGGCGTCTTGCCGCAGGCTCGTGCCAGCTCGCGCGTCTTCTTTTTCAGCGTTTCCTCGTCCACCACATCGATCTGCGATAGCGCGACGATTTCTGGTTTGTCGGTTATGTTGTTGCCGTAAGCTTCAAGCTCGTGCTTGACCGTCTTGTAGGCCTTGCCGACCTTCTCTTCCTGGGCGGAAACCAGATGCAGCAGCACGCGGGTGCGCTCGACATGGCCGAGGAAGCGATCGCCGATCCCGACGCCTTCATGCGCGCCTTCGATCAGGCCGGGAATGTCGGCCAGCACGAATTCCTGGCCATCGATGGTGGCGACGCCGAGATTGGGATGCAGCGTCGTGAATGGATAGTTGGCTATCTTCGGCCGGGCACGGCTGACAGAGGCGAGGAAGGTCGATTTGCCCGCATTCGGCAGACCGACAAGGCCGGCATCGGCAATCAGCTTCAGCCGCAGCCAGATGGTCTTTTCTTCGCCCGGCAGGCCGGGATTGGCCCAGTCCGGTGCCTGGTTGGTCGAGGATTTGAAATAGGCGTTGCCGAAGCCGCCATTGCCGCCGGGTGCCAGGCGAAAGCGCTGGCCTTCTTGCGTAATGTCGCAGATCAGGGTTTCCCCGTCTTCTTCGAAGATCTGCGTTCCGACGGGCACCTTCAGCGTCACGTCTTCGCCCTTGGCGCCGGCGCGGTTCCGGCCCATGCCATGCGTGCCGATCGTCGCCTTGAAATGCTGCTGATAACGGAAGTCGATCAGGGTGTTGAGGCCGTTGACCGCCTCGACCCAGACATCGCCGCCGCGACCGCCATCGCCACCGTCCGGTCCGCCGAACTCGATGAACTTCTCGCGCCGGAAGGAGACGCTGCCGGCGCCGCCGTCGCCTGAGCGAATATAGACTTTTGCTTCATCGAGAAATTTCATCTTACGTCCGTCACCCGGTGTCGGCGCATATCCCTTCGGATCGAATGGGATTTAGAAAAGCCTATGCGCTCTTTAATCGATTTCAGCCGCCCTTTGCGCATCCATAGAGACGCATCGGCCGGCCATTTACCCGTCATGTTGCCTTCGATATAGGCGCTTCGGGCTGAGGTCAAAGAATATCGTGCGCTCGACGTGCCATAACATCAAGAACAGCCCGATTGGTGTGGCGTCATCGCCGGCGGCCGGCGATGACTGGATTTCAGGGCTTCACGCCGCCTGCGAGAGCCGCAGCGCGCCGGGCTTCAGCACGGTTTCGATATGCGGAACCATGGTGTTGCGGGCAAAGCTGTAGATCTCCGAGCATCCGGTGATCTCGAAGCCGAGCTTCTGCTGCAGCTTCAGGGATGCCGGATTATCGGCGAAGGCGCCGGAATGGACGGCGACCTCGGGCATGCGGCGGCCAAAGCGCTCCAGAGCCGATGTGACCGCCTCGGTCATGATGCCCTGCCGCCAGTAATAGCGGTTCAGCCAGTAGCCGAGATGCCACCGGCCATGTCTGAGCTCGATGCCGACGCAGCCGATATGGGCATCATCACCTTTGGTGATGGCCAGTTCCCAATCGATGCCGAGGCCGGAGGTGTGCTGGACCAGCCAGTCCAGCGCATCCTGCCGGTCATAGGGCGCGGGAACCCGGGCCAGCATGCGGGTGACGGCGAAATCGGACAGCGATTCGGCGATCGCGTCGGCATCGCCGAGCCGGTGTGGGCGCAGCGTCAGCCGCCCGGTCTGGATGACCGGCGACGGCCCCGGCATCAGCATTCTGTCATTGCGGCGGTTGAGAGCGAGCGCGTTCATCTCAGACCTCCCCAGCTGCGCAACGATATCCAGGTCTTGCGGTCGAGCCTGTACCATTCGACCGGCACGGAGCTGCCGAGCGCCAGGGATGCGGCAAGGCCGGACCCCTGGAACTGGAAGCCGCACTTCTGCACGACCCGTCTGGACGCGACGTTCATGACCCGGCAACGGGCATCGATCTGGCCAACGTTTTCGCGCGTGCGGAAGACCATGTCGATCAGGGCATGGGCGGCTTCCGTCGTATAGCCCTGGTTCCAGTGCGGTTCGCCCAGCCAGTAGCCGATCTCGACGGTGCGTGGATCGGCCGTCGGCTCGACGCCGCAGCATCCAAGAAAGGCGCCGTTATCGGCTTTGGTAATCGCATAGACGCACTTGCCAATCTCGCCAAGCTTCGTGCGTCGCACGAAATCGGCGGCATCATTGGTCGAATACGGATGCGGCATACGCGATACCATAGTAGCGACATTGGCGTTGTTGGCGAGATGGGCAAGGGCGTCGATGTCTTCTTCGTGGGGCGCGCGCAGAACGAGCCTTTCCGACAGTAAGACAGGGCAATCGGTCCTTAACCGCTCCGGCCTCAGCCGTTCTTCGGGAGACCTTGATTGGTCTTCCCTTAACAATTCGCCTTGCATGGTTCAGTCCTCCTTGGTTGAGGGTAAAGAAAAAGGGGAGATGGCGCCCCATCTCCCCTTTTTCTTGACTGAACCTGATGCGATCAGCCGGGTCGATGAGACGCCGGCTGTTTTAGAGCGCTACCGGCTTATTCCGCTGCTTCCGCTTTCGGCATTACAGACACGTACACGCGGCCATTGGCCTTCGTACGGTAGTTCACGTTGCCCGCGGTAAGCGCAAAAATCGTGTGATCCTTGCCGAGACCAACGTTGGTGCCCGGATGCCACTGCGTGCCGCGTTGACGCACGATGATGTTGCCTGCGACGACGTTCTCGCCGCCGAACTTCTTCACGCCAAGGCGCTTGGATTCGGAATCGCGACCGTTGCGCGACGAACCGCCAGCTTTTTTGTGTGCCATTGGAGTTCTCCTTTAAACCCTGATCCCGTTACTTACTTGGCAGCCACGATGTCCGTGATACGGACGACCGTGTGATGCTGGCGATGGCCGCGCGAACGCTTCGAGTTCTGACGACGGCGCTTCTTGAAGGCGATGACCTTCTTGCCGCGGTTGTGCTCGACCACTTCGGCCTTGACGGAAGCGCCCTTGACGAAGGGAGCACCAATCGCAGCGTCGGCGCCTTCGCCGATAACGAGGACTTCGGTGAATTCTACGATGTCGCCGGCGGTGACTTCCAGCTTTTCGATGGTCAGCACGTCGTCGGCTGCCACACGGTACTGCTTACCGCCGGTCTTGATGACTGCGAACATTTTTTTGTCCTTTCATGTTCGTTCCGGCTCTCTTGCCAACAAGGACAAGTGGCCGTCTTTTTATCAGTCGAAACTTAGCAGGGATTCCAAAGGCTTGAGGCCCTCAAGAAGATCTGCCGGTGAAACCTCGCGCAAAGCAAGGCTGGCAAGGTACGGACTTATCCACACCTATTGCGTCGCACGGGATATATAAGCGCCCCTGATCTGTCAAGGCAAAAGGATGAAAAGCTTTCATATTCGCCCTTGCCATCCCCCCCGTCTCTCGCTATGAGAACGCCGCGCTCAAACGCGCCGACCAGCATAACCGGAGAGGTGGCAGAGTGGTCGAATGCACCGCACTCGAAATGCGGCATGCCTGCAAGGGCATCGTGGGTTCAAATCCCACCCTCTCCGCCATTCTTGGGCCTTGGTTGCCCAGTTTCCCAGATCGCTTGCCAGATAAGAATGGTCTTGAGATTGGTCAGTTTTCCGGAAAGCGATAGATCACGTCCGCAAAAGAGCCGGTCGGGAAGACGTAGAAAAACTTCAGATCTGTGCCCGATTCGTTGCGAATGCCGTGTTCGGCGTTGCCGGGAATGAAGACTGTCGTGCCGGCCTTGACTGTCGTTTCCTGCCCGTCGATCCGCACGATGCCTGTCCCCTCGAAGATGAAATAGATCTCCGACGGGTCATGCCGGTGAGGCTTGAGCTCGCCGCCGGGGGCAAGTTCCGCAATGCCGGCGCTCATGCTGTCGGTGGGGGTGATGTCGCTGCTCATCAGCGTGTGCCAGGATATGCGGCCATGGATGGGGTCGTCCCATCCGTCGCGTGGGCGCTCTGCGGCTGTAGTGATAACTGCTTGCGATCGTTTTGTCATTTTGCCTCAAAACGGTGTTTCAGCAACAAGCCGAAACGGTGTCACACCGGCGGCGAATGTCAATTGCCCGGGCGTGGGAATCCGCGTCTTCGGGCTGCCTCGATCTACCCGGCGACCAGACCGCTACGACGCAAAAGCGCGAGGAAGGCCCGGGCATATTTGCCGACGCCCATATCGACCGATCTGTTCTCTGATGTCCATAGTTCGGCCACGACCGAACTATTCCATGTGCCTGTTCGGCTACACTGCACCTCAATAAGGAGAGTTTGCAATGTTGATGAACACAGCCTTATCCAAGTCCGTCGAGAGTGATCGCGAACATATCGTCATCAAGCCCAGCGTGCTCTATGTCGGTACGCCCGTCGTGCTGGTTACCAGTCTCAATCCCGATGGCACCACGAATATCTCGCCCATGTCGTCGGCCTGGACGCTCTTCGACCGCGTCGTTCTGGGCCTGACATCGACAAGCAAGGGTCGGGAGAACGCCATGCGGGAGCGGCAGCTGGTGTTGAATTTTCCCTCTCCGGATCTGTGGCAGAAGATCGAGGCGATTGCTCCGACCACGGGTCGCGATCCGGTTCCTCCCCACAAGGAGAAGATCGGATACCGGTTCGAATCCGACAAGTTCGATGTCGCCGGCTTTACGCCGCAAGCTGCAGAGCTTGTCGGTCCGCTGCGCATAGCGGAGTGTCCGATTCAATTCGAAGCCGAGGTCGTGGCGTCGCACGAACCCGGTGGCGAATGGCCCTCGGACCGGCCTGAGAATTTCCGGATCATCGAAGCGAAGGTGGTCCGCGTTCATGCGCACCGGAGCATCGTCATACCGGGCAGCAATCATATCGATACGACGAGATGGAGCCCGCTTCTCTACGTGTTCAGGCACAATTTCGGCCTCGGGCCGGATCTCGGCCGCACGTTCAAGGCCGAGGCGTGACGTGTTCCGCGCTTGGGTCGACTATCTTGCGGGACCGAGATCCGCAGAACCAACTTTGGAGAATAGCCGGCTATCCGGCGCAACCATGGCTGCGGGGCAGGGCCATGGCCGCATCGGTCTTCGTCGCGTCAATTCGGCGAATCGTCCGGCTCGGGATCCTTGACCTTGCCGAAGAGGCTCTTCAGCGCACTGGTCTTGGCTTTCACCGCCTTGTTGGCCTTCATGGCGCGTGTGGCGGCCTTGGCCTGTTCCAGCATCATCTCGATCTGGATCTGCTGGATTTCGGTGAGCCGCTCCCATTGGCGATTGAGGAGATGGTCGACCTTTTCATGCAGGTGGCGGATTTCCAGTTCGGCTTTCAGGTTGACCTTGTAGTCGTTGAGTGCGCGCAGCCGGTCCTTTGCTTCCTGCCGGCGCTGGCTCATCATGATGATCGGAGCCTGCAATGCAGCGATCGTCGAGAGAATGAGGTTCAGCAGAATGAACGGATAGGCATCGAAGGCCTTGTTTTCGCCCATGAGGGCATTGATGCCCATCCACACGGTCAGGAACAAACAGAAGGAAATGATGAAGGTCCAACTGCCGCCGAAGGACGCGACGATGTCGGCCATGCGGTCGCCGATGGAGCGGTGATCCTCGTAATCCTCTTCGATATTCTCGGCCAGTGTATCATGCGTCTTCAGGCTTTCGACGACTTCGTCTTCGAGGTTCGAAAGCTCGCCGCGCTCATCGGTCAAAAGTTCGGCGATATACTGGGCGCGATAGTCGTCCATCGCCTTGCGGCTGATATAGTCGTCGGCGCGAAGTTCGGGATGTTTCAACCGCATGAAATCCGCCAGCGAGGGGCGGAGGTCGTCGACGTGCACGGCATCTTTTTTCTTGAGCGTCTGGCCGGTGATGGCATCGACGAGCTTGACGGACTTTGCCTTCGCCTGGGCAAGGCTCTTGGTATAGTCGTCCATCTCCACCACGGTTGCGGCTTCGCCTTCGCCGGCATCGAAGTCGACTATCCCGTCCGCCGGGTCAAAGGTCTTCGTTTCTGTCATATACGGGGGCCTTCTTTCACGTTTTCCGCTCGTTTAGCCAATAATGCGAACAGGATTGTGACGGTTGGAAGACTGTCAAAATCGTAGCCGCCATCAAACTTTGTTGCCGCGAGGTCTCGATCCTGTCGTTCGGCTTGCGCTTGCCAAGTGTTTAATAGCGCCATTGTCCTAAGCAACGGCAAATGAAATGTCCCGTTCATGCGTCCGGCTATGCTGTTTTCGGACCGGAGGCCGTGAAAACAACCGGCCCGTGCGCTTTCGTAAGCATTTGCTAAATCGCAGCGTGTTTATGCGAAAAATTCTACCGTTTAAATCAGGATTGTGATTTTCCGCCCCCTTGACCGGGGTCCACCGGCTTCTATTTGCCGCAGTGCAGCAGAGACCCCCGCTGCAGCGAATAAATGTTTATGTTCAAAGAATTACATCAACAGGATGTTGGGCCTGTTGCGTGGCTTTTGCACATGTGCGGAAAGGATAGCTATGCACAATCCCCCGGCAAAAGACTTGGAGTCCATTGCTCGGCAAGGCGGTCGCTTCAAGCGAATGGCTGTCAGGATACCCACCTACCTGACCGATCTTCGGGAAAATCCAGCCTGGCTGCCGATGTTCCTCCTGGCGCGAACACTCCCGTTTCGGCGCATGCATTGGTTTGCCACCAGGCAAGCCGTCACGCTTCCCGTTTCCGGTGCTTCCATGTTCACCGAGCTCGAGCGTGGCACTGTCGTCAACGCATTGCGGACGGATGGCATCTATTCGGGCCTGATGCTCCCGGACCATATCCATCGCGAAATCACAGAATTCGCGCAAACCACCGGCTGCTTCGGCAATTTCAACAGGAAGCTCGAATTCGTCGCGAGCGAACATAAGCAGGCGGAGACCCGCTTCGCACGCCCGATCCTCAGCGGGCATTTCTTCGAGCGTTCGCTCGATTGCGATGCGGTCCTCGCAGTTCAACGCGATCCGCTGTTGATCGACGTGGCCCGGCAATATCTCGGTGGGCAGGCAAAGGTGATTACCACGCGCATCTGGTGGAGTTTTCCGACGCAGGCGTCGGAAGCGGACAGAAGCATGGCTTCGCTCGACAAATTCCATTTCGACCTCGACGACTGGCGGATGCTGAAGTTCTTCTTCAACCTGGTCGACGTGGACGAGGGCACCGGCCCGCACGTCTTCGTCAAAGGCAGCCACAAGCGGAGGCGTGTCAAACATCAGCTCACGCTGCTTGTGGGACATTCGGCAGACGAAGTGCTCGATTATTATGGGCAAGCGAGCACCTTAACGCTGACGGGCAAGGCCGGCTCCGGCTTTGTCGAGGATCCTTTCGGCTTCCACATGGGCACCGTTCCCACGCAAAAGCCGCGCCTGATGATGGAAGTCGGCTTTGGCGTCTCGAAGCCGTCGCAACGCCGCTTTCACGGAGAACCCGTGCTGCGATAGGGCGCGGATTACTCTGTGGAAGCCATGCTATGGAGCGCCGGCGACCGGCGCTCCTGCCGCTTCGGCATTATGACGATCGGCCGAACCGCTTGGCGATGAAATGGTCGAGCGCGATCCGGCCCGGACCGCCGGCGATGATCACCAGAAAGCAGGTCGCCCATGTGCCGTGCGTCGGCCAGGCGTCGGGGTAGACGAATATTTCGATGACAAGCGTCATGCCGAGCAGTGCCAGTGCCGACAGCCGGCTGGCCAGGCCGATCACCAGCAAAAAGGGAAAGAAATGCTCGCTGAAGGCGGCGATGTGGGCGGCGATCCAGGGATCGACGAAGGGCAGCTTGTATTCCGTCTGGAAGAGGTAGACGGCATTATCGGTCACATGCCACCCATCCACCTTGGTCTGGCCGGACTGCCAGAAGACGGCGGCAATCGACAGGCGCGCAACGAGGGCGATCAGATCATGCGGAATGCGGTCGAGAAGCCTGAGGGCGCCGTGGAGCCTTTGCGGCACGGTTTCACGTTCGGCCATGGCGGCCGTCATCATCGGGTCTTGCATGTTGGTTCTCCCTGGCGTTCAGCGAACGGCCGTGAATGCGCCGGCCGCGAGCGCGCCGGCAAGGTTGGCGGAAAGATCGAAGTCCGGAGTTTCAGCAAGAGCCGTCTCGAAGGCGCTGCCCAGATCGGCGCCGGCAATGAGCGCTTCGAGAAAGGCGGCGCCGCCGACCGGCAAGCGGTGCACTTCCACAGTCATCCGCGGGCGGACGACGAGCGCATCCTCACCCGTCCAATCTTCAATGTCCGCCAGCTCGATCTCACCGACGTTCATCGCCCAAATGGTGACCGCCGGAAAGGCCGAGCGAATGATCGACGCGGAGGGATGTGCCACGAAGCTTAAACCTGCCAGCCCTTCCGGCTCGATCGTTGCCAGCAAGGCGGCGTCGAGCGGTGTTGAGTCGGTGGCGTGATAGGCCCTGCCGCGTGCAGTCTCCAGTCTGATGACATCGGGCAGATAGGGAATTTCGCGCGCGGGTTCGAATATCGCGACGAAATCGGCAAAGTCGTCGCCATAAGCCAGCAGCAACGGCGATCGCGGCGGATGCTGCCGGATGAATTCGTGCGCCATGGCGGCGAAGAATTCCTCGCCGACAATCTTTTCGGCAGCCGGAAAGCGCGAGGCGAGCGCGCCGATCAGGCCGATGGCGACGTTGTTGCGGTAGACGCCGAAGCGTCGCTCGGGGCGGGGACCGTTCCAGGCCGCGAGGCCCTCAGGAACGGACCGGCCGGGATCGACAAGCGCTGCGGCGAATTCGGTTTGCGTCGAGAGAGACATCACTCCTCCTCATGCCGCCCGGCGTTCGGCGGCACGCCGCAGGATGGTGCCGGCGGCCTCCGCCTCGGCCCTCAGAACCGGCCATTGCGGGACATCATTGTCCCACTCGACCAGGCTGGCGATCGGTCCCGTGCGGGTGATCAGCTCCTCATAGAGTTCCCAGACGGGATCCTTCACCGGTGTGTCGTGGCTGTCGATCAGAAGCGGCGCGCCGGCATCGTCGGTGGTTTCCGAATGGCCGCTCAGGTGGATTTCGCGCACCTGCTGCACTGGAAAACGTTTGAGGTAGTCGCGCGGATCCAGCCTGTGATTGGTGGCGGCGACGAAGACGTTGTTGACGTCGAGCAGCAGGCCGCAGCCGGTACGGTGGGCCACCTCTGAGAGAAAATCGACTTCCTCGATCGTGCTTTCCTCGAACAGCAGATATGTAGCCGGATTCTCGAGCAGCATCTGGCGGCCGAGCAGCGTCTGCACTTCATCGATATGGGCGCAAACCTGGGCGAGGGTCGCTTCGGTATAGGGCAAAGGCAGGAGATCGTTGAGAAAGGTGGTGTCGTGGCTCGACCATGCCAGATGCTCGGAAAAGCTCTCCGGCTCGTAGCGGTCGCAGACGATCTTCAGGCGGGCAAGGTGATCGGCATCAAGCGGCTGCATCGAGCCGATCGAAAGGCCGACGCCGTGAATGGACAGGGCATAGTCCTGACGGAGCTTGCCGAGTTGAGCATGCGGCGGTCCGCCGGCGCCCATGTAGTTTTCGGCGTGGACCTCGAAAAAGCCGATCGGTTGGCTTACGGCGTCTATGGCGGCGAAATGCTCCGGCTTGAAGCCGACGCCTGCGCGACGGGGAAGTTCTGACGGTTTCATTGCAAGCCTCCATTTGGATATGCTTGATCTTGGGAGGAGGGCGGCGCGCGGAATTTGCGCCGCCCTGCGTCACCGCGCTTGGGTCAGACAGGCGCCGGACCCTGCATCAGGGTGCCGTGGCCGTTCGGTGTCTTCATCGTTTCGCAGGTTCCGGCGGGAACGAGCTTCCACGAGTTGCGCTGGTAATCGACTTTCGATGTACCGGCGCAGGTCGTGCCGGGACCGGCGGCGCAATCATTCTGGCCCTTGAGGGCGACGCCGTAGCATTTTTCCTTGGCATCGGCGGCCGAGGCGGTGGTGACGCCGGCGACCAATGTCAAAGCCGTCGCGACCGACGCGGCCAAGGCGACTGCGGAAATCTTGTTCATGCCATGCTCCTTACATCCTGTGATTGGATCGGTGATCCGGGTTAGGGTCAAGCCGGGGTGAGCGTGCCGTGGCCCTTCGGGGTCTTCATGGAGGTGCAGGTGCCGGTCGGAACGAGCTTGAAGGACATCTTGTCGTAGCTCATGGTCGACTTGCCGGCGCAATCATGCTTGCCTGCGGCGCAATCATTTTGACCCTTGAGGGCGACACCGTAGCATTTTTCCTTGGAGTCGGCAGCCGCAGCGGGAACCGCGACGGAGGCAAGTGCTGAGGCGATCGAACCGGCAATGGCCAGGGTGATGAGGCTGTTCTTCATGGGACTGTCTCCTTGATGGGTGCGAGCCGTCATTGGCTTGCATCAAGGTCTACGGAGCTGTCCGAGCGGATGTTACAGGCGGTGCGAAATTTTTTTGAACGTCGTTACGATGTCATGCGCCGGCTACGCGTTTATCCTACCTGCTCTGAGTGTAGCCAATGATGCTCTAATTGGAAGCGCGCAAGCGGGCGAACAATACCGTTCGATCACGGCGCCGTCGTCTTAGATCGAAGCCTGTTCCGAAAAGGCTTGAAAAAGAATGGCCGTTGCCGGTAACGAAAGCCTGCGGTCCTGCGTAGAGGAGATGTCGGGTGAATCATTCGGCGCGCGAAGAGCAATGGGCAGTCTGGATGCGTGCCGCCGTCAACGGCGACGTGCAGGCCTACCATCGTTTTCTGTCCGCAGTGACACCGCATCTGCGCGCTATGGCGCGCCGGCGTTGCGAACAGTTCGGCGCGCCGGTAAGCGAGGCCGAGGACGTGGTTCAGGAAGTGCTGCTGACCATCCATCTGAAGCGCGGAACCTGGGACGCATCGCGCCCGATCGGCCCGTGGATATCGACGATCGTGCGCAACAAGCTGATCGACGGCCTCAGGCGACGTGGACGACATACGAGCGTACCGATCGATGACGTGATCGATATTCTCGAGGCGGAAGACCAGACGGACGCCTTGGATCGGTTAGACGTCGATCGTATGTTGGAACAATTGAAGGATCCGCAGAAGACCATCGTGCGTTCGATTTCCGTCGAGGGAACCAGCGTGCGGGAGACGGCGGATCGATTGCGGATGACAGAAGGTGCGGTGCGTGTTGCACTGCATCGTGCTTTGAAGGTGCTTGCGGCCTTGTACCGGAGTGAGACCAGTGAAAACCGATGACCTCATCAATCTTTTGGCGCACGATGCGCCGGTCCGCACGCGGATCGGCAAGGTCCTGGCCCTGTCGGTCATCGCGGGCATCCTGATCAGCGGTGGCATTTTCTTTGCGATGATCGGTTTCCGCGCCGATATAGGCAGCGCGATCGAGACCGTTCGTTTCCTGTTCAAATTCGTCGTCACGATCGCTCTCGCCGCGACGGCCTGCGCCGTCGTCTTCCGCATCGGCCGGCCAGGCGTCTCCCTGCGCATCTGGGGCTGGACGCTTCTGGCCGCGCCGCTATTGCTGCTGGCGGCGGCGGCCGTTGAGATGGCGGTCATGCCGGCGGATAGCTGGAGCGCACGGATGATCGGACACAATGCCCGCTTTTGCCTGACGCTCATCCCATTATTGTCGATCGGCCCGCTTGCCTGCTTCCTCTTTGCATTGCGTCATGGGGCGCCGGAGCGGCCGGGTTTGGCCGGCGCCGTCGCGGGGCTTGCCGCCAGCGGCATCGCCGCAACCTTTTATGCATCCAACTGCACGGATGACAGCCCGCTTTTCGTCCTGCTCTGGTATCCGATGGCAATCGCCATGGTCACCGCGGTGGGTTATGTGATCGGCCGACGCATCTTGCGCTGGTAAACCGGCCGAAATGCTGGTCTTGAGAGACGCCGGCTATCCCTGATCAGCTGTCATGGGCGACGCGGACGGTGATATCCGCAGAATCCCCTTGAAGAACGCGCATTCGCCGGCCATCCCGGATTTCAGCTTTTGGCTTTCAAAAAATTGCATTTGTCCGCGTTAAACTATTTGCATCTGCGGCGAATTCTATTATAGAGGCGCAGCCTTCGCCGCGAACGATTTCATCGCTAGGCGGCCGTTGGGGAATAGTTCAATGGTAGAACGACGGACTCTGACTCCGTTAATCTTGGTTCGAGTCCAGGTTCCCCAGCCAATTCTCGGCTTCCAATCAATAGAAGTAGCAGCCTTGGCTCGAGCCGGGTTACTCTAGTCACTTTCGAAGCCGGTTGACGCTTCCGGATCGCGCTGAAGTTCAATTAATTTTTTTTCAAAGGAGTTGCGATTCTCAACCATTGCTTGTCATGGTATATTGTGTCTGGTGGTGTCGCCGGATAATAAGGTAACCTGATTTAGCCAATTGCCGCGGCACATGAAGAGCTGCGTCGTTATTCCTATGCGAACATTTCAAGAAGGGATGATTGTTTCCCGCCAAATGGAATTGATTCCAGCCCAAGCCCATAGGTGACGGTTCTGCGTACAGCGTCTTCAGAGTGACCTGGTGAGACCGGCGGATCGGTCCCGGCCATCTATTGCACGCCGCCCACCGTTCTCCAGTATGCTCGAGCAGGGTTCAGGTGGCGGAGACATTGCCAACGCTGTTTATTTCTCGGTGCTGCAGGCCTCGGCTGCAGTTTTATAAAAAAATTTCGGCACAAATGGAATTTAAATGACGATATTGGTTTCCGGAGGAGCCGGCTTTATTGGCGGGAATTTCGTTCTCGACTGGCTCAGGCAGGGTGATGAAAGGGTCATCAACCTCGACAAGCTGACCTATGCCGGTA
>Ga0207695_10000233_pt1 | contig 147498 bp, 118 predicted proteins | sample KBSC54metaG_FD_184354 | JGI IMG/M metagenome (GOLD analysis project Ga0207695, IMG submission 184354) | Corn rhizosphere microbial communities from Kellogg Biological Station, Michigan, USA - KBS C5-4 metaG (SPAdes) (version 2) | ecosystem: Host-associated > Plants > Roots > Rhizosphere >... | reverse complement strand
ATGCAGCAACTGGCGGAAGCTCGAATTATAGGATGGCGATTCAGGAACGTGCCGCAATGCCGCCATGTACTCCTCCGAGCTCCATTTCTGAACATCGGACGGGGACGGCAAAGCGGCGGGATCGATGTCAATGACTGTTGAGTACGGTGCGCACAACTCTTCGCGATGCGTGAATGATTCTGCGTAAATCTCCTTTGCAATTTCCAGCCCGTTGCCTCCGGACTCTGCCAGGCCTATCAGCTCTTCCAGCCAGGTTGTGCCAGCCGTCTTGAGGTGAACCCCAGCGTCAAAACGCGTCATACTCCTGTGGATCGCAGAATAGATAGAGAACTTATCGCTGCCCGAATGTACGCTCAGCTTGAGGTTCGCCGGGAGATCGAACCTGCGCGTGGCGAAGTCGATAGCAGCGATGTCGAGAGCGAACTCCTGTTCGAAGTGTGCCACGTCGCCTGCATAATCGACGCCCTTGTTGAACCTTCCGCTGAATTTGGGCGCGATCGTTTGTATGGGAATCTTCTCATCTGCAATTGCAGCGAGAATGATGAGGAGTTCGACAGGGCTCTGCGCGCGGTCTGTCTCATCCATCGAAACCTCAACAACGAAGTTGCCCTTGCCCTTCGTAGACTCAATCTTGCGGTAGACTTCCCCGGCACCCTTCGTTGCAGCGAGGAACTTGGTTGCGGTCTCTCGCAAATCCTCTTCGGATATTGAAATTGGCTCGATGCCGTCGGTAGGTGTGATGCGACCGCAAAGCGCGCTATGCCGTTTTATGAATTGATCGATCTCTGAAGCTGGCGCGGGTTTCCCGATGAAATCAGCAACATCAATCGTGTAGAAGTCCGACGCTGACAGGAAGCGGTCCACCGTCGCGAGGCCGATATGATCCGCATCCACAAAGTATTGAAGTTGCCAGCCCAGCGCGCTAACAGCAGCATCCGCTGCCAGGCGAACGGACGTTGGTTCTGAACCGATGATCGTATGTTCCCGATTTGATTTATTCCAGACCGGAATGACTTCCACTCCGCGCTCAAGGGCCGAAAGACAGGCCTGCAGCTGTGCTTTTGCCTGATGAGCAAACCGGTCGCCCACGCCGATCGAATACTTGCCGAGGGTCACGCTCTTCATCTGTACGACTTCTCCTGATGCGTCAAGAATGCAACGTCGGGCTTCAATTGTTCAACCGGACTCGACGAGCTTGATGTGTCCTTTTCGCTGGCTAAGATCCGCACATTCGGGTCGATGAGCCGCCAGCACAGAATTGCTACGGCGTTGAACAAGCTCGCGAGAATGAAGTAGGGCTTTATCGTTCCGTATCGAGCAATCGAGGCAGGAAAGAGCAGAGAACTCGCCAGCGAACCAAGAGCCCCAAATGTGTTCATCGCCGCTGAGAGGGTGCCGGCAAAGTCACCGCCGACATCACAGCAAACTGTCCAACTCGAGCTGATTGTTAAATCCACTCCGAAGGCGATCACGGCAAAACAGGCAATGAACAAGGGTGCTGTTGGAATGTGAGGGGCAACGAGCATCACCCCCGCAGCCAGTCCGAAGCCGATCATTGCGGGCAACGTCCTGGAGTTTCGTATTGAAGTCGTTCTATACAGGTAGTCGACCGAAGTCCCGCCAATCCACATCGACAGCACACCGGCGCAAAGGGGAAGGCTTGCGAGAACCCCGGCTTCCTGCGGAGGTATGTGGTATCTGGACCGTAAGTAAGGCAGTAGCCAGCTGAGGCAGATGAAAAAGGTGAACTGCGATGCGAAGTATTGATACAGGATCAGATAAACATTGCGGGACTTTACAAACGATTTCCAGAAGTTGCGGGGCATTCGACTGGTTGTAGAGATGGTCCGACCCATGTCTTCAGTCTCCACAGGCGGCCGGTCACGGAACCAGAAAAACCACACTGCGGACCATGCGGTTCCGACAATCCCGAGCCAAACAAAGCTCTGCCTCCAGCCCACTGCGGAAATCATCAGCGGCGTAAGAGCCAGTCCAAATGCTGCTCCCAGCCGCGACCCCAGATTGAGAAGGCCTAAGGCGAGCCCCAGGGCCTGCGGCCGGACCCAGTTCAATATGGCGCGTGTAGCCTGGGGGTACACGCCCGCCTCGGCCAAGCCAAACAGGAATCGAATCGTAACCAGAATCGATATGCCCGATACCACGCCCGTCAAAAGCGTGAAAAGCGCCCAGAAAAATACGCTCAGGGCAAGAGACTTCCTCGGTCCCCAGTGATCTGCCAGCAACCCGCATGGAACCATGAACACTGCATATCCAAGTGCGAAAGCCCCAAACACCACGCCGAATTCGACATCATTGATGTGCAGATCATGTGCCATCTCCGTTTTCGCTCCGGAGATTGTAGCGCGTGCCAGAATCGTCAGAAAAGAGACAATGACGACGGCAATGATCACTCCGCTGCTTTTGGGCCTGCGGAGATGATCTCGAATCGGGTTTGTGAAATTCGACTGACTCATCGATGCGCCGTTCGATGCGGTGGGCTAAAGATCCGCATTCCAATCACGCTTCTCAAGTTGCTACAGCAAGCGTCGGGCAATGGCTCGCCGCCTCAGTTGATTTAAGCTCCTGTCAGCGAGTACCCGCCGGACAACCCGTGTTTGCGTGAGCGACATTCCAGCCGTAGAAGTCAACTCGCACCGGGTCCAGCGTCGATCCTCGATAGCTTGCCGTTACTTCCCGGTTTTCGCCTGGCATCAATGAGACGTAGTTGTCACTCCATACTACCGGGATCACCTCTTTGCTGGATGTACACGAGCTAAGATTCAAACGCACGAAGAACGCCAGGCTCGGGTCGTCATTGCGCAGGCTGATGTAAGTGACAACTTCGCCCCGCTCAAGAGACGTTTTCGAGGAGACGGCAACTTTCGCTTTAGGCAATGCGCTCAACCCACGATAGTCGGCGAACGTCTTTCCAAAACCATCATGAATGTTGATCGTGCCGTGAGTGATCGTTTCAGGTTTATTGGAGAACCAGTAGAAGTTCGAACCGACCAGTTTGCCCGATGCGTCGCGGAGCGATAACTGAAGGAAGTAGACTGGCGTCAGATCTACGAGATCGGGCAATACAAATACCTTGTTTGTTGAGTCCGCTGCAATATCCAGTGTCTCCTGCCGCGTGAACCTTTCTTTCATGTTCGAGTCGTAGATCTTTGCCGTCAATCGCACACTCTTGGCGTCGCGGTACTGGCTGCTCGTCACCCAGATAGCACGGTCATCGTAGGCGTACATCGGATGAAGCGGCTCGAGCGCAGTCTTTGCGCCGAAATACCCGCCGGCAGTCCGCAGCTTGTAGTCGTATAGATTCCATATAAACGACGGCCAGCTGTTATTGAGTAGCCAGGCGATTACACCGGTCGAAGAGGTGTACTTGTTGCGATTGAAGGCCTCATACATGGAGCGAACGGCTTCGTAGCGCATCATCTGCGCCTTCATCAGGAAGTCGTCGAGGTCCGCGGGTTCTCCATAACGCTGGTTCAGATTTCTAATGAATACATGGAAGTCTTTGAAGTCATGTAGCCCGGCGTGGAACGTCCAATAATCGTCGATTGGCCAGAGATGCTCTTTGGGCAGAACTTCCCTCAACGTTTCGATCGGTGGAATCGCCGGCCCTGGTCCTGTCTCAGTATTGAATCCGAATGCACCTCCGCGATCCATCCCGCCGCCTTCGTCTGTTTCTTCCAGCCAGAACGGGGGAACGACGTAATCGTACGGCCCAGTCTCTTTGACTCCGGTCTTACCGGTAAGCGGCGTGTCCTGCGCTGTAACCGAAGACACGATCGGATTGGGCCAGAGGTATTCCTTCTCGATGTCGAGATACATCTGTTCGATCTTCGGAGGAGGAGGGTAGTCACTGCCGTTCACCCACATCACGATGCTCGGGTGAGAGCGAAGACGGAGGATCTGAGAACGCAGAGACTGTTCGGCGACATAGACCTGCTCATCTTTCCACTGCGGCCATGTCTCCCACAGCGCGCAGGTCCATCCAGCCATCACCAGAATGCCTTCCCGATCGGCAAGATCAAAGAACTCCTTCGGCTCAAACATTCCTTCCAGGCGGATCGTATTAAGTCCCATGTTCTTTACGTAGCGGAACTCGTCTTCCAGGCGCTGCTGCGATTTGGGCTGCCACATGTCCATGGCCCAGCCTCCTCCGCGAATTAGAATCTTCTTACCATTAATGCGGAAGAGACGATGGTCCTTGGCATCAAGCTCGGATATTATCTCTCGGATGCCAAATTGAATCGCCGCTGCATCAGATTCCTTCCCATCGACGCCGAAGCTGATCTGCAGTTTGTATAGATTCGGTGTTCCCATCTGGGCCGGCCACCAGAGCCGAGGGCGCGCAATATTCAGTTGGTGGAAGCTCTTCGGATCGAGGACAACGTCTTTGGTCTCCTCCGGCTTCAGTTCCACCTTTTGTGAAAACTTGATCTGCTCGATCTGTCCGTACAGAGTTCCTGATTGCGGCTTGTCGGTGCTGTTGATCAGTCGTGCCGTAACTGTCAGATGTGCAGCATCTCCACTCGGCAGATCCACTTTCGAAATCACGGCAGGGAAGCGCAGTGCCACGGGGCCGCTGGCGGTGAGCGAGACTTCTCGAAAGAGGCCAGCTTCGCGGTCAGGCGATCCGGGATTCCAATCGACGTAGGAAATCGCCAGATCATTGGAGTGAGTGGGAGGCTGCACTTTTACAGCAATCGCGTTTTGCTCGCCGACTCGAGCCAGCTTCGTAATATCGAAGTCGTACTCGCGCCAGGCCCCCACTGTCTTTTCAGAATCTGCAATCCTCTGACCATTAACCCAGATGTCCGCTCGATAATTAATGCCGCTGAAATGAAGCCAAACAGTCTTCCCCTTGAAGCTGTCGGGAATAGGGAACTCGGTTCGATACCACCATGGAACGGCAAACGGGCTTTCCGGATCCATAGGCAGATCATTCTGCTCCTTGTTGGCCTCAAACTTTGGACCGATCAAGTTACGCAGATTCACACCAAAATTCGGATCGGGAATCAAATTGTCGTGAGCCAGTGAGCCAACAAGCGTACCTGGAACTAATGCCTTATGCCAGTTGATAAAGCGCGAATTAGGAGTCGACAGAACATCGCCAGTCTCACTCACCCTCGCAGATGTCTGAAATGCCCATCCTTCGACTTTGATAACGCCGTCATTCGCAGAGGTCAATGCTTCCGAGAATAGAAATGAAGTTGTGAAAGCGATTGAGAAGAGGCAAAGGAAGAAACGTAACGGCTTGCAATTCACTTGAAAGCTCCTGAGATTTCCAAACAATGTGTCGAAACTGGAAGGCAGGCCGGTGCAATTGAACTCATGCTCAGAAGACTCAAATCAGGAGCATGCCGATGCAGAATGAGAGGAATGTCCTCTCCTTGCTTGTGGCCTCGAATCGTGCTGCTGGCCCATTGTGCCGCCTGCTTTCCCATCCGGCGATAGTCGGGTCGAATGACTGAGAGATCGGGTCTGGAGCACGTCGAAGAGATAAGATGAGCAACCACAATGATGGAGCAATCCTCGGGCACCCTGAGAGACCTGTGGGTGAGTTCGCTGGCTGCGCCTGCTGCGGCCCAATCGTCGAAGCTGACGATTGCCGTGAACCGCTTTTGCTTTTCAACTAACGATTCAACGAACGCCCTGCCCGATTCAGATCGCACCTCGGGCATCTGCAGGGCAGACAATCGCAGGACGAGATCCGGATTTAATCTCAGGCCCATTGCAGCTGCGCTGCCGGATACTTCACGCCATTCCTCTTCTGATTCAGGGTCCAAAATCTCGCTTAGAATGAACGCCACATCTTTGTGCCCCAGCTTGCTCAGGTGGTGAACGGAGGTGATCCAGCTTGCAGTCCTGTCCACCACAATCGAGTTTGCGTTCCGGCTGGTGAGATCGCTGCCGATAGCTACCACCGGCATCTGAGAGTCTTCGATCTCCGCAAGGATGTCAAGTGCCCGTTCCCCAAAATCCGTGATCAAAATGATCGCTCCGGCTCGCCACTCGAGAATAAGGTTCAATCCCTTCTTCAGCCGCTCAGGCTGCGAATCGATGTTTATAAGCAGGGGCGTGTATCCACCCGAATGAAGCTCTTCCATGACGCCGCCAATGATTGACATGCAAGCCGGACTCAGAATATCGAGTGCTACAACCGCGACCGTGTCGCTCGTGCCGCAACGCAACGCCCGAGCGCGGCCGTCCGGATGGTAGCCTAGTCTCTTTGCCGCCGCCCGCACTCGTTCCCTCGTCGAAGGCGCGATCTTGCGGGACAATGGCGCATCGTTGAGCACAACAGAGACTGTCGATACCGAGTATCCGGAAGCTTTCGCCACATCCACGAGCCTGATATGTCCCTGGCCGGAGTTGCGATTCATAACAGCTCCCTTTGGCTTTTTCAGTGAATCGATATCAGTACGTAATCGATTACGTATAGATGATACTCTGAGCTTGGTTCCCTGAGAAGCTAAAATCAACAGCGTGTCCATGGAAGTGGCTGCCTGCGCAAAGCTCTCATCGCCTGAAACGAATTGAGGGATTTCACGCAGAAGCTACAGTCTTCAACACCGGCTCCAATTATCCTCGGTAGGCAGAAATTCATATGGCACGCGTGAAATCCAGAGCCAGCGCAAAGAAGAAAAACGGTTCCGTTCCTACGGTAAAGGAAGTAGCGGAGCGGGCAGGTGTGTCTACGGCCTCAGTATCGCGAGCGCTCTCCGGCGGCCGCGGCGTTCACGAGTCCACTCGCGCGCGAATCATGAAAGTCGCGCAGGAACTTTCATACCGGCCCAATCGCGCAGCACGCGATTTGCGGGTCCGCCATAGCCGTACAATCGGCGTTCTGATTCCCGACATTCAGAATCCTTTCTTTACCAGCCTCGTTTGCGGAACCGAAGACGTTCTTTGCAGCACGGAGTACTCTTTGCTCCTGGCTATTTATAACGAACAACCTGAACAGGAGGAGCGGCGACTCGAATTGTTTCGAGCCGAAGGCGTTAGCGGGCTCATCTTTGCTGCGAGCCGTACACCATCCAAACTCTATCGAGATCTTGCTGACGACGGAGTCGGTTTGGTCGCAGTTTCTCGCGATGTTCGCGGAATCGCTGCAGACAGGGTGACAGTCGCCAACCAGGAGGGAGCTTACGATGCGGTCTCTCACCTGATTCGGCAGGGGCATCGCTCCATTGCGATGATCAATGGTCCATCGGCACTCACCACCGCCCGGGAACGCGCGCTCGGCTTCGAGTGTGCAATGCGCGATGCAAACCTCCCCGTCCCGGAGAGCATGGTCCGAAATACGGACTTCAATCAATCAGCAGGATATGCCGCAATGCGGAAACTGCTACTTTCCTCGGCACCTCCGACGGCTGTTTTTACCGCAAGCAACCTGCTGACGCTGGGAGCTCTTCAGGCGATCCACGAACTTCATCGCGCCATCCCAAAGGAAATCGCCATAGTGGGGTTCGACGAGATGCCGTGGGCTATGTCCCTGCGGCCGCCGTTGACTACGGTTGCGCAGCCGTCTTTCGAAGTCGGCAGGACCGCAGCTAACCTGCTTCTGGAACGATTGCGCGATCCAAACTTGCCTCTGCGGCGCGTGGTCCTCGACACGAAGTTGATTGTGCGATCATCGTGCGGATTCAAGAACCGAAACCAATCGCGATCAGCTCTCTGAGCCAGGCCGCTGCTACTCCTCCAACTCCGGCTGTACAGTTGCCGCGCCGACGAGATTTGCCGTGGCACGCTCCAGTGTTCCCGGGCTTTGCCGCTCCTGCCAATGCATGTACGCCAGGCCCGCGAACATAGCGGCCAGGAAGAGGTACGGAGTCAGGCTGACCGGCCAATCGGGGGATGGATAAACAGTTACAAAAAGAACCGGCAGCAGTGCCAGGGTCGCAACCCACGGCAGCAGTACATGACGCCAGACCTTGAAATTTGTTTTTTGCAGTCTGCGCATGAATGACGTCAGTGCAAGATTGGCCATCACGTAGAGGACGATGATCGCAAGCGTCGCGATCGTTCCCAAAAACGCAAAGAGATTCTCCGGCTTATACAACCATCCGACGAGTAAGATCGTCCCGATACCAATCACTTGAGATGCAGCGATGGCATTTGCCGGAGTGCGATGCGCAGGATGAACCCGCCCTAGCGCCGTCGGAAGAGTGCCCGCTTGCCCCATCGTGTACATCACGCGCGAGGCGGCGTTGGTGCAGGCGATCCCGGTCCCAACGGCGCTATTCAGAATGGCGAGCACGATGAGCCACCATCCCGTACCCCACAGGCTACGGCTCAGGACATAATAGGGATTCGCATTCGAAGCGAAAGCCGGCATATCGCCTGTGCCCCACCCAATTGCGCTCGTGTACGCCATATAGATGTAGAACCCGCCAACCACCGTGAGCGCCAGCATGATCGAGCGTCCGACAGTTTTGTGCGGCAGCCGCGCCTCCTGCGCCATGGGAGCTGGAGACTCGAATCCGCTCAAGGCAAGAATTGAGAAAACCATGCCTGCAAGGATTCCCCGGGCATGCGTAGGGGAACTGGCCGGATTGAGCGGTGCGGCATAGCTCGAGCCATGTCCCGGATGGAGAAGGAACGTAATACCGAGTGCCACCATGATGAGGAGTTCAAGAGTGCCGAGAATGGCTGTCGCCCGCGCTGAAATCTGAATCCCGCGATGGGTGAGCCACCAGATCAACGCGCTCATCGCAAGCACGAGACTCCACCACGGCACGCTGATGTGCAACTCAGCTTTCAACGAGTCGCAAATCAGATATGAGATGAAGCCAATGCAGGCTGCCGCACCGATGATCTCGTAAATGAGATAACTCCAGGTCGCCATGAAGCCCGCCCGGTTGCCAAGCCCGCGCGTCGCAAACGAATAGTAGCCTCCACTCGACGGCGCATAACGTGAAAACTCGTACACCGTGCTTCCGATTGAAAAACACAGAAGCGTCGACAGAATGAACGAGATCGGCATCGCTGCGCCCGCGTGTTGAGCAATCGTAGGCAGTGTCAACACCACACAGGTAGCGGGAGCAATGTGGGTTACCGCGTGCAACACAAGCTCAGCCAATCCAAGAGAGCCATGGCGAAGCTGTGGTTCAACAACAGAAGTGCCCTTTATCTCTACCAAAGTCTGGCCTTCCCGCACATTCACTCTCCAATGTGCCTTTGAGCTAACTGCTACAACTTACCTGAAGCGTTCGCAATTCGGATCCCAATTCAGTTACATCCGCACGCATGTAGGTATTCGACACCGCGTGCAGCCCATTCCTGTTCGAGCGCAATCGCATCATCAATCGAAGATTCGAGTGGAGGCCAGTGTTCCAGAATCACCGAAATATCTTGCGACGGCATCTGTTTCAAAACCGAGGGCACATCCAGCATTCCACATCCCGCTTGAACTCCGCGGACCGTAAAGCCCATTTTGGAATGCACCCGCTCAATGACAAAATCCTTAACGTGAAGATTCACCGTGAGCGGAGCGAGAGTCTCAATCACGTATTCAGGCGGCTCGAGAGCTCCGAGAGAATTTACCGTGTCGAGGCAGACGCCCACATAATCGCTCTCCAGTCTTCGAACCAGATTTGCCAGATCGATGCACCTATGAGCTTCATAGTTCTCCAGGCCCAGAATGACCCTGCTTTCGGCGAACTTCGGGAGTACCTGGCGTAGCTGTGGTTCCGCCTCTTCCAACGAAAGCCGCCGGTCAGGGCATGAAATCAAGGTTCGCACCAGCCCAGCGTTCAAGATCTTCGCAATCTCCAGATACCGCAGGAGCCTGTCAGGTTCCACTCCTCGCGTCCCGACTTCTATCGTGAGACCAAGCTTAGTCGCTCGATCCCGGGCATTGTTCAATTCGGTCGAATCAAGTAAATCTAGCGGAAGGTTGTCAGCAATCTGCACCACGCTGACCTTCAGAATTGCTGCGCGAGTAAGCAAGTCTGAGAGGCGCAACGGTCGGCGAGGAGTTGGAAACCCCGCCACTCCAATCGACCACGGATATGTCCAGGAACTGATACCCACTCGCATCTTACGATTTAGCGGCGGCTTCAGCAGCTTTCACGCACCGATTGTAGTTTTGTTCGGCCGTATACGCCGGAACAAAGATTGTCGCGAGCTTCAGTGGAATGTCGCCCGTGTTGATCATCTGGTGGTACTCACCCGTCTCTACCCAAAGCGCCATGTCTTCCTGGACAGCCGTTTGCTCGCCTTCATGGCGGCAAATCCCCTTGCCGGAGACGATATAGATCAGTTCTGGACGATCATGTACGTGGTAATCCGTGCATCCACCCTGAGGAAGAATGGCATGGCTGAATGTCAGCTCCTCTACACCTTGTTTGTCAGGCGCAAATAGCACTTTGATCTTCCGGCGGTACGGAGCCGGAATCTCGACTCCTTCTTCTTCCCATGCATTGACTTGCTTCATAGCGTCCTTCCTTTTGACAGAATTATGACCGTACGTAATCGATTACGCTTACGATTCAACAAAACACTAAACCCGATCCAGAATGATGTCAACGAGCGCTCCGTAACGTCGGGCGTTGCGTTGTCGTCCTTCAAGATATCGGCGAGAAGACCACTTAATTCATTCCTCTAAATCAAACATCAATCCGGCCGCAGCAAATCCGCCATCCACATTCAGTGTGTGACCGTTGACGAAGGCTGCTTCGCTCGATGACAGAAACACGGCTGCACTCGCGATCTCATCGCGATCTGCGTAACGTCCCATCGGAATCAGGCGGTGATAGGCACTTCGCGTCGCTTCGTCATGTGTCACCGCTGTCATCTCTGTGTTAACCGGGCCGGGCGCGATCTCATTTACCGTAATGCCGTATCGCGCCAGCTCCACCGCCATCACCTTCGTAAGCATCGTCACGCCTGCCTTCGATGCTCCATACGCCGCACGACCTGTTCCTCCTCGCTGTGCGGAAAGCGAACTGATATGGATGATGCGTCCTTCGCCTCGCGAAACCATCATTAGGGCCACGGCTTGCGAACATACAAAGCACCCGGTCAGGTTGATACGGATCACGCGCTCCCACTCGTCCAGGGTGGTCCCGAGGAAAAGCCTGGTGAGTCCTACACCTGCCACATTTACGAGGATGTTGATCCTTCCATGTGCCTGCATGATCTTGTTCACAAGTCCGTTGACTTGCGGCTCCGAACTGACGTCAGCGCATTCACCGCTTGCAGTTCCGCCCGTTTGCTCAATCTCCATGGCGGTGCTCATCGCGCGCTGAGCGTCGATATCCGCGCAGACCACCGTTGCGCCCTCGCGAGCGAATCGTATGGCCACTGAACGTCCAATCCCGCGTCCTGCGCCTGTGACCAGCGCAACTTTGTCTTTCAGAGCTAGAGTCATAGCTTTCTGCCTCGCGCACTGCCTTCCTCAGGCGAACTGGGATTTGAATGACACACGCAGACGCTCTCCTTCCCGGATGTGTAGCTCTTGCGGGAGCTGCACCCCAACACTGTCCGTGCCGGCCAGCACTGTGCATTGGATATGTTGTCCATCGGGCATTTCAACGGCGGCCGAATTCACCGATCCCGAATCAGCGACCCTGCCGATAAACATTCGTTTCAATACAATCGACCCATGCAGAACTTCCAAGTCCGCCTCGAGAGCCTCTGAAGACTGCTGTTGCGAATATCTGCCCCACGCTGACCCCGCGGCAAAGAAGCAATTGAATTTCTCGCCATTCATTCGCGGCGAGAACTTCATGGACCGTTCGACAGCGGAGTAGTGAAACCCGGACAACGCCAGCAGCAACGCGTAGCTTGCCATCGCTCGAGCGTAGTGATTTCCCCATTCAATCTGGTTCCATGGATTCCGGCGCGTTCCGTCGTAGCGATCGCTGATTGCCTTCACCATCGTTAAGCCTTCGTCGACGAGACCGCGGTAGATCAAATGTGCAGCGACCTGGTATTCGACCCCTGTCCACACCTCGTCAGCATAGACAAAGGGCAGGGAAGGGCGGCCTCCATTCGGCCACGAGCACAGAAGCAGCCCCTTCTCGTCATTGACTGCATAGATTCGTTGCGTGTTGACGTGCGTCCAGAAATCATTTTTGAAGTTGTGGCGAAAGATCGACTGAAGCGCAGCTTCGATTCGCTTATCATCCAAACCGATGTCGAGATGCACCACATCGGCAAACCATTGCCCCAGCATTTGGTCCGAGAGGCAACCGGCGCCGAATTGATACTTCAACTCTCCATCGTGAATCACTCGGCTCTTCCAGTCGTCCTTGTCGTAAGGAGGCATCGAGCGGATACTCTCCGCGGTCGGCGTTTTCTGAACATAGAATGCCCCGTTCCACATGTTTTCGAAGTTCTTCACGCCCAGATCGCAAATCTGTTTGTATTGCGCAGCCGCTGCAACATCCCCCACAGCCGCCGCCATCCGTTCTCCAGCCCGCAGCGCGCCAAGATACATCGTGGTCGTCATCGGATTCGGCCCAAAAAACTCGATGTCGTAGGTGTTGTGCTGCTCGCCTTCCATGACTCCGTCTTTATCGGTGTCCCAAAACTTCCACGCAAACTCCAGAGCCCGCTTGGCATTCGGCCACATCGTCTTCAAAAAATCGAGATCGCCTGAGACCTGCCATTCTCGATAGAGCTTCAAGATGCTGCCCATTTGCCCGTCGGCGGCAGGGCGAAAATCCCAGCGGTCGATTCCAAGTGGGACGACGGACCTGAACGCCATACTGTCGTCATCACGGACCTCGTACAAAAAATCCGTGTTACGCATCGACCGCTCCAACTCCGGGAAGAGAAAGGCTACTGCCTGTTCGTAGTTCCAGACGTGCGAGCAGTTCATCCAGCCATTCGCTCCGTCGTTCCCGCAGCCTTCGAATCCGAAAAACTGTTTGCCTTCGAGCAATATGCAGGTGTTCGTTCGAAGGATTGACGCCTGACTCGACACCGCCTCCAGCACATAGGAAGGCAGTGTCGACCCGAACAATGTCTCCTTGAACAAACGCGTCCTGTCTTCAAGTTCACGCAGTCGGCCGGCAGTGTGAATCGCCACGTCCCACGCATTCTCGAAGCGTGCTCCGTAATAGTTCTTCAGCCTTTTGTTTTTGATTGCATCGTGCGGATGATCCCATCCGTCTTCATCGTCCGCATGCCAGTAGTTTTCCCGCACTGGAAAATACCAAGACAGAATGAAGGTCACTACCCTGGATTCGCCGGGGAGCAGGCGGCAATAAGGAGCGAGAGTAGAACAGTCTGTTGTTCCCTCTGCAGTGGGAACCGCCTGGCCGGAATCACGCACTATGCCGTTCTGTGAAAACTCATCGATCCATCGCTGATACGAATCCCACCACTTGCCGCTTTCCCAACTGCAGCGTGAGGTGTAAGTGTCGGTCGTCGTAGCCAGCGCTAATGAGCCATGTTTCGTACTCCGCTTGTCGTACTTCTCTGAAGTGAGGTAGAGGCCGGCAACAGTTCTTCCACCTGCATCGACTCTCCTCAGCGTTGCTACGTTCTTTCCAAATCCTGGATCCTCAACTCCCTTCAAAATTGCCTTTCCGTCATACCCGACAGAGTTGAGAAGCGAATATGCCAGTGCGGCATCTACTATCTCGTTGCTGTGATTCGTCAGCTGATAATTGAAGATCGCCACGGGCAGGCTGGAGTCATCCACGTTAAGAGGAATGAAGGGATTGTAGGCTTCCAGCGCGACGGAGACTGGGAGGGCACTGTCTTCGAAGTCAACGTTAGCAAAGGGATATGCGCCTGTGAAGCGCGCTCTCTTGAAGTGCGGCAGCCCCTGGCCCGCCTCCCGTGCGGAGCCGTTCCACCCGTCGAAAGGTGGACGAAGCGGTCCTTCGACCACTCGCACGGAAGCGGTCCCCCCTTCAGGTCGAGCCCATAGTGCAACAAACGAGAAGGGCATCGTCCGCCCTTTTGCCGGCCGATTGAAAATCTCCCAATCGCGAAATTCCCCTCTGCAGCCAATCGAGATGGTGCCGGTCCCGATGCCACCGATGGGAAAAGCCACTTCAGGAGCTTGGTCGCTCCAGAATGATCGCTGAGGGCCGACTGATCGCAGCACTTGGTCTGAAGAGTCGCTGTTTGTTGTCGGCACATCTTGCTCGCTTCGCGGAGAACTCGCAAGCAGATCACCATCGAGGCTCGTAGTAGCGAGTGCCGCAGCCGAAGACGATAGAAGGAACCGTCGCCGATCGATTGCCATTGGTTTTCTCATCGAACTGCTCCATCGGTTCCGGATTCAGGCATTGAGTCTGTGCTGCCGCTTTCGCTGTCTTGCCACCGCTCAGATTTCTCTGACAAGCCCTTGGCGAGTAGCTTCGGTATTTCGTACTAGCCAGAGGATCAGAAACATTCCCACCATCGGAACCAAGCTTGCGACGATGATGATCTGATCGAAAGAGTGCGTAGCTGAAACGTGAGGCTGATCGGAAAAGTATCCAATCAGTTTGAAGGCCACAATCGTGCCGATTCCCGCCGCTGACCCGGTCAGTCCGCTCACGGAAGCCACAGACTGGCTATAGAAAAGATCGGATGGAAGCACATTCGCGATCGTCGAGTAAGCAGTGAAAGAAAAGGTGGAGACCGCAAAGAGAACCGTCAGCAGATAAAGATTCACCGTGAAGATCGTGGGGATGAGCAGCAGCACTCCAATCGATCCGAATATCACGACGGCCTTGCGCGCCGCGCCAACTGTCCAGCCATGCTTGATCAAAGATCCCGAAACTATCCCGCCGAAGAAATTGCCAAGGTCTGCGGCGATGAATGGTATCCACACCGCGATCAGTCCTGATTGAAGCGAGATCCCCTTGGCGACGAGGTAAATAGGGAACCAATCCGCAATGAAGAACCACACTGGGTCCGTCAGCGTCTTCGCAAAGATCGCTCCCCATGTCTGCGGGAGTTTCAGCAGGACCGCCATCGGCAGTGGTCGGTCATTCGTATTTGGCTGGGCGTCGGCAAGCGTGTTGGCAGCCGTAAGCATCTCCCGCTCTTCACGACTGATTCTCGGATGGTTTGCGGGCGAGTGGTACATGCGGCGCCACATGATCAGCCAAAGGAATCCCAAAGCCCCAGGGACGACGAACGAAGCGCGCCACCCCCAACGCGAATAAATTCCCAGAACGATAAAAGGAGCAAGCGCTCCTCCAATCGATGACCCGCTGTCGAACAGCGCTGTTGCCAGTGCGCGCTCTGTCCGCGGAAACCATTCTGATACCGCCTTAGTGGCTCCCGGCCAGTTCGCAGACTCCGCAAGTCCCAATAGCCCGCGAAAAGCTGCAAAGCTGAAAAAACCTCGGGCAGTTGACGTCGCCATTGCAATGATCGAGTAGGAGAGCACCGTGAGCGAGATTCCCCGCCGGGTTCCCAGCCGATCCAGTACTCGGCCAAATACCGCCTGGCCCAGGGAGTACCCCACACGGAAGACAATCAACAGGTTGGCGTAGTCAGTATTCTTCCAGTGATACTCCAGCTTCAGAAATGGAGCGAGCAGCGCCAGGGTCTGCCGGTCCATGTAGTTGATCACAGTCGATAGGAAGAGCAGCCCTCCAATCCACCACCGCAGATTCGAAATCGGACGTGCGCTCATTCGGTATCCTCGCAGGGATGGACTGCTTCGCTACGTAAACTCGAGAGAAGTTTTGCTGCATACTAGTTCGGGCACGAATCGCGATCGAGAAACAGCACACCGTCGACATCGCGCAGAATCGAAGCCGGCAGTGCAGTAGTAGGTTCGTGCGTGTTAAACAGCCTGGTCAGGATGGTCCGTTTGAGCGCTAGCGGCACCATCGTAAAAACATACTCGGCGTTGAGCAGAGCAGGAATCGTCATGGTGATGCCCTTGCTGGGGATATAGCCAAGTCCGCTGAAATTCGGATCCTCGCCGAGTTGCCTTTTCGATTGCTCTGCAGTGTCTACAACCCTGACCCAGGCGGCATCGTTGAAGTCAGTCTGATGTGGTTCGTTCAACGCCAGGTGACCTGAAGTTCCAATGCCCTGGCAGAGAATGTCAATTCTTCCCATCGACCTCAGCAATTGCTCGAACCGGTGAGCTTCTGCAGATGGATCGGGGGCATTGAATTGAATCAGGTGAAACTTCCTCGGATTGACCTTGTCATAGAGTTGCGTACGCGTCTGATAGCCGCACGTGAATCTTTCGGGAATGCGCGTGTCCCAGAAGTCGTCCATGTTGAAACACACAACACGATCCCAGTCGATGTCCGGCTCAAGTGCCAGAGCATTTAAGAAGGCAGATTGACTCTCCCCTGCAGCCACGATCATGCGTACTTCATCCAAGGACGTCAGCAGTTCGCGCAGTTTCCCTGCGACTGCATGGGCCGCTCGCTTTCCAAGGTCTTGTTCGTCTTCGCAGACCACAACACGGGTCTTCCCGTAGTTCATTCAGTTCGTCCCCTCGGATTGAGATTTATAAGTCAGCCGCTCTTGAAACCCCGCACCGGAAGAATCTTCCGCTCCCGCCAGGACCGCTGATCGCAGCGGCGGGCCAGATGACTCGCGCTTGATGATCTGGGTCGGAATCGTGTATTTCTGAGCTGCCCTTTCGGGCTGTGCAATCCGGTTGAGGACCAGCTGAGAGAGGTGAGCTCCCACTTGTTCTCCGAACACACGGATCGTTGTCAAAGGCGGATACAGCTTGAGAGCGTCAGAGTCATCGCATCCGACGACACTCACTTCTTCCGGCACGCGAACGTTCAGGTCCCTGAGCGCGTTGTACACGCCGTGCGCGCAAACATCGGTTCCGGCGAAGATTGCAGTCGCTATCTCTCCGCTCCGGAAGATGGACTTCGCGCCAAGGTATCCGACATTCTCTTCCTGTTCGGCATCGAACTCAGCCAGTCGCGGAGCCAATCCTGCTTCTTCCATTCCGCGAACGTAGCCTTTGTGCAGTCTCGAGAACCACGGAAATCGGCAATTCCCAACAAACCAGATATCCCGATGCCCAATGGACTGCAAATGGCGCGTCATCTCATACGCACTTTGCTCATCGTCGAACCACACGCTGTCGTACTCGTTTGATCTCCAGTCATCGAGCACATTGTTGCCCAGCACTGCGAAGGGAATCTGCTTGCTGTTTAGGAGGTCGAATAGGTTCTGCGAGTTGGTTCCCGCAACCACGAAGCCGCTGATCTGGTCCCGCCGCTGAAGAATCTTGGGAAGCCGAATTTCCTGCCACGGAGTGTCGGGACGGTAATGAAACGGCAGAAAGAGAATCGAGTAATTGTTTTCTGAGCAGAAGGCTTCAGCTCCGATCAAAACGCGCGAGTGGAATGGGTGCAGCAGGCTTCGATTCGATAGAAGAAAGGCAATAGGCTTGGTCCGATCGGTGGGCTCGAGCCGAAATCCCGACTCCGTCGCGGCCGCTCTGACCCGTGCTTGAACCTCAGGGCTCACTAGAGCGGTCCCGTTAAGAATCCTCGACACAGTAGATGGACTTACTCCCGCTGTTCGCGCGATATCCCGCGCTCTGATCTTGTTTGCCATTTCGATCCTCGCCGAAAAACTTTCAAGCGAATTATACTCGGATCAAGAAAAATTTCACTAATCATCGCGATTTTTTCTATGGCAATTAGCCAAGTCTGGTGATCAATTCGTGACAGGCTCGTCCAAAGATTCCACTTAAATATCTCAAAAATAATCCATTGCTCAAAACGATCGCAATTGTCCTGAAATTTTGTAATAATTTTCATGAAAATTATCTGCTTTTGTGATGAATTTTTCTCGACACTCATATCGTTTTGTGGTCGAATGGGCACCAATCGAACTCCGGAGATTCAAGGAATCGGAAGCGCGGCACGGAAGAGGACACAGAAGAACAAGTCTTCGAGCATCGAGGCAACGGACGAAAAGTTTCTTCGTTCCGCCTGCGGTCCGATTGGGTAATCGATCCCACCGGGGCTCAAGGTTCAACTTCAAGGGATCAGGCCGCTGTAACAGAAAGGAATAAGAACGTGACTATCGGTGATGCATCTCGCTGTTCCCGTCATAGCCTGTATGCGGCTTGGCATCAGTCAGGCGCCGGCCGCCAGCAACTTGTCTCCATCGTGAGATTCGTGATCGGTTGTCTTCTGTTTGCTGTGATCGCACAACTCCCCCTGAGCGCCCAAACCGACACGGCGACAATCCTCGGGACAGTTGTAGATCCAAGCGGCGCGACCGCGGCCGGCGTCGTGGTGACAATCACCGATGTCGACAGGAACACTAAAACGGTAGTCAAGACAAACTCCGACGGCACGTATACTGCAACACCGCTGCCTATCGGGAACTATTCCGTCAACGTCAACGGCTCGGGATTCAAATCTGAAACTCGAAACGGAGTTGTGCTCCGGGTACAGGACCGTCTGCGTGTCGACTTCACCCTGCAGGTTGGCTCAGTCCAGGAGCAGGTCACCGTAAGTGAAGCTCCGCCCATGCTCCAGGCCGACTCTTCGGAACTGGGCCAGGTCATCGACAGCAAGCAGATTGTCGAGCTTCCACTCAACGGACGCGACTACACGCAGCTCGTCAGCCTCACGAGCGGAGTTATCAAGCTTAAGGAAGGCAGTTCTCTGAATGGATACTCGTCTTCCTCTAACGGCAACGCTGGCGGCAACTTCGCTGTGAACGGAATGCGGGGAATGCTCAACAACTACATCCTGGACGGCGTTGACAATAACTCAAATGACAACGGTCAGAACGTACTGCAAACGAATGTCGACGCAATCGCCGAATTCAAGGTGGAAACCAGCAACTACTCCGCCGAGTTCGGCCGGAGCGGTGGCGCGGTAATCAACGCCACCATCAAATCAGGATCGAATGCCTTTCATGGCTCGGCCTTCGAGTTCGCCCGAAACGCTGCTTTGGATGCGCGTCAGTATTTTGAAGCTCCCGACTCCTCCAAAGCCCCATTCAGCCAGCACCAGTTTGGCGGCACCGTGGGCGGCCCGATTTTCCGTAACAAGCTTTTCTTCTTTGTCGACTACCAAGGATCAAAGGTTTCTACATCGAATATTGACTTCTCCACCGTTCCCACGCCCGCAGAGATCGGTGGCGACTTCAGTGCACTCGATGGTCCGATCTATGACCCCGCAACTACCGTACTCGATCCAAGTGGCCAGGTCATCTCCCGTGATCCATTTCCAGGCAATATCATTCCGGCCAATCGCTGGGACACCATTGCCCATAACTACCTGATGCTGTTTCCTGCTCCAAACGTACCGGGCGCATCAGGCAACAACTATGTTCAGGTTGACCCATCGAAGCAGACCATTCATCAGGGAGATGTGCGCGTCGATGGCCAATTGACTCCTAGGCAGCTTTTCTTCGCGCGCTATTCCCAGAGCCATGGAACGGCCTCTCAGGCTACGCCGCTACCGGGTCTTGCAAACGGCGGCCGCGGGCAAGGGATCGGTCTGAACGATACGCACGGAGCAGCCATCGGGCACACGTTCACCATCAGCCCTACCAAGGTTAACGATGTGCGAATTGGATTCAGCCGTCAGACATATTCATCGGGTGTTCCGGCGTACGGATTGAATGCTCCAACATCTGACTACGCGATACCGGGAATCACATATAACCCGAAAACGGCTGGTCTGACGCTTTTCCAAATCAGTGGAGTGCAACGCATCGGCCTGCCGGGCTTCTTTCCGGTCTACGGAGCGAACATGGAGCTCCAATATGGCGACACGCTAAGCATGATTCGTGGAAAGCACAGCATCAAGGCTGGCGCGACGTTCCATCGCAGCTTTTTTGCCATCCTGCAAGACGGTGATCCAAACGGCCGCTTCAGATTCAACGGCGCATTCACCTCCGATTTTCCTGGCGACGGCAACGGAAGTGCTGTGGCGGATGCTCTGCTGGGTCTCTCCACCCAGGGAGACATCTCAAACGCAATCACGGTCCACAATCGGCAAAACACATACGGTGGCTTCGTTCAGGACGATTTCAAGGTATCTCCGAAATTTGCCGTCAATGCAGGCCTTCGCTATGACTATGTCACTCCAATCTATGAACCAGACAACAAACAAAGCAATTTCGACTACACAACCCAAAAGCTCGTTCCGGCTGGAGTGAATGGAGCGACAAGAGGCCTGGTCACCGTCGACCATTTCGATTTTGCTCCGCGTCTCGGGTTCTCCTACAGCCTATTGAGGAACACGGTTGTTCGAGCGGGATACGGGCGCTTCTATGCTAACCAGGAAGTCCGCACTTCGACTCCCTTCCAGCTTGCTTACAACGCTCCCTTTGTCGATCAGTCGAACAGTCTTACGGACGGTTCGAAGACCAATCTCACAGTATCCGGCGGTTTTCCTCCCCTGGAATTCGATCTCGACAAGATCACCGGCGAGGCCGTAACGGTTTCGGCGAGTGGATACAACACCCACCTGCACGCGGCAACGCTGGATGAGTGGAATCTCAACATCCAACAGCAATTTCCCGGAAACCTCCTTCTTGAAGTCGCCTATGTAGGCTCCAAGGCGACTCACCTGCAATCCGTATTCGATCGCAATCAGGTCAAAACGCCAGGACCGGGCGACATACAGCCACGGCGTCCGATGCCACAGTACTCCGGCTTCAACGCAATGGAGAATGTAGGCAATTCAAGCTACAACGGCCTGGATGCAAAGGTGGAAAAGCGGCTCTCCCATGGGTTGAGTTTTCTCAGCGCGTTCACCTGGAGCAAGTCAATGAACGACTTCCCTGAGATCTGCTGCTCTTCGCCAACTCCACAGAACAGCTGGGACATCAGCAATGAGCGCGGGCGGTCTGACTTCGACCAGAAGCTGCGCTGGGTGACTAGCTTTGACTATGTTCTCCCGCTGGGCTCCGGTCACGCGGTACTGGGCGCGAACAAGTTGGAAGACGAAGTCTTTGGCGGGTGGCATCTCGGCGGAATCTACACGATGCATACCGGGTTTTACATGTCGCCCTGGATCGGATACGACCCATCCAATACAGGTTCGTTCGGTGCAACTCGCTCAGATCAGGTCTGCAACGGCAATCTGTCCTCCGGAAAACGCAGCATCAACAATTGGTTCGATGTAAATTGTTTCCCGTTGCCAGAACCCTACACGTTCGGTAACGCCAAGAAGAACACATTGATCGGCCCTGGAGCCGTGTCAACTGACCTGTCTCTTCGTAAGGTCTTCAATCTCACCGAAAGCAAGAAGATTGAGATTCGTATTGAAGCCTTTAACGCCTTCAACCATGCCGCCTTCTCTCAGCCGGATAACTACATCGACGACGGAGAGGGTTCAACTGCCGTAATCACGAGCACTGCCCTCAACCAACGGCAGTTGCAATTCGGCGCAAAGTTCACATTCTAATTTCACCACTTTCCTGAAGCAGTTTGAAGAGAAGTGGAAAGGGTGAGTGTAGCCGGGGAGCGATGTCCCGAAGCTCTCACTCACCCTCACCATCGCGATACTGCATTGTGTCTCCGAGCTCGTTAGCTCTGTTCCCGGCAAGCGAAAACCTCCAGGCGAGGTGCGGAACCGGTTCGGGCCTGCTGGGGGCCAAACCAATCGCGAACCTTGTCCTGATCAATATCTATAACGATCCCGGATCAAAGGGAGGTCATAAGTGACGAAAACAAAGACTTCATCTCTGTGGTTAATCTCGATTGCCATGTGCCTATTGGTCATTTTCACCGCCAAGATCGGCGCGCAAGCGGTCGCAAACGCCCAGATATCCGGCACGGTGACTGATCCTTCTGGTGCAATCATTCCGGATGCTGTCGTGACGGCTACTCAAGCAGACACGCATGCCTCTCGAACCGTTCGGAGCGATCAAAGCGGCGCCTTCCTCATCCCCGGGCTCGCCATCGGTCCTTACAAGCTTCAGGTTGAGGCAAAGGGATTCGCGTCCTACGTTCAGACCGGCATTGTTCTTCAAGTAGGTGAGAGCCCAAAAATCAACGTTGTTCTGAAGCTCGGTGAGACCACGGAACAAGTCGTCGTGAATTCGAATGCGGCGATGGTCCAGACCGACACATCGTCCGTGACCCAGGTGATCGATCAGGCTCGCATGGTAGAGATGCCCCTGAATGGACGCCAGCCCACCCAGCTGATCATGTTGTCCGGAGCAGCGAATAACATCGGGCCCGCCAACGGCATGAGCGATCTCACAGGCAGCAAGGATTACTTCAGCGCGGATGCGATCTCGGTTGCAGGAGGTCAGGCAAACGGCACGCTCTATCTCCTCGATGGTGGCGAGAACATGGATTCGCTCCAGAATGTGAACTTGCCTCTGCCTTTCCCCGATGCGCTTCAGGAGTTCAGCGTTGAAACCAATGCTCTCTCAGCGCGTTTCGGAATGCATCCCGGTGCTGTGGTCAACGCGGTCATGCGATCCGGCACCAATGAGTACCACGGCAGCTTGTTCGAATTCGTTCGCAACGGCGACGCCAATGCCATCGACTACTTTGCGACCCAGCAGGACAGCCTGAAGCGAAATCAATATGGTGGAACCTTCGGCGCGCCCATTCTCCGGAATCGCGTCTTCGGCTTCTTCGGATTGCAGCAAACATCCACTCGCACAGCGCCGCCTTCGTCCTTTGCATTTGTCCCAACCGCCGCAGCGCTGAGCGGGGACTTCAGCGAACTTGAAGGGGCTGGATGTCAGACGAGCGGGAGTAGCCGCACGCTCATCGATCCACAGACGGGCCAGCCTTTTGCTGGGAACCAAATTTCGCCATCACGATTCAACCAGCAGGCGCTGAATCTCCTTGAACACATTCCCGTGGCGACTGATCCATGCGGAAAGATCTTTTACTCGCTTCCCGAGCCGCAAAGCGAGCGTCAGATTGTTGGCCGGGCAGACTCTAATCTGAATGCAAAAAACTCTCTCTTCGGCCACATCTTTCTCGCTGATTACAACAGTCCTGGACCCTTCAGTGACTCTAATATTCTCCTTACCGGGCTGCGGGGCGTCATCGATCACAGCATTTCGGCTGTGCTTGGCGAGACCTACACGGTGAGCCCAAATGTTGTGAACGCTTTCCACGCCGCGTACACCCGCCTGACCATCGCCCGCGGCCCCTCCCCGAACGCGATTGGTCTAGGCGCAATCGGCGTTAATGTTTATCAGCCCGCTGAGAATTACATGCGTGTTGGAGTCGGTGGCCACTTTACGGTAGGCTGCGGCACCTGCGCCCCGGTCAATATCTTTCAGAACAACATCCAGGCGGCTGACGACGTCGATGTTTCCATCGGAAGACACCATCTGTCGTTTGGGGGCGAGTGGATCAATCATTGGCAAAAAAGCTTCGGCACAACCAATGGTGAAGGGATCTTCTCCTTTAATGGGCAATCCACGAACGACGCACTTGTTGACTTCATGCTTGGAGTCCCTAACTCATTTGTCCAGGGCAACAAGCAGGGCTTCGACGGTCGTCAGAATTATTACGGAGCCTATATTCATGAAGTTGTTCATTTGACCCGCACCATCACTGCTCAGATGGGCTTGCGTTGGGAGCCCAATCTCTGGGGACACGAGATATTCCAGAAGCAAAACCATTTTTCACAAGCCGCATTCGACGCGGGGACCACCAGCCAAGTATTCACAAACGCTCCAGCCGGCTTGCAGTTTCCCGGAGATCCAGGCGTCCCATATAGCTTCGCCAAAAACAACTACTGGAAATTCGAGCCGCGCGCCGGCATCGCCTGGGACCTGAATGGAAATGGCCGCCAAGTTCTCCGCGTCGGGTATGGAATCTTCTATGATCTCTTTGCCCTCGGATATTGGAACGATCAGACCGGCGATGCACCCTGGGGAAAAACCATCACGCTAAGCAGTCCTGCCGGTGGCTTCACTGATCCATATGCTGGCTATCCGGGCGGCAATCCGTTCCCTTCGCCCCAGCCGCCTCCCAAAGATACTGAATTTCCAGTCGGCGGCACCTACATCACCTTTCCTCTGCACGGAAAACAAACTTACACGCATCAGTGGAACCTGACCTACGAAGTGCAACCATTCAAGGAGTGGCTATTTTCCGCCGGCTACGTCGGAAACATAACGGTCCATGTCTGGAGCGGCGAAGACATCAACGCCGGCGTCTTGATCCCTGGAACCTGCGGAGGCGATCCATGCTCTTCAACGGACAACCTCGACCAGCGAAGGGTTCTCTACCTTCAGAATCCCGTGATCGGGTCAGCGTACTCTGACATCTTCCAGGCCGACGACGCGGGTGTCGCCCGCTACGAGGGCCTCCTCCTCAAAGCAGAACACCGCTTCAGCCACAACTTCACGGTACTTGCGAATTACACATACTCCCACTGCATCAGCGATGTCGACTTTATCGGCGACATCGGCGGTGCGCAGACACAGGACCCAAACAACCTAAAGGGCGAGCACGGCAACTGCGGCTTCGACGTGCGTCAAATCTTGAACATCTCGGCCGTTGGGAAATCGCCTCGGCTCAAGAATTCCATGCTCGACAGGCTGGTCGGCACATGGACGCTGGCGCCCATCATCACCGCACGATCGGGAACCTGGTTCACACCTTTTACCGGGGTCGACAACTCCCTGACCGGAATCGGCCTCGACCGGCCTGATATCTTCGGCAACCCGTATGTACGCGACCTCAAGACGCTGCAATGGGTCACCCCCGCAGCCTATACACCGAACGTTATCGGCGGTTTCGGCAACGCAGGAAACGATTCACTCGTCGGGCCGGGAGCGGTAAACGTCGATGCGGCAATCAGCCGCGACTTCAACATCCGGGAGCGTATGCGTTTCGAACTGAGATTCGAAGCGTTTAACCTTGCAAACCATCCCAACTTCAGCAATCCAGACAACATCCTGTCCGACAGCACCTTCGGACAGATCCAAAGCGACGCAGGCCCACGGATCCTGCAATTCGCCGGAAAATTCCAGTTCTGAGCCGCTGTGAACAAAAGTGTGATACGAAGATGGGCAGTCAGTACATTGCCTTAGCTTCGAGGAAAAACGGTATGGAAAAGCACGCAACAGAAAATATTGATCGAAGAACCTTCGTGAAACAGGCCGCCGCCACAGCCGCCGTGGCCGGGATGAGTGCGCGCTCCTATGGACGCATCCTCGGTTCAAACGATCGCATTCGTATCGGCCATCTGGGATGCGGTGCAAGAAGCTTCGGACACGCTCACATGGTTCAGCTCGCTTCGAAACAGACTGCGGTCGAGTCCGTCGCAGTTTGTGACATTTGGAGCCTCGCAAGAGAGCGTCGAGCCGGTCAGATCAAGAAGTACACCGGAACAGACCCACAAGCCTTCAAGTACTCAGAAGAGATGCTGGCGCGCAAAGACATCGATGGCGTGATGATTGCGACCGGCGACTTCCAGCACGCAAAGCTCTGTGCAGAAGTTGTGCGGGCCGGGAAGGATTGCTACGTCGAGAAGCCATTTGCCAACGTCCTGTCTGAAGCGAAGGAAGCTCGCAAAGCGGTTAAGGAGTCGAAGCAAGTTGTCCAGATGGGAACTCAACTCCGCAGCCATCCCTATCAGCTCGCAGTGCGAGACATCGTTCAATCAGGCCGCCTGGGCCAGCTCGTTCACGTCGAGCAAGAGTGGAACGTCAACGAAGAGCGCTGGCGCTTCGTCGATGTGGACACGGGCAACTCTCCCGAGATGGAGCAGGATCGCAAACTGGAGTGGAAGCAGTGGCTCTATGGCCGCAAGTCCATGCTTCGCGAAGAAGACACCGACTGGAAGCGTTGGCTGCTTGGCAAGCCTGATCGTCCCTTCGACCCGCACGTTTACCTTGAATTTCGGCTCTACAAAGATTTCTCCGCAGGCATCTTCGACCAGTGGATGAGCCATGGCAGCGATCTGCTTCATCTCTGGACCGGCGAAACTCATCCGGTGAGTGTAGTGGCCACTGGCGGAACTTTCGCGTGGAAAGATGATCGCGAAAATCCGGATACCGCTGTGGCTGCCTTCGTATATCCCAAAGGATTCCTGTACACCTACAAGACCACCTTCGGAAACAGCTACCGAAGCTTCACCAGGATCATGGGCCGCGACGGAACCATCGAAGGCCACGGATGCGAAGGTGGCTTCCTGTTCGCGTCGACACGCGAAGGAGGACGAGACGAATTCGATGAAGACACCGAGCCCAATTACACGACGGTCCCTCTCGTAGCGTCTGCCGCAGAGCATGAGGAAGTAATCCGTGTGCCGGGCGCGGAAGGTCCCAGCTCTCATGGGCCCGACGATGATAGCGAGCTTCACATGATGAATTGGCTCATAGCCATGCGAGCTCGCAAAGACCCGAACGCAACTGTTGATCACGGCTTCTCGCATTCCGTGGCATGCATCATGGCTGCTCAGTCGTACTGGAGCGGGAAGAAAGTTCATTGGAATCCGGCAACCGAGGAGATTGAGAGTTAGCAGGGAAGACGCAGCGTAGGATCACTACTGCGATCCCTTTCAAAGTCCCTCCTGCGACTGGCCGGCGTGTGTAAGTCCCGATCTGGGGAGGCGTGTGCCTTGACAGCCCGGACGGGTTGAAGCGTCACAAAATGCGTAGTTTGTCTCACTTGTCATTTATCCAATTTCATCGAGGAGCAATAACGCATGCCCGTTCACCCGCTTGAACCGTTGACCGCGGCTGAAGTCGAAACCGCGGTGGAGCTCATCAAAACGCTCAGCTTCTTTAGACCAACCACTCGCATTATCAGTATCAGTTTGCGAGAACCTGCGAAGTCTCATGTCTATGCATGGAAAGAATCAGATTCCATCCCGCGTCATGCAGAAGCAACCCTGTTCGACAACGCCGCCAATCGGGCATATATCGCGAAACTCAACATCTCGGAGCGAGAGACTATAAGTTGGCACGAAGCGCCACCAGGTGCGCAGCCCACGCTCTCCATGGACGAGCAGATCGAATGTGAGCAGGCCGTCCTGCAAAGCGATGCGTTCCGAAGCGCACTTCAACGCCACTACGGAATCACTGATACCTCCCTGGTGATGGTTGACATCTGGAGCGCCGGAAATTATGGCTCTGAAGAAGACTCAACGCGACGCCTTGCCCGCCCATTATGCTTCCTTCGTAGCGACCGCACGGACAATGGCTATGCGCGGCCGATAGAAGGCATTCGCCCCGTCGTCGATCTCAACAAGATGCAGGTCATTCGCGTCGAGGAGTTCGGGACGTGGCCTCTTCCTCGCGATTCAGGCAACTACGCGAGTTCGCGCGTTGAGAACCAGCGTACGGATATCAAGCCTCTCGAAATCACGCAGCCGGCAGGCCCCGGATTCTCGCTCACCGGCAGAATCCTGCGCTGGCAAAACTGGAGTCTTGTTGTTGGTTTCAACGCACGCGAGGGACTCACGCTTCACGATGTGCGCTATTTCGATCAGGGTAAACAGCGGCCTATCCTCTATCGCGCTTCGCTCACTGAGATGGTGGTTCCTTACGGAGACCCGCGACCCACTCAAGTGAGAAAGAATGCGTTCGACGTCGGCGAGTATGGCATGGGAATGTGCGCGAACAGCCTGAGACTCGGCTGCGACTGCGTAGGGCACATCGCCTACCTCGATGCGCATCTGTGCGACAGTCGAGGACGAGCGCTGGCCATTGAGAATGCAATCTGCATTCACGAAGAAGATTACGGAATTCTCTGGAAGCACACGGATCGTCGGCTCCCTGAAATGCCCGAAGTTCGCCGGTCGCGTCGCCTCGTGGTCTCATCCATATCAACCGTCGAAAACTATGAGTATGGATTCTTCTGGTACCTCTACCAGGACGGCAACATCCAGTTCGAAATCAAACTTACCGGCATCCTTTCTCTCGGAGCAGCGCGCGAGGAAGAGAACCTGAAGCACGGCACGATGATAGCTCCGTCTTTATACGCTCCTAATCATCAGCATTTTTTCAATGTACGTCTTGATTTCGGAATTGATGGAACTGCAAATACTGTCCAGCAGATTGATGTAGTGGGTGACAAACTCGATGAGCACAACGCCTTTGAGAACGCCTTTTACGCGCAGCCTACGGATCTCGTAACAGAGCAACAGGCAAGAGCCCATCTCAATCTTGAAACTGCCAGAACGTGGAAGATCGTTAACCCATCAGTGCGCAACGCCATGGGTTCACCGGTCGGCTACAAGTTCTTTCCCGGCGACAATGCCTTCCCGCTCGCATCCCGCAATGCGTGGTGGCGGCGCCGCGCTCGCTTTGTCGAGCATCACGTATGGGTAACCCCGTTCAACGAAGATGAACGATACGCAGCGGGCGATTTTCCGAATCAAAGTACCGGCGGCGATGGCCTCATCCGCTGGACCGAGGCAAACCGTCCGATCGAAAACACGGACATCGTGTTCTGGTACACCTTCGGTCACACGCATATTCCGCGGCCTGAAGACTATCCGGTTATGCCAACCGCCTACATCGGTTTTCTTCTGAAGCCTAACGGTTTCTTCAACAGCAATCCGGCGAACGATGTACCGCCTTCACCTCCCAGAAAAGCTGGGTCTTCTTGCTCGCACTGCTAAAGAAGTGCCGAGCCAGTTCGCACTATGCATCGGTAAAACGTCAAAACGGAGAATTCATGATCACGCTGAAACAAGCTAAAGCAATTATCGAAGCTGCTGAACAAAAAGCCTCGTCAATCGGACAGCCAATGAACGTCGCTGTTGTCGATGAGGGCGGTAATCTCATCGCGCACGTTCGCATGGACGGAGCCTGGATCGGCAGCATCGACATCTCGATGAAGAAGGCCTACACGTCGCGCGCCTTTGATATCGCCACTAAAGACCTCGCGCAACACTCCCAGTCGGGTGGTCAGTTCTTTGGGATTCACGCCTCGAACAACGGCAAGATCATGATCTTCGCAGGCGGGATTCCGCTGCTGAGAGAGGGAAAGGTGGTGGGCGCTATCGGCGTGAGTGGCGGCTCTGGCGAGCAGGATCAAGCTGTAGCCGAGGCTGGTGCAAGGGCCTTTGCGGGCTGATCCCTGTAGGCCCAGTTTCCGAAGAACGAAGGTACACGCTCGAGGGTTGAACATTCGACACGCATCCACCACACTTGGCGGTGGGCGAGAGAACGAGGCGCGAAGAGTATGAAACGGATCATTATGTCGTTGGCCTTGGTAGCCGGCACGAGTATCGCCGTCGCCCAGTCATACGTACCTCCACCGGAATCCGCTGGGGGATGGCGCTGGTGCAAGACTCCTGATGAAGTTCGCAAACTGGGCGGAATGGACCCCGATCAGCTCAAGCTGATCAAAGAAAAGCAGCAACTGCTTTTCGCGGGTCCCTGGCAAATCGTCATCATCCACCACGGATATCTGGTTGCAGAGTGGTTCGGAGTGCCGACAATGCCGACTACAACCTTCGATGGCTGGTCGAGCACAAAGTCCTCCACTGGCATTGCTTTCGGCTTGTTGCTCGACGACAGCCGTCATCACCGACTGCCGCATGATGTTCAGGTCACTCTCGACACGCCTATTTACGATCACGTGCCGGAAGGCTTCCCTCTCTCGGATCCGGGTAAGAAAGACATCCTGCTTCGCCACATTCTCTCGATGTCATCCGGCATTCCAGGTGAGGATCATGGCCTCATCGGTCTCAGCTCAGCGCCTGGCGGAGGAGATTTCGAGATTGCCCTTGGCAAGCAGCCGGACCGGTTCGGATATTGGGCCTCGCACCTGACAAGCAAGCCCGGCACAGCGTGGGAATACTCCGATGCTGGCTTCGAACATCTTTCGCTGTTCTTCTATCACGTTATGGGGCGGGAAATCGCCGACGTGATGAAGGAGCGTGTCTTCGATCCCATCGGTGTCGAAAACTTCGGTTGGGACCGTCAAGGCGGTATTGCAGGCAACATCGGACCTCATACCAATCCTCACAGCGGCTTGCGCTTTTCCGCTCGCGACTTTGTACGCGTGGGCTATCTCATGGCTCATGGCGGCAAATGGGGAGACAAGCAGATCGTCCCGGAGTGGTGGGTTGAAGAAGCCACAAAATCCTCTCAACAAATGAACCCCAGTTACGGATACACGTTCTGGGTGAACACAACCGGCGCTCTTTGGCCCACGGCCCCGCACGATGCGTTTGCATTTCGCGGATTCACCGCCAGCAGGCTTTATGTCGTACCGTCCCTCGATCTCGTCGTAGCTCGCTTGGGGTATGCACCTCAGAACTGGGGCGAAGAGAATCTGCTGCCTGCCATCATCGCGGCTGTCTCAGACGCACCTTTGGCTTCCACTGCCCAGAAATGACGTCTGGCCACAGGTCAACGCCAACTTTCAACCGAAACGCCAACAGATCAGAGACACACCATGAAAAAGAAAAGGTCAGTGCATTGGACATCATAGAAGGCCCTTATCTAAGAGACATCTTCGATCAACCGCGCGCTCTCCGGGATACGCTAGCGGCGCTGGAGTCTTCTCCGAGCTTGAACGAGATCGTTCATGCCATCAAGGCAGCGGACTACGATCAGATCGTGCTCACCGGTATGGGCGGATCGTACCTCGTTCTATATCCGCTGTTCCTGACTCTTACAAAGCTTGGTTTGCCGGTTCGCATGGCCGAGACGTCAGAGCTCATTCACTTCATGCCACACCTGATCAACTCCCGGAATCTGCTGGTTGTTGTATCTCAATCAGGTCGAAGCGTCGAGATCGTCCGGCTGGTGAAGCAGCAATCGAATCGTCCCAAAATCGCAGCGATCACCAATGATGCAAGTTCACCTCTTGCAGAAGGTGCCGATATAGCAGCACTGATTCTGGCCGGACCTGAAGCATCCGGAGCCTGTAAGACGACGATAGCTACGCTCCTGGCGCTCGCCCTGATCGGTCAGGCTCTTACTACCGGAGATCTCGCAACAGCTCACTCGCTTTTTGATCCGTTGCTTTCCGCCGTCGAAAGCTACCTGGGCAACTTCAGAGAGCATGTCGGTCAATTGATTGAAGTCTTGCGAGGCTCCCACCATATGTTCATCACCGGTCGCGGCCCGTCGCTCCCCGCAGCCGGAATTGGCGGCATGCTGATGAAAGAAACAGCACACTTCCACTCTGAAGGAATGGGAAGCGCAGCATTCAGACACGGCCCCTTCGAGATGCTCCGTTCAGATTGTTTTGTTCTGGTCTTTGAAGGCGATGCCGCAGTCGCTCCGCTGAACAAGTCGTTAGTTGTCGATGTGCGCAGCGCGGGTGCCCGGGCGCAATTGATCGGTCCCTCCGCTGAGCTCTCAGCGTTCAGGCTCCCCGAAGTTCATACTGATCTTCGTCCTATCTTGGAGATGCTCCCATTGCAGATGGTATCTCTCGCTTTGGCCGCCCTCGATGGCCGGGAAGCAGGAAAATTCGAAAGAATTGGCAAAGTCACAACAGAGGAGTGAAAGTTCTAGTACATTCTTTGACGAATGCAACTGAACCGCGCATCTGGGGGCGTAATGGAACAATTCTCAATCGGAGTCGATCTTGGCGGAACGAACCTCCGCTCTGCTGTCTACACTCCGGATGGTGGTCTTCAAGACAAACGATCGATCCGCACGAGGCTGGAGGACGGCCCGAATGCCGTCGCAGAAGATATCTGCGGCATGATCGCGGAGGCGAGATCATCGCATCCTGGTCAATCGTGCGTTGGTGTCTGCGTCGGCGCACCCGGGCCCCTCGAATTGCCAATCGGTCGATTTCATATTCCACCTAACTTGCCAGGATGGGACGGCTTCACTCTCAGCGAAGTGCTTCAGCGCAATCTCGATATTTCTTTCTATATAGATAACGATGCCAACATTGCGGCTCTGGCAGAGTGCCACCTCGGTAGTGGGAAGCAGCTCGGTCTCGACAGCCTCAACATGCTCACATTGGGCACCGGCGTCGGGCACGGCATTATCCAGGATGGCCGGATTCTGCATGGCGCCAATGGCCTCGCTGGCGAAGCTGGTCACGTCGCAGTTTACCCCGATGGTGAACCTTGCAACTGCGGCAATCGCGGCTGTCTCGAGATGTATGCGACGGCAAAGACCTTTCATCGCGAAGCGACCCGGAGAGCCGTAGCCGGTGCCCCCGGCATTCGAGCGATGCTGGAACGCTCGCCAGAAGCGTCGCCGAGCGATCTTTACGCGCTTGCTACTACTGGCGATGTTGATGCGCGCGCGATCTTCGCGGACTCAGGACGCGCCATTGGCATCTGCATCGCTTCGTTGATCAACACCATGAATCCAGCCCTCGTTGTGGTTGCAGGTGGCATTTCTGATGCCTGGCCTCTGCTTTCTCCCACCATCTTTGGAGAGCTAGAAAGCCGAAGTTACATTTACCGGCTTACAAAACCCGGTTCCCGGTTCAAACGGAACACGATCGTGCGAAGGGCAGAGCTTGGTCCAGATGCCGGACTTATCGGAGCTGCGCTCTATCCCTTCGTCTATGGAGAACGTCAATGACACCGGCAGCGAGATGTTTGAAGTGCGCTCGACGTCGCTCGTCTGCGCCGATCCCGCCTGCGCTCCATCTTTCTTCTGCTTCGTGGAGTGGGCCAGCGTGTCGATAACGCGAAGACACATCCTTGTTGGAGCTGGAGGAGTGCTCGGCGCGTCTGCAATTGACGCCATCCCGCTCGATGCTGCCGGCTCCAACCCTCGCGCCAGCAGCGAAAAGACGAACGGAAAGGGAACTGATTCCATCCCACACAAACGTGGATTCAATGAAAGTTATCGAGGCGAATATCTCAATCACATCGCTTTCCCGCTCGGAGGCATCGGTGCGGGCATGTTCTGCCTTGAGGGAACAGGCGCGCTCACTAAGTTCTCCCTGCGTAATCATCCTGACTTGCTAAGCGAGCCAAAGGTGTTCTCGGCGATATGCATCAATGGCAAGCAAAATATCGCTCGCGTCCTCGAAGGGCCGGTACCCGGGTGGAAGCTGCGGCCCTTTTTCCCCGCACCGGATGGAACCTATCCAGGAGGTTGCTGGGGCCTTCCCCGATTCCAGGAAGCTACATTCAAAAATCGTTTTCCATTTGCAACCGTCCGCCTCACAGACGAGGACATGCCGGTCGACGTCGCAATCACCGGCTGGAGCCCATTCAGTCCGGGCGATTCTGACAACTCAAGTCTGCCCGTCGCAGCCATCGAATATCGATTCCGCAATCGAAGCTCTAGCTCCGTGGATGCAGTGTTTTCGTTCAATTCGCAGAATTTCATCGCGCTTCGCCGCGACCCTCCAAACAAAGCGAAGCCTGCTGCAAGAATCCGATCGACTCCCAACGGGTTTATCTTGCACGGTCCAGGAGGCGAAACAACCCCCTGGGATGATGCCGCATTGGCGATATGGGCAAACGATCCAAAGGCAACGGTCAATCACGCGTGGATGCGCGGAGTGGACTCACCACAAATAGTTTGGAGAGAAGTCGAATCAGGAGAGTGCCATTCACGCGCCCAGCTACTGGACGATTCAGCGCCGGGTGCCTCTCTATTTGTTCCTTTTTCCATTGCGCCGAATGATGAACGGTCCATCTCGCTACGGTTTGCCTGGTATGCGCCAAAGTCGAATCTTTTCAAGCCTACGCAGGCCGACATGGATGATATCGATGTTGTCGACTGTAACGATGTGAGCTGCAAGGAGGACTCAGGAACATATCAGCCATGGTACGCAGGTCACTTTTCCAACATTGAAGAAGTGATCGATTACTTTCAAAGCAACTACCAACGATTGCGTCAGGCTGCGGAAAAGTTTTCGCACACGCTCTACGACATTACTTTGCCACCAGAAGTGATCGAAGCTGTCACGTCGAATCTTGCGATCTTGAAGTCGCCCACTGTTCTTCGACAGTCTGATGGCAGGCTGTGGGGCTGGGAGGGTACGAGAGAGACCCAGGGATCCTGCTACGGTTCCTCGACTCACGTCTGGAACTATGCTCAGACCATCGCTCACCTCTTCCCCGATCTCGAGCGAACCTTGCGGGAAACCGAGTTCGGCTGCAACCAGAACGAAGAAGGCCAACAGCTTTGTCGCGCCGCTTTACCCATTCGGCCACTCAATGCTGCCCACCCTGCCCCCGACGCTGCAGATGGCCAGCTCGGCGGGATCGTCAAGTTCTATCGCGACTGGCGGATCAGCGGAGACACTGCGTGGCTTCGCAAATGGTGGCCGAAGATTCGCGCCAGCCTGGACTACTGCGTCCGTACCTGGGATCCGCGGCGCAGGGGAGTGATCGAAGAGCCCCATATCAATACCTACGACATCGAATTCTGGGGTGCGGACAGCATGTGCACCTCTCTCTACCTCGCAGCCCTTAAGGCCGCCGTAGCGATGGGCAAAGCACTCTCTGTAGACATGCACGACTATGCCTCGCTGGCCGACAGATGTTCCGATCGCCTTCAGCAACTCTTCAACGGAGAGTACTTCACTCAGAACGCGAACTGGCGAGAACTGCGCACTCGTTATCCCCGGGTAGACGCTGACTCGCCCGCCTTTCCCGAATTCCTGGAGTTAGCGAACACGGAAGGCCCGCCCTATCAATACGGCACAGGCTGCCTCTCCGACGGCCTCTTCGGCGCATGGTTCGCCTTCGTTAGCGGACTAGGGGAATTAGTTGACTCCGAAAATACTGACCGTCACTTGCTTGCCGTGCATCGGCATAACTTCAGACGCGATCTATCCCGCCACGCTAATACGAGGCGGCCTCACTTCGCCTGCGGCAACGAGGCCGGCCTCCTCACATGCTCGTGGCCGCGCGGTGGGCGGCCGTCATTGGCGATGATCTATGCGGACGAGGTCTGGACAGGAGTCGAGCATCAAGTTGCCTCTCACCTTATCTCTCGCGGAAAAATCGAAGAAGGGCTGGAAATCGTAAGGGCATGTCGAAACCGATACGACGGCCGGGTCAGAAACCCATTCGATGAAATTGAAGCTGGGCATTGGTACGCTCGCTCCATGTCTTCCTTCGCCCTCCTTCAAGCGTTTAGTGGGGCACGATTCGATGCGGTCGAAAAGGTTCTCTACCTTGAACCCTCCATCAAGGGCGACTTTCGCTGCTTCCTCTCCACCGCCACTGGATTCGGAACCGTGGGAGTAAAGGATGGCAGGCCCTTCGTCGAGGTTGCGTCCGGGAAAATTCCCTACAAGGAGATCAAATACAAAAGTGCGTGATCCCGGCCGTCAATACGTTCTGAAACCGTCAGTGCTACGGCATGTGTTGCTGATCGTCGCAAGCGCCGCGCTCGCAATCCTCGCTTTCCGGTCGCCCGCGCAGACGCCTTCTGCATTCTTAGCGGTGCCGAACGACGGGCCTCCCGATCCGGCCTATGTGCAAGTCCCCGAAGATCCAGGCCTGCCTCGCGTGCTGATCATGGGCGACTCCATTTCGATGGGCTACACATGGGAGGTGCGCAAGCTGCTCGCAGGAAAAGCCAACGTTCAGCATCCGACGGTGAACTGTGGGCCGAGCCAGTTCGGAGCAGAGCACGTAGCCCAATGGCTCGGAGCGAAGTCATGGCAGGTAATCTACTTCAACTTCGGACTGCACGATATCAAGTACCTCAACGATAAAGGCGACTACGTAACACCCGACAAAGGCAAGCAGGTCGCTTCAGTCGCGCAGTACACGACCAATCTTCGAGCCATCATCGTCGCTCTGCAGCGCACCGGCTCGAAACTCATTTTTGCAACGACAACGCCGGTGCCCGCTGGGGCGGGCGGCCGTGTTGCCGGAGACGAGGTTCGCTACAACGCCGCGGCCAGGGAAATTATGCAGGAATTCGGAATCGAGATCGATGACCTCTGGAGCCTCGTCAATCCCTCGCTGCAAACGCTCCAACAGCCCCAGAACGTTCACTTCAACGCCGAGGGCTATCGCATCTTGGGTACCGAGGCCGCGAGCCGCATTGAGCGCGACCTTCCCGCTGCAAAGCAAAACTGATTGAAAGGTGTGGCTGGCAACACTCAGAATCTGGCGGCAATGAAACTCACTGAAGCAGTCATAGAATCCGTGGTCGTTCTGTGCAGCGCATTGCTCATATCGGCTGCTGCCGCGCAGGACACGCATTACCCGCCCGTCGGCCAGCAAATCCCGCCCAGCAAATGCCTCGTCTTGCGTGACGACTCGGAAGCGTCTAACTTACCCTGTTCGAAGCTCGATCACCAGGCATGGCTGGCCGACATCACGCACTGGCGCAACGAACGCAGGATTCGAATCGGACTCGATTCTTCCCGCTACGCGCTCGACGCGCTCAAGTGGACTCAGTCAAGTTTGATCCAGCCCCAGATGATGGTTCATGATCGTTTCTTCTACGACGTCACCACGGGCAAATACACCGTCGATCGCTATCTTCAAGACCTTGACACTCGCTACGGCGGAATCGACGCCGTGCTGGTCTGGGCCACATATCCCAACCTTGGGATAGACGATCGCAATCAGCTTGATATGTGGTTATCCATGCCCGGAGGGATAGCTGGTCTCCGTCAAATGGTCTCCGATTTCCATCGGCGAGGCGTGCGCGTCTTCTTTCCCATGATGATGTGGGACGAAGGAACCAGGGATCCCGGGAAAAGCTGGCAAGATGCAATCGCGGAACTGATGAAAGAGATCGATGCCGACGGAATAAACGGCGATACACAGGACGGCGTGCCTCTTTCTTTTTCTCTCGCTGCGGAAAAGCTCGGACACCCGCTCGCATTCGAGCCGGAGCACGGCCCGCATGACGAGGGCCTTGCCTGGAACCTCCTGACGTGGGGCGACTATCGTTTCCAGCGAGTCCCTACGGTCGATCGGTTTCGCTGGCTTGAGCCGCGCCACCAGGTCAACGTTCAGGACCGCTGGGCGCGCGACAAGACCGACAATCTGCAGTTTGCGTTCTTTAACGGTGAAGGCTGGGAGAGTTGGGAAAACATCTGGGGAATCTGGAATGGAATCACTCCGCGCGATGGCGAGGCGGTGCGCCGTATCGCAACCATTGAGCGCGCGATGTCTTCGCTTCTTGCCAGCCAGCACTGGGAACCGTTTTACCCCATGGAAAGGGACGGGGTCTACGCGAGCCGTTGGCCTCAGGACAATCGCACACTGTGGACGATCGTCAATCGCAATGAATACGACGTGAGTGGCTTGCAGATGAACGTCGAATACAAGCCCGGCGTGCACTTCCTTGATCTTTACCGCGGCATTGAACTGCAGCCTCAAATCGAAGAAGGGAAGGCTGCCCTCAGTTTTCGGATTGAAGCTCACGGCTTCGGTGCCATTCTTGCCGTCGACGGCCCAGCAGATGCTTCCACCCTTCAACTGCTCACAAACATGAAAGCCCTCACCGCGAAAGATCTCGCCAGCTACCCTCATGAATGGAAGCCGATCCTGCAACACATGGTCGAGATCGCACCAACATCTCCGGCGCAGTCCACACCTCCGGGTATGATCCGCATCGAAGGCGGCGACTTCATCTTCAAAGTGAATGGCATCGAGATCGAAGGCTCCAACGATGCAGGTACAGACGTGCAATACCCATGGGAAGACACGCCCCGCCGTTTTCATGTGCATCCCCTGCGGATCCCATCCTTCTACATCGACAAATATCCAGTGACGAACGCTGAGTTTAAGAAATTCGTTGATGACGCTCACTACGCGCCGCGAGACAAGAGCAACTTTCTGAAGGACTGGGTTGACGGCTCGTTTCCTGAGGGAGCAGCCAACAAACCCGTGACCTGGGTCTCGCTCGAAGATGCGCGCGAGTATGCTCGCTGGGCCGGCAAGCGCTTGCCCCACGAGTGGGAATGGCAATACGCAGCTCAGGGTCGCGACGAACGCATCTTCCCATGGGGTAATTGTGACTGGCTCGCGCCTGTCACCAGTGGTGGCCCCTACTCTTGTCCGTGGCAGATTGATCCTGAGGCCGCGCCCGCACCTGCGCCTGACAATGGCCGGGTCATGGCGCAAGCCAGCAATGTAGAGTCTCATCCTCGTGGCGCGAGCCCCTTCGGCGTGATGGACATGGTCGGAAACGTCTGGCAGTGGACCGATGAATACTTCGACGATCACACTCGTGCAGCAATCCTTCGAGGCGGCAGCCATTATCGGCCGCAGGGTTCAAAGTGGTATTTCCCCCAGGCGTACCGAAACAATCAGCACGGCAAACTGCTTCTCATGTCTCCTGGCTACGATCGCTCGGGCGCAATCGGTTTTCGATGTGTAAAGGATTCGCCGTAGTCGTGTCTTCTACGATCTGATTTCAAGTCGAGTGTGAATTAAATATCAGGTGTCCGAATGAAGATTTCACAAGTCGTCATAGCCGTCATCGTCGCGAAGCTCGCGCTGCCGTCATTGCTGCAAGCTCAGGATCGATCTTACGGTCGCTCGGTCGTATCCACTCCGTTCGGCATCGTCGCCACCAGCGAGGTGCAGGCATCTCAGGCCGGTGCACGCATTCTCGAGCGCGGCGGATCCGCCATTGACGCCGGCATTGCCGCGAACGCGGTGCTCGGAGTCGAGGAACCAATGATGAATGGTATCGGCGGCGATCTCTTTGCGATCTACTACGATGCCAGGACCGGCAAGCTCACCGGCATCAATGCCAGTGGTTGGGCTCCTGCCGGCCTCACTATCGAACATCTGAAGAGCAAGGGCCTCAACGAAATGCCTCGCGCCGGCATCGATTCCGTTACAGTTCCCGGCGCCGTTGATGGTTGGGCAAAGCTTCATTCCCGCTTCGGCAAGTTGCCCTGGAAAGACTTGTTTCAACCGGCGATCTTCCTTGCCCGCGAAGGATTCTCCGTTCCGGAAATTATGGACGACGATTGGAAAGCCAGTCGCAACAAACTCCTCGTCGATCCCGAGACGAAGCGCGTATTCCTGCCGGATGACAAAGCACCCGAGCGCGGACAGCTTTTCCGTAATCCCGACCTCGCCGGCGCTCTGACATTGGTCGCAGAACAAGGCGAAGCAGTTTACTACAAGGGAGAAATCGCAGCAGCGATCCTCAAGACCTCCGCAGCCAACAGCGGAACCATGACCGCGCAGGACCTCGCTGAGTATTCGGCCGAGTGGGTTCAACCGATTGATATTACCTATCGTGGCTGGCAAGTCTATGAGCTTCCGCCGAATGGCGATGGCTTCGCCGCTCTCGAGATGCTCAACATCATGGAGCAATTCGATCCTGATCCTGCCGGTCCCTACAGTCCGGCTGAGCTGCACAAACGCATCGAAGCCATGAAGCTGGCATACGCCGATGTCAAAGCAGCCGACGGCGACCCTCGCTTCAGCAAAATACCCGTCAAAGAACTGACGTCGAAGGATTTTGCCAAAAAACGCGCGTCGCTCATCGATCCCGCTCACGCCGACTGCAACGTAGCTCCCGCCGCCCTCTCCAAGAGCGACACAACATATTTCACCGTCATCGACCGCGAAGGCAACATCCTGTCGATGATCCAGAGCAACTACAGCTCTTTCGGCTCCGCCATCACCGTCAGGGGCATGGGCTTTCCGCTCCACAACCGGGGATCTGCCTTCTCGCTTGACCCCAGCTCGCCCAACGCACTTCACGGACACAAGCGCCCATTCCACACCATCATCCCGGCCTTCATGCAGAAGGGTGATCGCCACATTGGCTTCGGCATCATGGGCGGTATGAATCAGCCCCTCGCACACGCACAGTTCGTATCCAACGTTGTTGACTACGGTATGAACATTCAAGCGGCGCTTGAGACCGCCCGCTTCACCGTCTCACAACACCTTGGTTGCAACATTCTCATCGAGTCCCGTGTCGGCCAGTCTGCCATCGACAGCCTTACAAGCAAGGGACACATCCTTGAAGTACGCAAGGAGTACACCGCAAACATGGGACGCGGAAACGCTGTCGAACGCAACGACGTTACAAAAATGAATTTCGCCGCCTCTGACCCTCGCGCTGACGGCGCTGCGATTCCGGAGTTTCCAGCCGATCCAGCGCACACTGCGCCCTCTCAAATAAACGGCAAAGCAAACCTGCCTGCAAGAAAGAGTCAATGATCGAGAAAGGGAAAGATCAATGTCCGCCTATGAAGTACCTCTTATGCAACAACCAGCTCCCGTGGGAGCCGATGAAGTTGTACTGATCGCGAGCGGCGATCTACGGGAATCTGCGAACAAGGTCTGCTGGCCTGCACAGGCCAAAATGGAGGCGGGAGTTATCGCCGCCTTCGAGTCTGAAGGAGTGAAGATTCGTCGCGCTCACCCGTTCGACCAAGACCGTGGACATGGTTTCATCTCGAGCCAGCGCATGGGCATGAACGTCTTCATGGACATCCACCCCGATGCGCCCCTGATTGTTGCCGAAGCTGTATGGCAGTACAGCCACAACGTACTCGCCGGTCTTCAGCATCACCGCGGGCCCATTCTCACTCTCGCCAACTGGGCCGGCGAGTGGCCGGGCCTGGTCGGTATGCTGAACCTCAATGCCAGCCTGCACAAATCCGGCGTCAATTTCAGTACCCTGTGGACTAAAGACTTCACTGATGAGTTCTTCCTCAATGGCATTCGCCAGTGGCTCAGGGAAAAGACAATCACACAGGACGCAAGCCATGTGCGCGATCTGGTGATCGCTGATCTTCCCGCAGAAGAGCGGGACCTTGGCGAGGCACTGGCCCTTAGCCTGAAGCATCGCGGAGCCATCCTCGGCGTATTCGATGAAGGCTGCATGGGCATGTACAACGCAATCATCGAAGACCAGTTGCTCAACGCCGCAGGAATATACAAGGAGAGACTCAGCCAGTCGGCTCTTGTAGCGGCCATGCAGGAAGTGCCTGATGAAGAGGCGCGCGAGATCCGCCTGTGGCTCGACGCAAAAGGCCTCACCTTCGTCACCGGTCCAAACCCTAATACCGATCTCACCGATGCTCAGATCCTCGAGCAATGCAAAATGTATATCGCCGCCCTCCGCATCGCTGCCGGTTTTGGTTGCGACGCAATTGGCATTCAATACCAGCAGGGCTTGAAGGATTGTGTTCCAGCTTCAGATCTGGTCGAAGGGCTGCTGAACAATGCAGATCGTCCGCCCGTCAAGGATAAGCAGGGAAATGAGCTGTACGCGGGCGGGCCGCTCCCTCACTTCAATGAAGTGGATGAGTGTGCCGGCCTTGACGCGTTGATCACCAACCGCGTGTTGGCTGCAATGCACCTCGATCCCGCTACGACGCTTCACGACGTTCGCTGGGGTGAGCACTACCGGTCCGATAGCGTCGATGACTTTGTCTGGGTCTATCAGATTTCCGGTGCTGTTCCCCCTTCCCACATCGAAGGAGGATATGCCGGAGCCTCAAGCGAGCGCCAGCCTCCCATGTACTTCCGCCTTGGCGGCGGCACCCTTAAGGGTGTTTGCAAACCCGGCGAGATCGTCTGGAGTCGCGTATTCGTGGAAAAGAGCGAACTCCACGTAGACATGGGACGCGCAACTGCGCTTCATCTTCCTGAAGAGGAAACGAGGCGTCGTTGGGGCCTGACGACCGCGCAATGGCCCATCATGCATGTCATTCTTCAGGGCGTAAACCGCGACCAGTTCATGGCGCGTCATCGCGCAAACCACGTAAGCGTCGCATACGCGCCGTCCGGTCGGCAAGCGGACAAGGTCCTCGCTGCAAAGGCTGCAATGTTCGCCGCACTCGGCATCAAGGTACATCTCTGTGGAGTCTGAAAACATGCATATTGGGCAGAGCGATGAAGCGTGCAGCCTGGGGTCACCCGTCCGCGCGGTGATTTTCGATTGTGACGGAGTGCTCGTTGAGAGCGAAGTGCTCGGCCTGCGCTCGCTGCAAATGGCACTCAAGGACGCTGGACTGGAAATGCCGATGGACTCACTCATTAGGTTCTCCGGCCGCAGTCACCAAGAAACCCTCACCGAACTTGAACGGGAATCCGGGGTCACATTGCTCGGGCGTAATTTGGATGAGCACTTGCAACTTCACTACATGAACCTCGTTCGCTCCAGTGGATTGCACCCCTGTTCTGGTATCCCAGAATTTATTGCGGCGCTCAAACAGAAGAACATTCCCTTCACTCTGGCATCTTCCGGCCCTCGCCGGAAGGTGCTCCTCAGCTTGCGCAGCGCGGGGCTAGAGTCCGAGTTCCCAGACTTCATCTCCGGAGACGATGTCTCTCGCGCCAAGCCTGCGCCAGACCCCTACCTGGCCGCCGCCGCCATATTGCACGTCAAGCCTCCCGACTGCTTGGCAATTGAAGACGCCCCAAGTGGAATTCGCTCCGCACGCGCCGCCGGAATGCAGGTCATCGCAGTCACGAACACATACAAGAGAGAGATGCTGGCGGAAGCCGACCTTATCGTCGATGACATTAAACAACTCGCTGTATCCACAACCGGACAGATCACATTGATCTGAGGACGCGTCCACACTCGAAGGTGGATTCGCCAGAAATCGAGAGAGTAAAGATGCAGCTGAACGTGCCCGTTTCCAGGTCGCTTCTGGTATTTCTTTCCGCCCTTGCAGTCTTCTTCACCGCTGATCGTGCCTTCGCAGTTCGGGTCCTCGTGTTTTCCCGAGTCGCTCCTGGTTCATACCGGCATGCCTCGATCGAAGCAGGCGTCACGGCAATCCGCGAGATTGGCGTTGAGCGAGGATGGCGCGTCGACGTTAACGACGATCCTGCGGTATTCAACCATGATGATCTTTCCAAGTACGACGTTGTGGTCTGGAATAACACGGGCGGCGAACTCCTGAGCGAGCAAGAGCGACAAGCCTTTCAAGAGTTCATTCAGCACGGGGGCGGGTATGTCGGTATTCACATGGCCGCGTTCGGGCAGGAAGTAACTGAACCAAACTGGCAGTGGTATGAGCGGTTAGTGGGAGCTCGATTCAAGGATCATCCTGACGGAACTCCCACTGCGCAATTGACCGTGACATCAGACCACCCCTCCACGGCTGATTTACCGCATCGATGGAACCATGCCGACGAATGGTATGAGTGGGTCGAGCAGCCGGAGCTCAAATCTGCCGTCTATGTTCTCCTCACCGTTGATGAGCACTCCTACGGCGCCGGAAATGGTTTTCATGCCGTATCGTGGTGCCACGACTTCGAAGGAGGACGTGCGTTCTACACCGCACTGGGACACACTGCGGCATCTTTCAAAGAAAGCAATTTCCGCTCACACCTGGCCGAAGGCATTCTTTGGGCTTCACAACGTAGCGCAAATCTTGGTCCTTCAACCATCGAGGCTTCCGGCCTGATCGTGGACCTTGATGCCGACAAGGGCGTTGCTCTGGAAGATGGAAACCGAGTCGGGTCGTGGACAAATCAGGTTCCGGAAAGCGCTGCGAAGGATTTCAAAAAGAGAGATGAAGGCCGGAAGCAAGCAGGATCGGGCCGACCCGAGTTGCGACGTTCTCTGCCCGCATTGGATGGTCACAACAGCCTGGCTTTCCGCGAGTCGGAGCTCGTCAACGAAAACGAAGACGCCTTCCGCGGCCTCATCAACGGGCGTGGTTATACGTGGATCGCGCTGATGTCACCCTATGCTCAAATCGGAAGGTCTCCCAACGTCAACGTGTTTCTAGGAAACCTTAAGAATGATGATAAGTACGAAGGATTCTGGGTTGGTCTCGATGACGACAACACTCTTTGGATGGGTTCGCGAAATGGCGTTACGTACGGCCGCTATGACGCGAATAACCCGAAGGTACTTGGGCCTCGCCTTCAACGAAACCAGTGGTACATCGTTGCCGGCAGGATGGGATCGGGGCTAGGTGCGGTTCCGGTAGAGGTCTTCGTAGATAGCAACAATACAGTAAGCTCAGCGCTCTTCCCGGTGAACCCGAATGCGCGATCCTCAAGGCTCTCGGTCGGGCAAGAACGGGACGCCGTCAACCATCCGGGTGAAGAATCTTTCGACGGGGAACTAGCAAGAGTCCTGCTCTACGACCGCCCACTGACAAACGATGAATTGGGCAATACGATCAATGCCCTAAAAAAGATATATTTCAATTCCAATGCGAGATGATCTATCTGCAAGAGAACCCGCGATCGCTTTGGACGGGCTTTCGCACATAGCGACCTTCTATTAGCCGCCTTCTAACGAACAAATTGCAGTGAATTTGGTGTTGCTTCATCTCGTGAGTATACGGGTCACTATTAGTTTGGAGCTGTTTCGCGAACGATTCCTCAACCTTAGCCAACTTCTCGGTATCGATCTAGGTCTGCGAGGCTTCCAATTTTCAGATTACTTCCGAGTAGGCGATCAACCACCCACAATGTGCGAAATGCAGCATCTCACCTGTGGTTGCCCATCCAGCCCAACAGATTGAATACGACGAGCAGCAATCCAGATGCAATGAGAAGCACACGCCCCACGCGCCTTCCAAATACCCCAAGAATCATACTGACAAGACCTGCCAGGAGACCGGCAACCAAGACCCTGTCTTCGAGAGGATCCACCCGATAGCCGCCCTGACCATCAGAGATGAGTGGGAAAGGATAGACCCAAGAGCAAACACCAGCGGTAGCGGATAGCATGGCGGCAGTCACCCCAGTGCCAAAGAGAACTGTGCGCCATTTCGAATCGATGACCCGATTAGGAATTCGCTTTTCCGAGGCGTTCATTGCGATTTAACTATATCTGCTACGGCCCGTACTGCCTTGCGGGAGGATGGTGGACGATCCTTCCCCTACCTATTGTTGCACCAAAAATGGTAGGGTCCGGATGGGCGGTTGCTCGGACCCAATGCCGCAATTGGGAGATAATTGGCCAAGCAATGATGGCGATCGACCGATTATCAGCGAAAGAGCAAGACATCGTGCTCCAGTGCATGAAGGCAGCGGCTGCACACGTTGATGATTGGGAAAAGCACACTCGCTTGGGATTAGAAGCCAACGATCTGCAGATAGAAATCGCCCGATGGCCAAACATCGACGATTGCGATGAAAGTGGCAACGGCTTTCTCGCCATAAACAACTGCATGAATGAAGTCTGCCACGGATTCCGAATAGCGCCCGAGGAATGGAGTCGCTGGTTCGACACGCCAATGAGCGAGATCGTTTCTGCGTTTCGCAAGTGGCAAGCACTCACAGGAACACACGGCGGGATTCACTGACGAATTGTGAGGGCATTCTGACGTGAGAGTGCCTGACATATCGCTCGCAGTCCTTCCCCAACTGCTGATCCGAACATGGAATCCAATCGCGCACAAACCTCGCAAAAGCTCAACGCTGACTTCATCGGCACTCTCCAGAAGCTTCTTTGCACCACACTCTCTACTTGAGAAACCGGAAGCTCCGCACAATTTGCGGCACTCTGCTCAATTCTCTTTTCTGGAGAATTGTTAGCGGGAGGCGATGCCAGTTTGAATCATGAGCAGAGTCGTCTTTGATGTCGTTTCCGCAATCTCCGGCGCTCAGCTCAAAACATCGATTGGTTATGGAACGTAAGGTAGAGGTCAATCGAATTGGATTGTGGTCCGGCAACGCTATCCACGGAACCATGGACAAACAGTGTCCTGCCAATTGTTTTCGTTGGCTCCTTCGCATCGATGAAGAACTCTGGCGCCGCTAGATCTCCTCTCGGATAAGGAGTCACACAGATATCGGCAGTCATGGTCCCATTATCTTTTGAGACGATAGTACGCACTTGAAATGTAGTGTCGCCGTACACTCTTCCATCTCTGGTGCTCTTCGGATAAACAACGCAAACAATTGCATCCTGCTTACAATCCTCAGATGGTTGAATGTGACCTCTCTCAAAAATGTGGGGATGCGCAGGGAGTAGAAATCGAAATGTACCATCTGGACTTGTGTAGGTTGAAGGGTGAACGGAGCGTTCATGCTCTGGCCTCTTCTGCGCTGACAAACCGAGATTAGTTGCGAGAAGCAGAGTGGCGAGGTACGCCAAATAGTGTCGGCAGCTCATGCAAATATGCTACCCAAAGCTATTGTCAACGAACGGTCAGGGAAGGGATTTGGGGGGCATGGAAGGGATTTCTCGATGCATTGGTGAGGTCCATCCTGTATATGAGACGGTTCATTCCTCGGTCCTGAGCGAAGAGTGGCCTACTCGGAAGTGTGCCGAATCTTCGCCTCTTCTGGATTACTTCCGGTTAGGCGATGATTCGGGCACATCGACCTTCGAAGGATACACACCACGGATCTTTGCCGGTGTTGTGATAGTATCGCGACCAGCGTGAGGGACGCATCCGGTCCGCGGAGAGGGTAGAAGCCCACCTTTCAGTTTCGAATTTCAGCAGCCTTCTTTCAGCCCGATTGTGCGGACGCCGGGCGGTTCCAGGAAAGGAGGTCGCTATGTCGACTGAATCAAACGGGGCCCCACAGTCTCTCCCGGATCGTCCCAATCTCCGCCATCTGAAAGACCAAGCCAAGGACCTGTTGAAAGCGGGCGGGGCGGCTTCGCTCGCAGGTGCGCAGTTCCAGATTGCACGCCTCTACGGCTTTGCGAGTTGGGCCAGGCTCAAGGCCCATGTCGAGTCATCGGAAGAGGTTCAGCAACTCAAGAAAGCGATCGATACTAACGACATCACGCGCGTCCAGACCATGATGTCGCGCAACCCTGCGCTGCATCGAGCGCTACTTGGCTACGGCGAAGATGGGCCGCTCACTTGGGTCGCCGAATGCCGCGTGCCCTGGGAGCCTCCGAGTTCGGTAAGACTAGCCATGGCGGAATGGATGATCGCCCATGGGTCGGACGTCCACCAGGGAGGCGACGGTCCCTTGATGCGGGCCGCGCTCAACGCATATCGAATCCCGATGATGGATCTTCTGGTATCGCATGGCGCGAATGTGAACGCCCGGTGGCACGGACATTACCCCATCATCTTTGCCCCGTGCGAGTCCCTGGATCCAGTCGCCCTAAAATGGCTCCTCGATCATGGAGCAAACCCGAACTGTCGTGACCATGGATATGAGATAAGTGGCCACGCATATCCGGGCACGGCTCTCGACTATCTCATTGCGGGATACGTACGTTCCCTGGAACGGCTGAGCCACTGTATCGAGATTCTCTTGGAGGCCGGCGGTGAGACCAGGTACAACAAGCCGGGAGTGCTGGCGGTGCTCCGCGGGAGGCTAGATGATTTGGCAAAACTGATCGACGCCGAACCTGAAATCGTAAATCGATCTTTCCCAGGCCTCGATTGCGGCCAAAGTGGCGGGCGTTCACTTTTGCTACAAGGAGGAACGCTCTTGCATGTGGCCGCGGAATACAGCAACGTTGCGGCTGCTACCCTGCTCCTCGATCGCGGGGCCAACGTCAATGCCCAGGCAACGATCAATGCCGCCGGCATCGGCGGACAAACTCCAATCTTCCATGCGGTGACGCAGTACGACGGCTCGCTGGTAATTCAGCTACTCCTTGAACGCGGAGCAGACCTCAGCCTTCGCGTAAAAATTCCGGGGAGCTACGAGCGGCCGGACGAGATCGAGGAGTGTACGCCCTTGGGATACGCGCTTCTGTTTGGCGGCGAAAGCAATACGAGGACAGTTGCTCTGCTGAAGGAATGGGGGGCTGTCGAGTAGCGTGACGCAAAATCTACGCCAATTGTCTGGACGCTCGACCCGGCACCGAGTCTAAGCGGTTTCGGATGGTTTGTCGCCTATCTGGATTGTTTCCGGTTATGGGTGATTGAGCATGCAACTGCCCTTTCGCTAGTCAGTGCGCCTTTGCCCACGAATACTCGCGAATCCAAGCAAGAACAAACAACAGGACCTCCATCGCCGCAGATCCCCAAACGATCAATGTTGCCTTGAGGCTCATACCGAGAAAGAACGTGCCAGGCTCGCGAATAGTTAACACCGCTCGTTCTTCTTGCGATACATCTATTTTTTGCAATTTCTCCTGTTAGTCGACCGTATGACGGGATTCGCCAGATGAAGCGCTCCAACCTCTGAGCTTATGGCGAACTTTCTGTCAAAGATCTGAGTAGGCATTGTTTGTTTCGAACGTGCCATTCACATGAAAATGAGGCGAACGAAAGAAGTATTTGTTCCTAATCATAGAGATAGGTATCTGTACCTATTCAAAATAGGTACAAGCCCCGTAGTCCCTTCTCCCCTTTTCATTGCACTCTCAGAAGGCTCAAGAATCTCAATGAATGATCTCGGCTAACACGTGCGGTTACGGACGACGATCGGATGCGCCAGCTGATCAAGCCAGATCGCGACCTTCTTTGGAGCGATTTTCCAGTGCGATAACGACAGGACAGCCCTGACCGTTCGCGCAAGCTCAAATCTTCGGGGGAGTTTTCGAAATGACGATCAACGGGTTCTGTTGTTCGTGGATCTATAAACCGGTCGCAGTGCTTCTGGCGATCTTGATGTTGCCGAGTCTCTCCTGGAGGAACGGCGACAGCGCAATCTCCGGGGCTTTCACGGCCGCGGCACAAATCGTCATTTCTGGTTGTGCGGCCGATCCGGCCAGCAACAAGATCATTCGGCAATATTGTGTTACCTCCTCGAGCGGCAACACGGTCAATTACGGTCCGGACCTGGTGCAGCTCGAAAGCGACGCCGTGGCAACCTACCTGAGTCTCCACAATATAAGCGGAGCCGATGCGCAGGTGATTTACAACTATGGGCGATCAGACCTGCGTAGCGCGATTCGGGCCGAAATGATGGCGCTCCTTTTAGGCATCGTGAAAAAATCGCCCGACCTCCGGACGGCCCATGAGAAAAACCTCATCAATTGGCTTACTACGATTGTTCAAAGCAACGAGATTACCCTCTACCGCAATGCGCTGAACCAATATCTCTCTTGGCAGAACAATCCTTGCGGGTTTGTTCTCGACCCCGCTGTAGCATCAGCCTACAACCTCTCCTATGATGGAATACCTTTCTGCGGATCTCCTCTCAACGGGCTTCTTGCGGGACCTCCGGTTCCAGCGGAGAGCTATTTCACCGCGTACGGAATGCGAAAGTCGTACGGGGCATCGGCTGATACAGTTCCCTATTTCGGCTCGCTCGTCACTCGTACCGGGGTCAATCTAGGTGCGATTGCCGGGACCGCAGCAGGGGTGGGAAGTCTTGCGGCCGTTGGAAGTACTGGAGCCGTTGCCTCAGATGTAGCGACGATACTGGCAAATATAGAAGGCGAAGCAAGTATTCTTGATGTAGCCGCGGACAGCCTTATCGCCGGGGCCGATGGCGCCGCGGTGCTCAGCGGCAGCGCTTTGGTAGCAGGCCCAGCCGCGATCATTCTCATTGCCATCGCAATCGGTGTCACTGCGGGCGTCCAGGCATTCTCCAGCGAACAAGTTATTTCCGATTTGAATAACCTGCAGGCCATCCTCAACCAGGTCTCCAAAGTGCCGCCAGATCTGGCCGCATTTCACGCTGATACAACCGGGCTGGGCAACTACAAGCTTCAAATGAGCCTCGCCAGCCAGACGCTTCCGGAGATCTCCAGTACGGTTCCGCTGCCCGCTCATCGAAATTCCGATCTCAACTTCGCAATTCAAGGTGGTGGCTCATCCACCCTGTCTTCAACGCTGAGTTACGAGGACTGGATTGGAAATATCTGGTCGGCCCAGACATGGGGCGGATGGTTGGTACAGACGTGCAGCGGAACTAATTGCGCTCAGACTGACAGCATCAGCGGCGACCTGGAATACACCGACTGGTCGGGAGTACAGTGGACAGCCGCGCGCTACGGGAACGTATTTTCACTGACAAAGGTCAAGCCTGCGCCGACGGACATCAGATGCCCAGCCGATGGGAGCACGGGCGTGACCCCCGGCACGGATTTCAGCAATTGCTATACGTACGTCGCCACCAGCTTTCCGTTGACCGATTCTCAGGGGAATCACGCGACGGTTTCGCTCTCGCTTCTCGCTCCGCCAGTGTTCACGAGCCCCCAAACTCTGTCGTTCACCCCGGGCGTGAGCTCCGTTCGAACGATCACTGCGTCGGGCAATCCAACTCCATCGATTTGTTATTCGTCCGGAAACCTGCCGACGGGTTTTTCATTCAATGGCGGCAATTGTGGCGTGGGGACATTCCAGATCGCCTACGACGGGTCCAACGTTGCGCAGGGAAATTACAACGTTGCATTAACAGCGTCGGGATCCGGAACACCGGTGACACAGCCCATCGCCGTGGATGTCGCCACACAACTGCAGATCACTTTACCGCAAAGCATCAGTCCGGTGCCAGGCGTTCCGTTTAGTTTCATCGTCACCACTACTGGATATCCAGCGCCCGCGCTTTCGCTGGACCCTCTGTTCCAATTGCCATCCGGAGTTACGTTCCAGGACAACCACGATGGAACGGCGACACTCTCGGGTAAGCTCCCAGCTTTGCAGTTGTATGTATGCGCCAAGCCACCCACAGGTACTCCGGGCGCCTGCGGGATCATTGCCACTAACTCACAGGGCACGGTGGAGGCGCCGTTTGCAATCAACGCCTCCAGCGCACCGGTGGCGAGCGTGCTTCCTCCAACAAGCGCGACTTTTTACGCCGGAGTGCCAAATAGCGTCGTGCTCTCCTCAACTGGGGCAACCACCCCCGTCACCACCTGGGGCTTTCAGAGCAGCCAGTCGGCGCCGTGGCTAAGCTTGGTAACCAACAATCTGAACAATGGAACCGCAACGTTGAGCGGCACTCCGCCAATCGGCACCTCTGGGTCTTTCACGGTCGGGGTCGCCCCATTTGCGGAATTCTCCGCTACGGATGCTTCTTTGCTCATACCCACATCCATCACGATCAACGTTGTGAACGCGCCGCGTTTCACAAGTTCGAACAATGCAGCGTTTTTCGTGGGATCCGAAGGTTCATTTCCAGTCACGGTGAATATGGGCACTGTGAGTCTCGCAAGCACATTGCCGAAGGGACTTTCGTTCACCTCGAACGGCATCACAGGAAACCCCGCGCCAGGAACCGGTGGCCAATACACAATCCAACTCGCCGACAACGCCGATGCTGCAGGCTCTACCAGCCAGAGCCTGAATTTAAATGTCTTTGAAGCTGCGGCGCTCACCAGCGCGAATGCCGCTACCTTCATCGCGGGAAAACCCGGTTCATTCGCGGTTACGACAACGGGTTTCCCCAACATCTCCAGCCACCCTGTCGCACCGGACGCGCCTCCTCCGACGGGCCTGATTGATGGTGACGGAATGTACTTCACCGTGGGCGGTCTACCATCCAGTCTGCAAGCCAGTAATCTGACGCCTCAAGGGTTCGCAGGAGGAACTCTCACGATTCAGGGCACACCTTCGGCAAGCGACGCAGGCTTGCACCAAATACAGATCACTGCACAGAACGGCGTAGGTGTGGTAGCACGACAAACGCTCATGCTGAATGTCATTAACGTCACCGCTCCGGCCCCACGCTCTGGCTCCACCTGCAATGGCACCTACAACGGAACATTCAAAGGCACCCTCACCGTCTCGGCAGGGCAGAACTGTACATTCATAGGCGGTGCTGTCACGGGGAACATCTCAGTGATCGGCGGGAATCTCTCCATCGCTAACACGAGTGTGAGCGGGAACATCACGATCCAGGGAGCAAGTGCATTCTCGTTCGAGGAGGGAACAACCGTAGGCGGAAACCTCTTGATCCAGAGCGTTGCCTCAGGAACAAAATCCAGCCAAATTTGCGAGACGAAGGTCAATGGCAATCTGCAGGTAAACTCGAATGCTGTTCCCATCTCTATCGGATTTCCGCAAAACTACTGCTACGGCAATAACGTGGCAGGCAGCCTCAGTATCCAGGGCAACACGGCGCCAATTGCTGTGTACGACAACAAGATCCAGAAAAATCTTTCCTGCTCTGCTAACGTCTCCATTAGTGGTGCAGGGGACAGCGGTTCGAAGTTGACTGGTCAATGCGCAGCATTCTAGTCACTCCGCGCCGTTCCTAACTCCGCTTAGTGGCTCCCCAGCCTTTGCCGACCCCGGGGAGCCACAGTGGCTTCGTGATCAAGGGCTGTTCAATGGAATTCTGTGAATTCGCAAACGATACTATCTGATATAGCATCTTTGCCGGAACAAGTTGGACGATGAACTGAATTGTGAGCGTTGTAGCGAATCTGAGGCTCTGATTCAGGTCGAAGTCGGTTTGATTTTGCAGTTCACAGATAGCTCGCCTTAATTTATCGTCTCTTGATAAACGCGCACTCCGGCTAGGCATCCACCGGCTTTAGCCATCGGTGAATTTCGAGCAGATTTTCTTTAAGGACGAAGCCCCGCGCTCCGGCCTTCTGTGCTGCCTCGCGAAGGCTGGCATCGTTGTAGCTGGTCACGATCAAAATTTGCGCTTCGGGATTGGACCTGATGATTCGCTCAGTGGCAGTAAGTCCATCGACATCTCGCATCCGGATGTCCATCAGCACCCAATCCGGCAAACCGCCATGCAGATGACCATTTGCGTACAAAGCGAGAGCACTCCCACCGTCTTCACACTCGCAGATTTCGTCCACCAGATCGCTGACGATCCGTTTGATCAACTCCCGCATCGCGCGATCGTCGTCAACAATCAGAACTTTCATGAAGACCATCCAGAAGAATTTCGCGGAGAGATCAGAGTGCCAAGAAGAGAAGGCTTGCGGCTACGGGGTAAGTGCCTAATTTGCTTAGGTGCCTTTACTTATTTTTTAGTTAGCCGCGATTTCGAGTCTCTCAACCGGGGAAAGCAATCCTTGCGGCAGCTTCAGGAACTGACTACTGGCCGGTCAATTCTGATCGATGTACCAGAACGAAACGCAGCAGTGCATCCCTACCCTGTAAATTCAGCTTGCTGCAAATATGAGCGCGATGATGCTCGACAGTCCTTACGCTGAGGTGCAAATCGCTCGCGATCTCTGCGGTGCTTTTCCCGCTTGCGACAAGCTGAAGCACGCGCCGCTCAGCTGCCGTCAGCTCTTTCAATCCATTGTTTTCCTTCATGAACATCTGGCTGCGCTTCCTGCGGCCCAGCAGGAATGTTGAGAGAAGAGGACTGACAAAATCATGGCCACTTACGACAGCTTTCACCCCGTCTACTACTTCCGTCAGCGCACTGTCCTTCAGCAGGTAGCCACTAACTCCTAGATCCATAGCGCCATTGAATAGCACTTCGCTCTTGTGCATCGTGAGGAAAAGAACAGCAGTTGGCACCTTCCTGTCTACGGTCGCTCGCATGATATCGAAACCGTCTTTCTTGGGCATGTCAATATCGATGATGGCAACGTCGGGCTGATATTGCTGGATGTACTGGAGTGCAGTTTCGCCGTCGCGAGCCTCAGCAACAATATCCATCATTGGATCGGCTGACAGAGTCTGCCTAAGACCCCGTGCAAAGATCGGGTGATCATCGGCGATGACAATTCGAATCTTTTTCATCGGGTAGCTTCCTTGGCTCGCAGCCAGATGTGTATCGTCGAACCGGCGCCGGGAGTGGATTGGATCGTTACCCGGCCACCCAGCATGCGCACTCGCTCAGCAATTCCTCGGAGCCCGAACCCCTGTCGCCCCTGCTTACCCGTACTTCCATCTTCGGGGGTGAAACCACATCCATCGTCCTCAATGTTGAGCTCAATACCTTCTGCGTCCCGCCGGATTGTGACACGTGCATGGCTGGCGTGTGAATGGCGCACTATGTTGTTGAGCGCCTCCTGAATCATGCGGTAAATGCTCACCTCGACTTCGCTTGCAAATACCCCTTTTACCGGCACTAAGTCTGAAGTGAACTGGATTGGAGAAGTGACGGCCACCTGATCTATCAAGTCCTGTATTGCACTGGAAAGGTCGAGTTTTTCAAGTGCGTAAGGCCGCAGGTTGTGGGCTATCCCTCGTACTTCGTCGATCGCATGAGAGGCGGTTGTAGAGATTTCTGTTAGCGGTTCTTTGACTCGGTCGTTACCAACGCCAGAGCTCAAAGCCAACGTCGCCCAATTCTTGATAATGAGCAACTGCTGGCCAAGGCTGTCATGCAGCTCTCCGGCGATTCTCCGGCGCTCACTCTCCTGTGAACCGATCAACTGCCGCGAGAAGGCTTCCTGCGCTGCATAAGCTCGTTTCAGTTGCAACACTCTGAATTGCCACGCACAATACATAGCTCCCGCCCCCATCGACGATACAAGGATCACAAACCACCAGGTTTTGTAGAAAGGCGGCAATACCGACACATGTATCCTCGCCCCCAACTGATTCCATACTCCGTCACTATTAGCCGCAATTACGTGGAAGTCATATTCTCCCGAAGGCAGGTGCGAATAGTAGGCGGCCCGCCGCGACATCGACGGGGTCCAGTTCCGGTCCAGGCCCGCGAGCTGATATCGGAACTGAATCTGCTCGGAGTCGAGGAGACTGAGAGCCGTGTACTGAACCTCTAGGGTTTCTTGGCCAGGAGATATGCAAATGGCGTGGTCTAGAGGGCTAGGCGTCCCGTCGATCAGTACCGACTCGATCACAACTGGAGGTTTGCGTGGATTTGTCTCCATGTGCTCGGGATCAATGATTGCGACTCCATCTTGCGTGGGAAACCATAGCTTTCCATCTCGTGCTCGAATACCTGCAGGCCACAGACCACCGTTACATTCCGCATTCCTGAGCCCTTGGCTTTTTGTAAATGCAATGGACCGCACTGTGCGCCGTGCCCCCCTGGCCACCTCATTCAATTCGTGTTTCGAGACGCGGAATATTCCGCGGTTCGAACTCATCCAGAGGTTCTCAAGCGAATCCTCAAGGATCTGAAAAACGCCGTTGTTGAACAGTCCGCTCTGCAGAGTGTATTGGGTGAAATGCCCGTCTTGGAGTCGCCCGAGCCCGCCATCGTAAGTACCAATCCACAGCACCCCGTCCTTGTCCTCATACAGGCACCGGATCGTGTCGCTCGGAAGGCCATCCGCTTGCGTCCAGTGCTGAAATTTTCCGTGATCGAGGCGGGTAAGACCTCCGTATCCTCCGATCCAGAGATTACCTGCGCGGCCATCGATGATAACTCTCACATCGTCGCCGGCAAGGCCTTCCTTCGCTTTGATGAGCTTCCACGCGGAATTCTTGTTTTGAAACAATCCCTCGGCGGTTCCAAACCAGCGAGTCCCTTCCGAGTCCTCGTGAATCGCACGCACCACTGCAATGCCCCGGCCCAGTGTGGTTCGTACCGGCTCGAACCGGTCATTCTGCATTTTTTGTAGTCCAGGGTCCGACGCCACCCAGAGAATGCCGTCATGATCTTCAGAGATGGCGGTGATTCGGTTAGAGACAAGCCCGTTCACAGTCGTGAAAGTCTTGAACTTCCCGTGATCGTCGCAAACCAAGCCTTTATTCCAGGTTCCTATCCAGATCTTGCCATCGCGATCCTGGAAAATCGGATATATGTTTCGGTCAGGCAGCCCATCTTCCTGCGACAGCACGGATACAACATTTCTGCGCAAGCGATAGAGACCTTGTCCATCGGTCCCGAGCCAGATGCTCCCTTCACGGTCTTCGAAGAAATCGTTGAACGTAATCTTCTGGCGTTGGCTGTTTGCCGACACGGCCAAATACTGTAGCAATCGCTCGGATCCTCCAGAAGTCAGGCCTATGTCCCACAGATTGTTGCGAGAGTCGCGATACTGAAATATCTCCCCGGTAGACGGCGACCAGCGACCGTTGACCAGTTTCGCCAGCCCTCTATCAACGCCGCCTATCCAGAGGTCACCGTTGACATCCTCTCCAGCCGCAATCGCGCCACGTGTAGGCCAATCGCGAGGCAGAGGGTAATCAACGAGTTGGCCCGGGGAAAAAATATGTATTCTGTTCCGAGAAAGCCCCCAGAAGCCAACACCTGATTGAGTTCCTCTGTCCAACCATCCCAGCCATATTGGAGAAGAAACGGAAGTGTTTCTATTTCCTAGGCCGGAATCCACAAATCGTGATCGCGCCGCATCCCAGCGAACGATTGAGAGCCCCGAGAGTGCCCAGATATGGCCTGCGCCATCTCCAATAACCTTCTTGACTTCATTCGATGGCAGGCCATTCTCGGTTGTATAGGTGATGAATTGCCCGTTATGGTAACGCGTAATCCCGCTCCACTCAGTTGCCGCCCAGAGGTCTCCGTTTGCGGCACATAGGATTGAGTCGAAGCGATTGCTTCTGATCCCAGGAGCGTCAGCCATCTTGAATGTGGTGAACCTGACCCCGTCGAAGCGGGCAAGGCCATCAAACGTCGCGAGCCACAGATAACCGTCAGCCGCCTGGCAAAGTCCGCTGATGGTGTTTTGTGGCAGGCCGTTGTCCGTCGTCCACACGTCGATCGAGACCTGCGAGAGTGCAGGCGAAGTGGACCAGAACAGCCAGGCGCAAGCGTATAGCAGCAGCGGAAAACAACGCATTGAGCAGATTTTTGCTGAGAAATCTTGGCCGCGAGGCCCTTACTGAAGAAGTGCAAACGGTCGGGAAACAGAGCCCGATATTCTTCGGATGGTTCCGTCTTTCACAATATCATTTGTGCACCTAAGCAAATCCTGACTGCTATAGAGCGGGACAGCGCAGTGACTCTTGATTAGAGGTACTTTTTGGTTAATGGCATCTAAAGGCAGTCATTGTGTTTGGCAAGGGGATAGTCCCCTATCGGAATTAACTACAGGCAGACGAACATCCGTCAAAGATCAGAGTAGGCGGTTATCCGACCGGGACGCCAGTCGAGTGACCACAAACGAAGTAATGCTGGGCTCTGCTAGTTGACTGTGAGCTTGACCAGCAGACTGTGCGTAAGCGTAGTGCCCCCGGCGTTCGTGGTTCCGGTGATTGTAATTGTGTAAGTTCCCGCAGGCGTTCCGGCGTTAGATCCTCCTCCTCCCGAAGATTTTCTGCTATTCCCGCCGCACCCCTGCGCCGATACGAGCACCACGGCAAAGACGAACACCATCCACATGGTGAAGGACCTTTTTCTGCTCGAGCGAGGCCAGATCAGAGACAATAAAGATGCGAGGATAGCTCCTCCCGGTCGGAGCCACTTCCATACTTGAGTGGGATGATTTGCCGCTGTCGTTCTGCTGGTGGTTGCGATGCTTGAAATCTGGGTGTGCGGATGGGCAACTGGCTCACCGGCAAACAGAGCGTGGCCCTTTGGCAAACGCCAGATTGCTCCCGGCTGAAGGACCGGCGGGACAGGGCTCTCCTTGCGCTGCTCCTGGCTTGTGGTCTGCGGCGTCACGAAGCTGTCGGTCTGAGGATCGAGCATCTGGAACAGCGGGAAGAACACCGGGCCATCGTCGACCTCAAGAGTAAGGCCGGGCATGTTGGCACGGTTCCTATTCCAGGCTGGGTGATGGAAGAGATCAAGAACTGGCTCAATTTTTCAGGTATAGAAAGAGGCAAGATCTTTCGCCGGGACTCAAAAGGGGGAAGGGCTCTCGGAGAAGGGATATCTGAAAGGGCGGTATGGCACATCGTAAAGCCAATCGGCGAGGCGGATCGGTCTGGAAAAGCTCGCTTCTCACGATCTGCGTCGAACCTGCGCCCGGCTATGTCATGCCTCGGGAGAAGAACTGGAACAGATCCAGTTTCTCTTGGGGCATGTTTCCATCCAGACAACGGAACGATACCTGGGCTGCAAGCAGCGGATTCAATCTGCGGTGAACGATCGGATTGGGATCGATCCAGGTTCCATAAGTTCGCAAGCAGGATCGGAATCCACGACCGGTAGTACCATTACGCTGGAAGCCGGAGGCAATCGGGATGGATTACGACAAGGACAAAGTTGACGAGTTCACCTTGGCTCTTCTGTGGCTCACCAATTTCAAAGGTCCCGCGGGAACGAGAGCCTGGAAGGGGCATGACTGGGGCGCGATGGAGCGACTACTCGCAAAGGGATTCATCTCTGATCCGAGGAGCAAAACCAAATCGGTTCTCTTGAGCAAGCCAAATTATCTCTACCACTGCCGATAGTGAGATTAAACGGGGCCTATACGTCTGTCATCACGAAGTCATAGCTCAGCGTCCTGTACGGCTTGCTCATTTCGCGGCCGTCCGGACCCTTGCCAGCATTGTTGTGCTTGAAGTCGGCGATCAGGCCATCGCGTACAGCGAACGCAGTATCTTCCTCAAGATACTTGCTGCCGCGCACAAATATCTCAGTGATCAGCGGCGCGAAGCCCTTGCCCGTGACCATGAAATGCATGTGGGCAGGCCGCCATTCGTGGTTAGACGTGTGCTTGAAAATGGCGCCCATGCCGCCGTCGAGCGGCGCCGGATAGGGAACAGGAGTCACCGACCAAAACGAGTAGCGCCCTTTTGAGTCCGTCTTGAGCTGACCACGGCACCACATGCCATCTTTAGCGATATCGCCGCACTGAACGTCGTACAGGCCACGGCCATCGGAATGCCAAGCTTCGACACTGGCGTCGGCGACCGGCTTTCCCTTCATGTCGACAACCCGTCCTGAGACCAAAAGCGGCTCGCCGGCGGCGCCCTGCGAGAGATCTCCGCCATGCGGAAAGTCGGGCGAGTTCGGCACGTAGAACGGCCCGAGGACGGTCGGCAGCGTGGCGCCCGGGGGCTTGGGCACCGACATCTCGTGAATGAGAGTTTCGAATCCAAGAAGCGCCGACACGCCCAGGAACTCCTGGCGTCCGCCTTTGCAGAACTCGCCAGCCATCGCCAGATAATTACAGGCTCCGACCCATTCGTCAGTCGTCAAGCGAACGTCCCGCGCAAAGCCGTGGAGATGCCTGATGAGCGCGGTCATCAACTCTCGCATGCGCGGATCAGTCGTTTTGGAGTATCGAGCGACGACTTCGTCGGTGATCGCCTGTTCGCGCGCAGCAGATGACGATGCCCCTCTCCGTGCAGATGATCTGCCTTTACGCTGAGCAGCAGACGGCCCGGGGGTTTTCTTCGTGGCAGGCGACATCGCGGTATCCTCTTCTGGCAAAAGCAGCCTCAACCAGATCTCCTTTTGGGGTTCCCAGTGCGCCCAGTATATGCCGCTCGCATCATGTTCATCCGAACTCAATTGCTCAGGAAGCAAAGGGAGGCGTCTGCGTGGGAATAAATGCGTTCGTCCTTCGACTGATTGCTTGACTCCAACGGCATTCATCGCGGTGGTTTACGCGAGGTGATTGTCTGCCCTGAACTTGCAGAAATCCCGCCGTGAATCATCGTTCCGAGCGAATCACCGCCCTCCGGAAGGTGCAGCGAAGCTAGCTGCTAATCCAGCAGGGGAAGAACCTGCCAGTAGAACTTGCCCAGTTGCTACTGCAGTCATACCGGACGGCAGAGAGGGTGATCTCTCTTGTCGAAGCTCCGGAGTAAACGCCGCCGCCGGCAAAGCGCAAGCAGCGTCGGGTCCGTCAGGGTGTCGCCGATGAAGGAACTGGGTATATGCAAACGGCGAGTTCTCCGTGGTCATAGAGGGCTGCATGCTGACAAGGATTAACAGTGAAAGCTCGGACCCACTCGTGGGCAGCCTAGGCGCTCCCGCACAGCAAAGGCTCTCCGTATAACCAGCGAATGCCGGGAAATCGGAGAGTGCTCGTGAGTGGCTCGGATGAGGTCAATAAGCGTTGATGGACGGGGACAATACAACCCCGACCGGAGCGAGGACCTCTGGGGCAAGGCCGTGAGGCCCTAATGACGGTATCAGAAGAGAGAACCTGCCCAGCTCAGAACGGGATCACAGGTCTCAGTCTCGGACGATACGAAGGATGGAAGCAAACTGACTGTTGGGTTGCGCATGCCGAGAGCAGGCTTAAGCAGATCGACAGACGGGAAGGCATCATCTGAAATGTCAGCCTTGAAGCCGTACTGGGGAAAACCCGCCGTACGGAATTTTAGAGGGGGTTATGGAAACGGCGGCATCATGCGAAGCCCGCTTAGCGCCATAGTCCTACTAGACTGTTTTGATCAATTCCTTGTACATTACTTCCGAGTAGGCGACTATCCGACCGGAACGGAAACTGCAGGCATTTATGCTGTCTTGAGACCATGAGTGTAATGCTGACATCGCCGGGCTGGTGTCCATTGTTGCAGGTGTGCTCGGTAGGAACTTCACCGTCGCAGACGTGGATTCGCTGGCAGAATCGTCTGATTGATGTCCGCCGAATCTGCGGTCACTGCTTCCCAAGCTGACACCCCTGCACTCGATGAGACGCGCAAGTACCAATGGTTCGCACTCACGCCTGCAGTGCGAAGCAGGCTGCCGGATCGAATCCACATCCGTCGGATCGTCTTGGACTTTTCGCGGCCATCTTCATTGCCGATGCGCAAACGAACCGCGAAGTAAAAATGATAACCATCCATTCCGGCTGGGGCGGGTTGGGCGCATCGGAAGACTTGACGATTCAAATCATCCATTCGCCCAGCGGGCTTCACGAAGGATGGAAATCCCGTTAACGAGAATTGGTCAGGCGCTTGTTGCGGCAGTGGATGCGCCGCGCATTGCCAAGCCCTACGGAGCGAATTCGGGTATCACCATGGAATGGCTGGATGCGCCGGTCAAATTGCAGAAGCCAAGCGCGTTTTCCCAAGCTTCGAAAACTACTCCTGGACAGTTAGCGCTCTTCAAAAACAAGTTCACAGACTTGACCACCGTCTCGACTGTCGTCCCAGAGGGCCTGGCAGCGGCGACGGAATCGGAGAATGGCGACTCGGACTGGGTTTTATCGATATGAATGGGCACTGGGTCATCTCGCCGCAATACAAGTGGGCAAGCAGTTTTCAAAATGGGTTGGCGGCTGTCGACCGAACCATTGATCGCGCCGATATCAACACGAAGGGCGAGCGGGTTCTGCGCCTGCCAACTCCTGCTGATCATCTATGCGTTTCGGTCTGGGGCGATTTCAGCAAAGGCCTCACGCCGTGGCCCTTCAGTGAGAAATGCGGTTATATCGATCAAAATGGTAAGACCATGATTTCGCCTCAATTCGATCAGTCCAGCGGCTTCTCAGAGGGACTTGCCGCGATCATTACAAAGACGGCCGCAGCGACTATATCGACAGGACCGGTAAGTTCGTTTGGGGGCCAAAGAAATTCAGGGACGATTCGGAAGAATGACTATTCAACTTGACCTACGGTTGCGCGAAAATTTAATCGACGGGCCGCATCTCTCTAGATCAACTGTCGCCAAGAGGGCAATACACTCGCCGATGAAATTGCGTAGTGAGCAGCGAACTCGGGCTTACACGGGAATTACCGATTGAGTTGGTTGGGCAGGGGTTACAGGGCAGAGGTCGCGGGTTTGATACGGGTTCGATAACCGTTCCCGATCGTTCCTTACAGCGCCAGAAGGAGTCATCCGTGACGCGTGTTTTCTGTAAGTTTCGACCTTCCTTTTTGGTGTCACGGCAGAGGTTCGAATGGAACGGGAATCGTTCGAGGAGACCGGTGCGTTCACTGCGCATGAACTCCAGGTCTGTACTGCTTTTGTACCGCCGATCCACCCATTCCCGCGATTGCCGCGATTTCAGCCGATTTCTGTTCAGAGTACTTGGTTTTTTCCAGCGCTTTGTTTTTCAGTATTTATGGCAAAATCATTGTGGATTCGCGCTAGCGGCTGAATCGGGAGGATCGTTCGAGTCCTACCTGAGGAGCCAAGTTTTTTCTTAGATTTACCTAACCCTCTCACTCCCCGATAAACTTCAGAATTATTTAAATGTGGGGACTTTTTGGGGTACTCCCTTCAAAATGCTGCGCAATTGTGGGTGATTCTGGGGTATCCAAAACACGATCTGCCTTATCTCCACGGCCGTTTCCTATATCCAAGTGCTCGATGTGGGTACTCTTGGTATCGATGGCCGGTTGGGAATCCTCCGCTGCTCTGCGGCGCCGTCCGTCTGTTTCTTGACGATCGATTCAAGCGCCGTACCTTTTGCCTCCATACGAATGTGGCTGAATAGGTGTCAAAAAGCGTTTCCAAGCATCGTCAAGACCGACAAGGCTCATTTCCAGAGATTGCCCCAAATTTCTTCGGGCGTCCAAGACTTTTTAGACTGATGCTCAACGGGCATCAGGAAGGCGCGATTAGATAATTGCGGAAATTGACGGAGTTAAGTGAATCGCGCTTTGGAGTCTCTCGGGAACTTATGCTCTTCACCGCGGGCCTGCGATTTGATCAGGAAACTTCGTCTTCATTGAGGGATAAGGACGGGATCAGAACTGCGCGACCGCTCGCCTCGATATTGACACCGACGGCGCCGTCGAAAGCTGACAAAGATCGTTGTCTAAAAGAGGTTTACTGGACCGGCATTTGACTGGGTGACCGTCGAGTCCGGACACCAAGCCACGCGAGCCCAAGAACTGGCTATGTGTACACCCTTGGAGCATTCATCCAATGCTGGTCGGACGGTTGGACGTCGCGATTCTGAGCGATTTGGATCAGAAACACTATCAAGGAAGTCACGATGCCCACGCGCCGGAAAAGTGAAAAAAGAGGGCCAGCCACGGCCCACATCCAAATGATGCTTACAGCGCGCCTGCAAATGCCCATTTGGAGCCGGGCCACCCGGATGAGGCGGCCGCGAGTCGCGCAAACCTGTCGTTACCGGCTCCTATTGGGGCTCCGTTCTGCTGATTCTGCAGACTCATTTCGGACACTTCTAAGCCGTACGCTTGCGGAGTTCAGGAGCAGCCAATTTCTCATCTTCCTTGCTCTTCTTCTCAGAGTATTTCTCTTTCCCGGACTTGGGTCCCTTGCGACTCTCAGGCTCACGCGCCGATTGAGTCAGTATGGCTTGGCCCACTGCAAGGACCTTCTCGGCAGCGTTCTCCTCTTCAATGAGATTCTGCTTCAGAAGATCGGCAACGTCGGGCATTTTCAGTGTCTTGGCCATCGCGATTGTGGCCGTGTAGCCCGCGATCTCGTAATGTTCAGTTCGGAGAGCAGCGCCGATGATTCCAGAGTCGAAAGATGCACCTTCTTCGTCCTTCTCCAGCGCATCCGCTCCTTCTTCAATTACCCCTTCCATTCCGTTGCAGTGCTCGCCGGTGGGCTCGGCGCCGAGAATGCTAAAAACGTTCTTCAGCCTTTCGATCTGACCTTTGGTTTCTTCCAGATGGTCAGAAAATAGACGTTTGAGCTCATTATTCTTCGCGCCTTTGGACAGTTTCGGCAAAGCCTTGACGAGCTGATTCTCTGCGCTATACATATCCCGAAGTTCGTCAATCAAAACATCAGTAAGTGCCATGCAAAATCTCCTCTAATGGTGAAGCTCGGTTCGAGCCATTTGACTGAAGTCCATCTGGGTTGAGATGGACTCCAGGATGTTTCAGCCATCGCAACTAGCGTCGGGGCAGAGAGTTTTCGGCCGCAACCGCTTCATCATCGGCGTTCGTCTCAATCTCGTCATTCGTTGAGAGATCGCCGAAAGTCTGCCGTCCGCCTGACTTGTCATCGGAGCTGGCTTCGCTTGCTGACGCGATATCCTGTGCGCCAGTCTCCTTCAAGGAAGCTTTTGCTAAGTCAACCTGCTCCGACGTATTGCAGTGGGCCGAGAGTAGTATGCCGCCGTTCTTGACGGCTCCCTCGTACCGCTTTGCCTCGTATTCCGGGATGCCCAAGCCAACGAGAGCTCCGACCACTCCTCCTACTGCACCACCAACTCCGACGCCAGCGAGTGTCGCCATAATCGGGCCTGCCGCAATCAGCGGACCCACTCCGGGTATGGCCAGTGCTCCAATGCCCGCCAGCAGGCCAAGCGTGCCGCCAACGACACCGCCTGTAGTTGCTCCTGTCGTCGTCCCTTCCGGCGCCTTGGTGTTTTTCTCATGGGCAAAGGCCTTAGAGCTCTTGTCATCCGGCAACAGCACGGAGATCGCGGAATTGGAAAAACCTTTTGAGATGAGATGATCAACCGCTGTTTCCGCGGATTGGACAGTTTTGTAAATACCGAATACGGCGACGTTTTTGTTAGCCATTTTGAAACTCCTAATTGGTTGCCGGTCGAAAAACCGGCCACTGGTTGAAAGGACTATTCCTTCACTGTTAATTCATTGCTGATGTTTTCTGCGGAGACGGCACTCGCAGCGTCTGTCATCACCTGCTGCTTCTCTTCGTTCGACTTGACCGGTCCCTTCAATGTCACGTGACCGTTGTGGGCAATGATCTTGACGTTGTGGGCATAAGTAGAGAGGTTGCTGTCCGCGACAATCGCCTTGCGGACATCCGCAGTCAAAACCAGGTCTGACTTCCTGTTTGTTTGATCGTCAGCCGTTTGGGTCTGAGCTTTGTTTTGGCCTGAATTATCAGGCTCCTGGCTCTGTGCCAAAACTCCGTTTGTGGAGCAAGTGAGAACGATTGCGGCAGAAGCCACAAGGATGGCATTCGAGATTTTTAACATTATTTACCTTTTCGGTTGAGGAGGGGAGAAGCTGGACTGAACCGCAGTACTCCGGACCTTCGTCTAGCTTTCTTATGGGATGGGTTGGCACCACCAGGAGTTGTCTACGGAGACAATGCTGCTGTTTTCACTTTCACCTCTGACCCTATCTCCTGCGGTTGCAGCCTCCAAGGTCAGTCGACGTTGAATTCAATCTCGCATGATTCACAGTCGGAGATATGCCTGGACCTCGAAGCAGTGTATCCGTCTCACCAGTAACAAGCTTTAGCTTCTCTTGTCATTTGTTGTTCTCCCGTTAATCTCATTGGATGCGAACTACATCATCGCGCTCAACCTTTGAATTCAGCCTTTGACATGGGAAAGCCTCGGTTCAGCACCGGTGAACTGCTATGTGCTGTCCAAAGGCCAATCGCGCATGTTCCGAGCTAACGCGTGCTTCATTTGCTTCTTCGAGGGCACGACCGATGGCTTCCCTAGAGGCACGCTTGCGAAAACGAATCATTCAACTCAGTCATACATCGGGCTGACGCAGCAATGGCGCTTAAGGCTATCGTGAGAATCCGACCAGGGCGATGGCAGCTCCGCTCATTACGATTGCGCATGTCCAACCCAGCAGTTTCATTCTTAGTGTATTGACGCGGTTTCCCATAACTTTGGGGTCGCTGGTGAGAAGAACGACCATGATGACCAGGGGCGGCGCCAATAAGCCATTGAGGATGGCCGACCAGAAAAGCATCTTCACTGCATTGAAGCCTGCGAAATCAAAAGCGAGTCCGATCAGAATCGAAACGGCAATAACCGAATAGAACTTTGCCGCGAGCCGAGGCTGAAGATTCAAAGAAGCGCCTTTCCACCTTGCGCCCTCCGCGATTGCATACGCGCAGGAGCCCGCCAGCACAGGAACAGCCAGCATCCCCGTTCCGATGATCCCAAGCGTAAATAGCCAGTAGGCACCTTGACCTGCAAGAGGGCGCAGGGCCTCAGCAGCTTGCTTTGCCGTTTCGATATGCTTCTGCCCATGAGCGTTGAGTGTCGCCCCAGTCGTGAGGATGAGGAAGTACATTACCAGATTGGATAGCAGCATTCCTGTGATTACATCTCTCTTGGCCACACTGAGTTCTTTGTTTGTGGCGCCTTTTCTTTGGGCGACCGTGGATTTGCCGTGATCGCGATCTTCCTCAACTTCCTGCGCTGCCTGCCAAAAGAACAGATAGGGTGAGATGGTGGTCCCCAAGATTCCGACCAGGACCGAGATGTAATTCTTACTCCATTCAACGTGGGGGATGAACGTCGCTCGAAGAACATCGCTCCAGTTGGGATGGGACAAGAATGCGGCGGCAATATAGGCGAACAGGACCATGGTCAGCCACTTGAATACGCGCGCCATTGTCCGGTATGAAGTCCAGAGTAGAAGTCCCAGGATGAGAGCGGCAAAAAATGGTGTCCAAAAATAGGCGCGGACGCCGGTGATCATCTGCATCGCGTCGCCCATGCCCCCGAGATCCGCTCCAATATTGAAGATATTGGCCACAATCACCAACACGCAGGCGAGCCAAAGGACCCAGCGAGAGTAGCGTGTGCGGATGACACTGGCCAATCCGCATCCAGTGACCATGCCCAGGCGCGCGCACATCAGTTGAATCGCGGCCATCAGGGGGAAGGACAGCAGAGCAGTCCAAAGGGTCGCGTATCCATACGAAGCACCTGCAACGGAATACGTCGAAATACCGGAAGGGTCATCGTCCGCTGCACCCGTGACGAGTCCAGGGCCGAGATTCTCGAGAAAGCCGGTCAACCCGACCGATTGGGTTGATGTCGAAGATCGTATTGGCAACTCTTCGGCCGGTCCTGAAGACACAAGACGTCCTAACTTAGGGGTATATGTCTACCCATTAAGCGCCCGGCTTGGGCGCGCGAATTAACAGTGCAAGTGTATCTTCAAGCGGAGGTCACGACAGCCGGCCGTACGATGGTGCGTTCGTTAGCCGAGTGGATGTTCACCCCCAATTGAATGCTTCACTTATACGATGCACCACTTCGGACTCAGGCCTTTCGACCATGGTGAGCAAAAGTGAACAGACGCTCCTCGCGCATAGATGCGACGATATGGGAGAATACCGCGTAAAGTGTCACACGGCGCGGATCGACATTGATCCTCAATGGAATGAGTCCTTTCAGGCGTTCGCTTTGCGATCATTGCCCTGAGCGCCTCCGCCCGGTATGGCAATCCCGCCGTTAGCCTGAAGTTGGTATGACTTGTCTTCGCAAAGCGCTTCATATCGCCACAGCACTCGGAAGGGGTTTTCGCATGACTCAGCCTGGTGGACCGGAATTCGATATTGCCACCTACCTGGCACACGCCGGATTGGGTCGAAGGATAGTGCAATTAGAGCCAAAGCAGGCAATCTTCTCACAGGGAGATCCGGCGGATTCCATCTTCTATTTGCAGAATGGCCGGGCAAAGATCACGGTTGTATCGCAAACCGGAAAAGAAGCCACCATCGCAATCCTCAACCCTGGTGAGTTTGCAGGAGAAGAGTCACTCACGGTGTCTCAAGGGTTGCGATTGGCCACAGCAACGGCAATCACCGCCTGCAGCGCACTCAAGATTAATCGACAAGAGATGGTACGGATAATGCATGAGGAGCACGCATTCTCCGATCTATTCTTGAAATTTCTGCTGGAACGCAGCATGCGCACCCAAGCCAGTCTTGTTGACCAGCTCTTCAACTCCAGCGAAAAGCGGCTGGCGCGCATTCTTCTCCTGATGTCGCAGATCAGCAAAACCGGCGAGTCCGAACAATATATTCCCAAGATTTCGCAAGAGACCCTGGCTGAGATGATTGGGACAACCCGTTCCCGGGTCAGCTTCTTCATGAACCGCTTCCGCAAGCTCGGCTTTATCGACTACAGAGACCGAATCCAGGTTCACAGATCTCTCCTGAATGTGGTTCTGCACGACCGATTACCGGGAGAAATTGCCGAAGAAGCATTCGATTTGGAGTCCCATCAGAAATTGAAGAAATAATTGCGCAGCAACCATGTACGTAATAAGGTGATGTCCTTGGATGTATTTCGCATCGGTACAAATCGGCATCTTTATGTCGCTCAATCTATTCGCGCAGGATTTCTAATCGGCTTATTAGCCGAAGCAGAGCGGTTTGCAGCTAAAGGGAACCAATGTTTACTCCCAAAAAGACCCGTGACCTTGCCCGCAGTCTCGTAGCTCGTGAGGCAGATTCGAGCGCTGCCTCACTCCAAACTGAACCAGCGAGTGTGCGCGTATACGAAAAGTTGCGCCGGCAACTCGGCGCACCCGTAGGAACTGAGGGCTTTCAGTCTCTCGCCACTCGTGCTTTGGCGCTTGCCAGGTCGGAATCTCCCAAACTCAACACCGTGCAGGTCATGGCGAATGGGGGTCTGCGCGGTCTTTGCGAAATTGAATCTCAGACCAACTCAGATGATTACGGCGAAGTCGGAGTCATTTTGATCGCGCAGCTGCTCGGGCTCTTTCTTACCCTTCTTGGCGAATCGACAACTTTGCGCCTGATAGAAGATTTACGCGTACAGGCTGAAATCGAGACACAGTCTGTCGCGACCTCAGAGCGCGCGGCGGTCGCAGCATCTGAAGACCTCGCGATTGCTGCCGCTTTCGAGGACCTTCTTCTGGAGATTGACCAGCTAAGGAAGGTGAGCGGCCGTATTTCGAACCTGGCCGACAAACATCCTGGCATGGAAGAAGGACTCTTGAGTGCTGCTGGAAGCATTCGTAGCATTGCGACAGTTCTGGACGTTTTCACGCTCATTCGAAGCAAGGCCGGCGGTCCACAGGAAGACGCATCGGACTTCCAAACGAATCGCTATATGAACTGAGTGCCGCCGGGACTCTATTGACCCGGATTCAAAACAGCTCAATAGCGTGGCCGCTGGCGAGAAAGTGATCTGTGCCCGGATCTTTCTGCGAGGCATCAAACAGAAAATCGGAATTTTCACTTGGAGCGATGCGGGATTGAACATGACCACCCTCCCCGAAATGCGAGATTTGGCGCAACGGCTTCTTAGTTACGAAGCCAGTACGGGCGACATCTCCGAGCCGGTGGATTCCGCGACTCTCCGCGTCTATCAAAAGCTGCGCCAGAATCTTGTCGGAGTGGCTGGATCTGCCAGCTTTCACTCGCTAGCTTCTCGGGCTTTAACGCTAGCGAGAGCAGAGGATCCTGGTCTTAGTGCAGTTCAGCTGGGACGTAATGGAGATCTCGAACGTATAGGCGCGATTGAGCCTTCGATCAAAGTAGAGCAAGATCGGGTTCATGAGGGTGGAGTCATCCTCATTTCTCGTTTACTCGGACTGCTTTTTCTTTTTCTTGGCGAAGCTCTAACGTTAGGCCTGCTGCGCGATGCGTGGCCAGGTGCAGCCCTTGACGACCGCAATTCGGGGAATGGGAGAAAACTGTGAACACAGAAAAGAAAGTAACGATCAACAAGCTGCCAACCGGAGTTCCGGGCCTCGACGAAATTGTGGGCGGCGGCCTCCCCGAATACTCCTTTAACATCATCGCGGGTGCCCCAGGAAGCGGGAAAACAACCCTGGCACACCAGTTCGTGTTTGCAAATGCGACCCCGGAGCGTCCTGCTCTGTATTTCACGGTCCTCGGTGAGTCCGCCATAAAGATGCTGCGCTATCAGCAGCAGTACACATTCTTCGATCCCGCCAAGCTGCCGGATGCGATTCGCTTTATCAACCTAAGCCAGGTTGTCCTGGAGAAGGACCTGGGTGCGGTCCTGGAGGCCATCACAAAAGAAGTCGAAAAGGCTAACCCTGCTGTCGTGGTTGTCGACTCTTTCCGCACGATGGTGCGGCAGCCGAGAAGCGACATGGACCTGCAATCGTTCATTCAGCGCTTAGCCCTGTCTCTTGCCAGCTGGCAAGCGACAACTTTCCTGATCGGCGAATACGCTGAGGACGAGCTGCGCGATAATCCCATATTCACAGTCGCAGACGGACTTTTCTGGTTGCGACAGACAACGGAGCGAAACTCAATTGTCCGCAAGCTGCAGATCATAAAACTGCGCGGCCAGGCTTCCGTGCCGGGTTTGCACACGTTCCGCATCACCGAGGCCGGAGTGCAGGCCTTCTCGCGCACGTTTGGGTTAGCCGCTCGCAAGAGAAATCCGCCCGCCAATCGGCGCCTTTCCTTCGGCGTTCCGGAGTTAGACAAGATGTTGGATGGGGGTGTGCGCGAGGGCGATAGCGTGCTCATAGCCGGGTCTTCGGGCACCGGAAAATCTGTCCTGGCAACTCAATTCATTGCGGAAGGCATACGCCACGGGGAACCGGGAATCGTGGCTGTCTTTGAAGAACGCCCGCAAGCGTATGCGGAGCGGGCCAGCAAATTAGGTTTGGATTTGGAAACACCGCAGAAAAACGGCAAACTTACGATCCTCTATCTTCGTCCCCTCGATCTGTCGGTGGATGAAACCATGCAGTCGATTCTCGACGCGGTGCAGAAGATCGGTGCCAAGCGCCTGGTGATCGATTCTCTAGCGGGTTTTGAGATGGCTCTTTCCCCCGGGTTCCGCGCCGACTTTCGCGAATCGCTCTATCGGATGATCTTCGCCTTAACGGGCATCGGGGTAACGATTCTTAGCACGGTTGAAGTGGATGAGTCCTTTACCGAATTTCCGTTCAGTACATACTCCATCTCTTTCCTCTGCGATGACATCATACGGCTCCGGTATGTGTCCCTCGACGGTCAACTTCGCAAGGTTATGGTGGTGATCAAGATGCGCGGTGGCGATCACGCCAAGGACATTCGCGAATATGAGATCACGTCGAAGGGCGTGGTTATTTCGGATCAACGCCTGACAAACTATCAGGGTCTAATCAGCGGACTTCCAGTGCATTCGAACCGGACCACCCGGGAGGTGCACTCCCCCCAAGATTCGGAAGCCAAGAATGAGACCTAAGGAGTTATCTGAGAACTCGGACGTCGACGCCAACGTTCGTCTTAACTGGGACCCCGGCGGGACGAGTACTGAGCGCTCAATTCTGGATGCTTCGCCCCTCCCGATGGCTGCGCTGGCGGGATCTAATCACATCGTGCGGTACGTCCATTCCGCCTTCTGTCGGCTGGCTTGCAAGACTGTAGATGAATTAATGGGAAAGCCTCTCGTCGAGGTCATGGTCTGGGAGGGCTGCTTTGCATTGCTGAACCGCGTGTATGGCACGGGCGAAGTCATAATCCAGACTGAGCCGGAACGGACAGTAGGTCATTCCGTTCGTTGGTCATATACGATGTGGCCTGTCCGCGGTGCGGAGGATCGCCCAGTGGGAGTGATGATGCAGGTGACGGAGACGACACAGGCTCATCAGCGAGCAATCGCTGTGAATGAGCAGCTGCTGTTGTCAGGTGTGCGCCAGCATGAACTCAGGGAAACCGCAGAGAGCCTAAACGCGCAACTAAAACTTGAAATCGCCGATCGGAAGAGGATGGAACAGGCTCTTGCGAATAGCGAAGAGCTGGCGGTGACGGCGAGATTCGCCTCAACCATGGCCATCCGCTGTTGCTATCGAAGCCTGCCATAAGCGCCAAGCGTGAGCCAAACTGAGAGAAATAGAATTGCGTACGGCGCACTCGGAGGACAAGAAATCATGCTCACGCTGAGTGTGCAGCGGGCTTCTCGACAGCTCGTGCGGCCTGGGCACTGAAGCCATTGCGGACCGGCTCCGTTACTCGTGGCCTTTGCATTTCTCTCTTCAAGCTTTAGATAATCTCCCTTGCAATCTCGATTCGGCTTCTCTTTTTCACGAAGCGGCCCTTCTTTGAACGATCAGCGGTGAACTGCATATTGAGTTCTGAACTGATCGTGCTCCAGGCAGCCTAACAGGTAAGATCAAACCAGCATGTGAGTGTTTATGCGGCATCCGCGTTAGCGACGCCACCGCGAATATCCCCAGCCCCCGCCTCCGAGCAGAAAAAGAACCACGATAACGATCAGAATTGTTGACATGTTGTAACCTCATTCGCAAAGACGAAGCGGACCAGCCCTTCTAACGACTGCCCTACTTCATCTCTGCAGATGATCCTAGGAGTGTCACCAGACTGTTGTCTGATCACATTGGATCAGAGGTTGCTCCAAACTGCACCTGAAGCCTAGCAGGATCCGGCAATTCGAGAAGGTCGCCTGTATTGCACGTCGGCTAGTCTACGACTCGCCGGAGAAAGCATCTCAGCAAGCGTGCGGACACTGCAGCCAGCTTTTGAGTAGCGGGCCATCTCATAGCGTTCTCGCGCGACCACTTAACCACGGTTACGCCATGAGCATTGTCTACCGCAGGACTCTTGGAAGTTTGGCGACGGCGATCCAGAATTGCTCAATCGTCTCTACAATATGAGCTAACACCTCAACACTGTCCGGCTTCGTAATGTAGCCGTTCGCCTGTTTGTCGTAGGCATCGTGAATGTCCCTATCAGCCTCAGAGGATGAAAACACAAGGACCGGAATCTTGCGGAGATTGTCGTGCTTCTTTATTCGCTCAAGCAAATCGCTACCGCTCACCCGGGGCAGATGCCAGTCCGTGAGAATGAGATCCGGCAACGGTGCGTTTGTCTTCTCTTCCTCGAACAAAAGCTTGATTGCCTGCTCGCCATCATGAGCAACGGTGAGTTCCCAGAGAATACCTTTGCGGTTCCTGAAAGCCTTCTGAATGAGGTACAGGTAAGACTCATTGTCTTCTACAACGAGCAAGCGAATCGTCTGGGGCTTTTGAGCGTTGTGGGGTTTCAGCGTCGGTACAGAAATCCAAGGCCGCCTCTCAAGTTCTGAACCAGAGAGGTAACGGCCAATCCGTAAAACCGGACCGAGGCTCGGTGAAGAGAACTAAGCCCATTGTCTCACGAAAGCGGGGACGCCGCCGTCTCACAAAAGAGCAGGCCGCTGAGTTGAAATCGACTTGGAAGAGCGGGACGCAACGATGGTAAAGAGGACATCTAGTCGAGAGACTGTGGGTCATCCAACACCCACGGGAACTCGGCGAAAAGCGCGAAATCCTGCAATTATCTGAAAGGTAATAGGCTGTATAGAATTGGTCAGACTAGCTTTCCAATGAAGTCTAAAGTCAATGTGATTTCGCCGAAGAAGCGAGAGGCACCTGACTTGGTTCGTCGCCAAAGAAGCCCATCGCCTCGGGTGGGTTTGCTTTCCTTCAAAAGCGCCCACCGACCTAGAACACACATGTCGAATCGCGCCGGTGCAAATATACATAGAAGACTTTCACAGCCAATAATCTTAGGTGTATGAGAATCATGGGAATTGAGATAAGTAAGCAGTCGTCTGAGAATTGCGCCGTAGAACCGACGCTTACGAAAGTGCTGGTGCAGAGCGAGCATATCGAAAACCTGGTGAAGGAATCCGCGGAAGAATTGTCATCGGTCAATGCCGGTATCAAGGAGGAGATTGCGAATCAGGATTCGCCGTCGGCACTCGAAGTTGCGCTTGAGAAGAGTGAAGCCGTTGAAGGCAAGGTGCAGGATGCCTCAGACAAGCTGTCGGTCGTTAACCTTGCGCTTAAGGAAGAGATAGAAGAGCGCCACTTATTGGAAGGTAAGCTAGCTGCGGTCACGGAACAGGGAAAAGCTGATCGCCGTGCCGCCCTCCATGATCTCCTTACTGATCTGCCAAACCGAGCACTGTTCTACGATCGGCTTGAACACGCATTTCTGCAGGCAAAACGGCACGGTTGGACATTAGCTGTGATGTTCGTGGATCTGGATAACTTCAAATTCATAAACGATACATATGGACACGAAGCAGGTGACAGAGTTCTGCAGGTGATTGCCGAACGGCTCAAGGAAGGAACGCGCGGCGACGACACAGTGAGCCGCCATGGTGGCGATGAGTTTGTGATCCTGATCAATGAGGTTCGGGAGGAAACAAACATTTCGTTGATCGCGGAAAAGATACTTTCGAGGATCCAGGCTCCCTTCAACGTCCCTACGCGCGACGTCACAATTACCCCGATTATTCAGGCAAGCATGGGAATCGCTGTTTTCCCGAAGCACGGCGCGACTGCAGATTCGTTGATCTCATGCGCGGATCGGGCAATGTATGTGGCAAAGCGCACCAGATCTGGGCATTCCTTCGCGGAGTGACAACAGGACGAAGCGAGCAAAGCTAGCATCGACCTTCAGCCTCGAGGCAATCGCAACCACGGGTTCGGGTGATCAATAGTGACCATACACGGAGGCACTGTGTCGGATAGTTTAAGCCCAAGGTGAGTCGCATGCTACGCGCAACACCACCGGAATATTTTTCATCGCCCTCTCGCGAGTACCTGACTGCATCCCTGCGCAGCACGCAGTGTCTAGAGCAACCGGAGAAACCAGTCGCCGTCGTCCTTCTGAAGGGACTCCTGGTCCAACGCATCACCATGCTCGAAAAGGCAGCCCTGCAACAATCGACTGTCAGGTCGTAGTTATGGAAATGCTCACCTCTTCGCAAATTATCAATCAGGAACAGCTAAAGCAGCGCATCCTGATTGTCGACGATGAGAAGATCATTGCTGACACTCTGGCTCTGATTCTGAACACCATTGGCTGTGAGTCGAAAGCGGTCTATAGCGGCGAGTCTGCGCTGGCAGCCGCAGAGCAGTTCCAGCCGGACATTCTGATAAGCGACGTGATCATGGCGGAGATGAGCGGGATTGAGGTTGCCAACATCATTTCAGAGAAGCAGCCCAACTGCAAAGTCATCTTGTTTTCCGGTCAGGCCGCCACGGCGGACCTCGTCGCACACGCTGTGTCTAGAGGCCATGCGTTTGAGATTCTCGCGAAGCCTGTGCACCCTCGGACTTTGATTGAGCTCGTGAGAGGGCTCGCGGCACCCAGGAACGCTGCGGTCGGGCAGTAGCTTCCATGATCGGAAGCGCGTCGTAAAGAATGTCCGATTAGCGGAACTCCACCTGGTAAGCCGCTCCCTCCTCCACTTGTAACCGATTGTTTTTGTCGAAAGACACTCGCCTTCCAGATGATGCTGTGATTGATGCGAGCGTCTGGCCAGAGGGTGGGATCAGGCTGAGGGTTCCGCGGCTTGCAGCACGAATCTGCAGGGCAGCTACTTTTCCATCGCTCCAGCGCATGTTCAGGGAAGCGCCCCCGCGGACGTGGAGTCCGTCAACTGAGCCGTCTTTCCACTGGAGGGGAAGGGCGGGGAGGAGTTCGATCTCAGCAGCTTCGGGTGTCCAGCGCGATTGAACGAGAGCTTCGAGCATACCGTTGGCCGCGCCCAGGTTGCCGTCGATCTGGAAAAGACCGGGTGGATGGGTGTCCATCAGGTTTGGAAATGTCGATTGCCGGATCATGACCTGGAGGCTGTCATACGCCTGTTTGCCGTCGTGCAGGTGATCCCAGTAGTTGACCACCCAAGCTCGAGACCAACCTGTTTGCCCACCGCCGAACGAGAGACGCCGCTCCAGTGATACCCGGGCAGCTTTTGCGAGGTCGGGCGTATGTTGTGTCGTAATCTGGCTGCCCGGGAAAAGCGCCCAGAGATGAGAGATGTGCCGATGTCCGGGTTCTGCCTCGTCATAGTCGCGCTGCCACTCCTGCAACTGGCCGTTTTTGCCGACGGCGAAAGGTGGAAGCTTGTCCATAGCGTCCTTGATCTGCTTGAGGAAAGCTGGATCTTCGCCGAGAATGTGTCCCGCGTCGAGCGTTCGGGCGAAGAGTTCCCGCACGATTTCGATGTCCATGGTTGGACCCATGGCAAGGGAGTGTTCGCTCCCGTCGGCGAGACGATAGCGGTTTTCGGGGGAGATTGACGGTCCCGTGACGAGATGCCCCGTGCCATCGTCGATGAGGTAGTCGAGGAAAAAAAGAGACGCGTCGTGCAGGATGGGCCATGCTCTTGTCCGGAGGAAAGCCCTGTCGAGTGTAAAGGCGTAGTGGTCCCAGGCATGCAACGAGAGCCATGCACCACCCATCGGCCAAATGCCCCACTGGTATCCGTCGATCGGGTCTGCGTCTCCCCACAGATCTGTATTATGGTGAATCACGAAGCCGCGAGATCCATAGTAGGTGCGAGCGACTTTTTTCCCGGCACCAGACTCGGGGGTGCGCACCATGTCGATGAGGTTGATGAGCGGCAGAGTGGAGTCGCTCAAGCCAGCGGGTTCAGCCAGCCAGTAGTTCATCTCCGTGTTGATGTTGATGGTGTATTTAGATCCCCAAGGATTATCGATGCCGGCCGCCCATAGCCCCTGTAAGGTTGCGGGCAGCCCACCGGGCCGCGAGGAACTGATCAGCAGATACCGCGCAAACTGAAAGTAGAGTTCTTGCAGACCCAGATCGTCCGCTCCGGCGCTGACTCGCTTGATGCGTTCGTCGGTGGGAACTTCGTCGCCGGAGGGAGATGTGGTCCCAAGTTGGAGAGACATCCTGCCAAAGACGGGCTGGTACTCCGCCTCGTGTGCCTTGAGGATGGCGTCGACACTGAGCTTCCGGGCGGAGGTCAACCACCGATCGCATTGGACTTTGGGATCTTCGCCTGCAAAGAGACCGCCCTTGAAATTGGTAGCAGCCGTGATGAGAACTACGACGGAGTCTGCATCCGAAACGACGACCTCGGAACCCTCCGACTTCACTGAGCCCCCAGTTGGAATGAATAATGCCTTCCCGGCAAAACGGATCTGATCCTTGTGCTCAGAACCCTCGCTGAGAACCAGAGCATCGTTCCCACTTGCGGCTACGCTGAAGTCTTCCGGCCGATCCATACTGGCGCGAAAAGAGATCGAGCCTTTCTGATCCGCAGTCAGCCGCATCACGATTACTTCATTGGAAACGGAAGTAAATATCTCTCGGGTATAGTGAACTCCTTCGATTTCATAGGTGACGCGCACAATGCCGGAGCCGAGGTCGAGTTGGCGGCGATAGTCGATGACTTTGCCATGCTTCGGGGCGCGCAGATAGAGATCGCCAAGAGTGCTGTAACCTGGCATGCCGGCAGGGATACCGATCATGTCGTCCTGCGCCATCTTTTCGGCGGCGGAGATTTTCGCGCCATCGAGGCCTTTGGAATCGAGTAGAAGTTTCCGTATCTGGGGTACAGCTAGACGCGCGCGCGGATTGAGGCGATCCGCCCGGCTGCCTCTCCAGAGAGTGGACTCATTTAGCTGCAGGTGTTCGTCGGCGCCCGAGGTCCCGGAACCATCCATTAATGCATCGTTCTTGGGTGATGCCTGGAGGTCACCGTTGTTTGCACCTGAATTCGCACCTCCGAATACCATGGCGCCCAGGCGTCCGTTGCCGATGGGCAGAGCGTTGTCCCAGACCGGGGCAGGAGATCGGTACCAAAGCATTTCGCGCGGCTTGACACTCTGGGCCGGCGCGAGAGTCACTGCGGTGAGCGCAATCAGGACTATGCTTTGTCGCATTTTCGATCCTCCACTGATTGGAGCTCTGCTACATTGCAGCATTGCTCGCCGTGCGAATGCGTAAGAAAAGGGCCGATCCTTTTCCGATCGGCCCTGACTCTGAAAATCCCCCTTGACGTCGTTGATTTGGCCATCTACACGAACTGTTCGACATTGAAGCCAAGAGGCCAGTCTTCTTTCTGTGCAAGCATCTGCTCCCATGTCACTTCGTGCTTTTGGTAGCCAGCCATACGACCGAGCATGCAGCTCAGAGCTGTTTCCACGCCATCTGCGATCTGGTTGTGGGCTGGACCGGACACGATGCTGTCAATGAAGGTACGTTCCTTCTCGCGATCCGCATACTTGAGGTTGTCGTTGAACGCGCCGTTGGCCGCGAACTCACCCGAGCCAGCAGTGGTGCCTTCGGATTCTTTCCATGACCATGCACTTGAGCCGGTGACTCCGACCGGACCTGAATAGGGACACGTTGCGGACCCGCTGGCGCCGAAGAGCTTGAGTCCCGCATCGAATGCACCGTCGCTTCCAAACTGAGTAGACTCGAAGGAGAAGTGAATATCGTTCGGATACGTGTAGGTGACCTGGTAGTTGTCCCAGATATCGCCCCAGTGGGCGAGTACGTTACGGCCGCCCGTGGCGGTGGCCTTCAGAGGGTGTGCGCCGACCATCCAGTTGGCTAGATCGATGATGTGAATGTTTTGCTCGACGAGAATGTCACCGGAAAGCACGCGATCCCAGAGCCAGTTGCGAAGACGGTACTCGTCCTTACCCGCACCTATCGGCTTCTTTTCAGTCGATGCAGGCGCGTTGTAGTTGCCGGCGAGGGTGACTATTTTTCCCAACGCTCCCGCTTTGATTTTTTCCTGCAGAGCTGCGATAGGGGGTGCCATGCGGCACTGAAAGCCAACGTCGACGCTCTGGTTGGGCTTGACGCGCTTTGCGATCTCGAGCGCGTGCTTTGCCTGCGCGATGTCGATGCCCACAGGTTTTTCGCAGTATACGTGTTTGCCGGACGCGACGGCGGCTTCGAGGTGCTGGACGTGGAAAAAGGGCGGGGTTGAAATCTGGATCAGGTCGACATCTTTAGAGTTTGCCAACTGCTCAAAAGCATGCGGACCTTTGAAGAGCAATTTGCCGTCAATCTCCGGCTGATTGAGGCTGGCAAGAATCTTGTTGAAGCGGTCGTGCCCGGCATCGAGCTTATCTCCAAAGATGTCGGCAAGAGCAACGATGCGCGCGGAGGTATTGCGAGCGAATGACTCGGCCACCGAACTGCCGCGATTTCCGCAACCAAGCAGGGCGTGACGGACGGCAGAGTTTGCCTGATATCCAAATGCTGCCCGTGAATTGATCAACAGCATCCCCGAGACCACTCCGGTTCCGGCCTGCAAAAACTCTCGACGATTCATCCCATCACCTCGTGTAAAACCCGCTCCAGATAAGCTTTCTCGTTCTTAACATCTTCGATTTGCTGCGAGCCTGTTGTTTCGCGTTCGATGGTGATCGCGCCCGTATAGCCAAACTTGTGCAACTTTGTGAAGACCGTTTTGAAATCGACGAGGCCTTTTCCGATCATGACCTCTTCGCCGAGCTTGCTGGGATCAGTCGGCCATTTTCCGTCCTTGGCATGCACGCTTCGGACGTGCGGTCCGAGAATATCGACGGCATCGACTGGGTTTGCTTTGCCGTAGAGAATCACGTTTGCAGTGTCCAAGCCGACACCAAGGTTAGGCATGTTCACATCTCGTAGTGCGCGCGACATTGCGGTTGGCGTCTCCTGTCCCGTCTCCATCAGGAAATTTTGACCATTCCCCTTACAGTGCTCCGAGACTGTGCGGATGGCATCGACCGCTGGCTTGTAGAGTGGGTCCGCAGGGTCTTCAGGGATAAACCCGCAATGTGTCTGTACCTGGCCGATTCCGAGCTGCTTCGCAAAATCCGAGACTTGCTTCAGAGCATCGATTCGGGCAGCGCGGTATTTTGGCGGAACCAGGCCGATCGTTGCCGGGCCTTGCTGGAAGTCCCATACCAGTGGCGAGGGGCCGACAACCTCCACCGTCGTTGCGACGACATCATATTTCGCAAGCAGGTCACCGATCTGCTTCGCGGCATCTGAGGTGAACTTTCCGATGTAGCCGTCGAGCGAGAGGAAACAGTTGGAGAATCCCATCTCGTGAACGCGCTTGATGGTGGCCTCGGGCGCGTCATGTGGGCTGACCAGCAGGCCGACTGCCATCGGCTTTAACTTCGACTGTCCGGGTTCAGCAAAAGAGGGAAGAGAATGAAGGCTGGTTGCAATCGCAGCGGCGGTAGCGTTGCCCAGAAACGTACGGCGGTCCATGGAGTTCCTTTCGTCTTCAAATGAAGAGCGCGAGGGAAATCCCCTCTGTTGTAACGATTGAAATCTAGAAGCTTTGGCTGCCTCTCCGCAAGTGTAGCTGAGCGAACAAGGCGGGGGGGTGGCGCTGCGCTTACCAGTTGTGGAAGAGATCTGACGCGGTGAGATAGGACGTGCAGATAGGTGCAAGCGCCTTGCGGCTTAGGCGGCCGTGTTCAACTCCGCCGCAATCTGTCGGGCGGCATCATCTCTTGCAACTGCACACGCCAGGCTGAGATCCAAAGAGATCGACTGCCTGGGATCGATCGAGATCGCGTAAAGCACGACTTCTCGCTCCCCACTGTGCATGTAGAAGGCATCGAGGAGATCCTTCACGCCGATATCGTGCGCCGTTAGCGTAGGAGGATAATCCTGTGAAAAGCGCGGAGTTGTACGCGTGACGGTTCCAGGAGCTTTGCCGTCATCGGTGGCGTCGATCAGGACGATCCGATCGGCAGACTGGAGAGGCTCCAAAAGGACGAATCCGCCGGTTCCTCCGTCCAGGCACTCGACTCCAAGGGGAAGCTGGACTTTCTCGAGGGCGCGCACGACGTGGACACCCACGCCTTCGTCGCCCATGATTACGTTGCCGAGGCCCAGAACAAGTGTCTTCTTGTCGTTGCTACTCACCAGCACCTCGCGTCACCCAGGCAGCCTGCGCACCCAACACAGAAAGGTGCCAGCCAAGGTGTTTATTGCTTTACTTTTTACTTCCTGACCCCTGACCACTGATCTCTGATCCCGGTCTTTCAGGCATTTTGTCAAACTTCCATCCGCCAACGATTGAGGAGATAGTGCCGCGCCCCTCGATGTAGTCGTGATAAAAGGCCAGATAAATATGAACAACTATGAACACCACGAAAAACCACAGGAACAGGTGGTGCCAATAGCGGACGCTCATCTCTCCGCCCATGAGGGGCACAATCCATGTGAACATCCGCGGAATCCACGAATTGCTCATCGATGAGTACAGAGCAAAACCGGTGATTGATTGTGCGCAGAACGCGAGGAAGGTGAAGAAGTAAATGAATGCGGCCAGAGCGTTGTGCCCGGTCGAGATCGCTCCGTGCAGCTTGACCTGGAAGACGTCGGTTTTCAAGACGTCCATAATCTCTTCACGCTGCCCTTTAGTCAACGGGAAGAAGTTGTTCCACTTCGCGTATTTGTTGCCGACAAAACCCCAGTAGAGACGGGCCAGAAAGTTGAAGACGTAGATATATGCGCACAAGAAATGCAGGAAGCGAACCCACCCGAACCAATACTGCTGATACGCTTCGCTGGCGTAGAACGCGCGAATCGGGGCGCCAATCAGGTATCCGGTGATGCAGAGGACTACAAGCACAATGGCGTTGATCCAGTGGTAGGCGCGAACCGGCATCTCCCATACGTAGACGCGTCGATAGTCAGCGGGATGGTCGTTGCCGAATTTCGATTTGCCAAAGGTTCCAGTAGTACTCATGGCGTCACTCGAAGGAAATCTGGTTGAGGTGCCGCCCCTGCGGATCGTACAGGTGCACAGCGCAGGCAAGGCACGGGTCAAATGAGTGGATCGTGCGGATGATCTCCACTGGTTCATCGAGCTTGGCTACGGGAGTTCCGATCAGCGAGGCTTCGAAAGAAGAGTGCTGCTTCTTGGCGTCGCGCGGAGAACCGTTCCAGGTCGTCGGGACCACGAGCTGATAATTGGCGATCTTTCCGTCTTTGATTTTTATCCAGTGCGCGAGAGCTCCACGTGGTGCCTCGACAAGGCCAACCCCTTCCGCTTCGCTCGGCCAGGTCTTTGGTTCCCAGCGCTCGTTGTTGAATGTCGAAGTCTCGCGTGTCTTTACGCGATCCATCAGCTCCTTGTAGAACTCTTTCAAGTAACCGACTTCGATGGCTGCTGAGAGTCCCCGCGCAGCCGTGCGTCCCAGGGTGGAGAAAAGGGCTTCAACGGGAACTCCGAGCTTGGCTAGTGTTGCCCCGACAAGCTGCTTCACATCTTCGTGGCCGGAAGCGTAGGCGATCAAGAGGCGAGCGAGCGGACCAACCTCCATGGGGTTGTCCTTCCATCTCGGTGTCTTCAAAAATGAGTACTTTTCGTATCCTTCCAGCGAATCGAACGGAGGTTTTGGGCCAGCGTACTTGATCTGGGTTTCGCCTTCCCACGGATGAAGGCTGACGGCGTCGCCGCCCTCGTAGGTGTACCAGGACGAAGCGATGTACTCCTTGATCTCCTGCGAATCCTTTGGATTCACGGGGTAAACGTGGCTAAGGTCCCGATTGAGTATGGCGCCACGCGGATACTTGAAGGCTTCGGGCTTGTTATAGCCCTGAGTGGGATACTCGCCGTAACTGAGGTAGTTTTTAAGGCCGGCGCCCCATTTCGCCCAGTCCTTGTAGAAGGAAGCCACCGCGAGCAGATCGGGCACGTAGACCTGGTTCACGAATTCTTCGGCTTGAGAAACAAGCCGGCCAACGAGGTTGAGCCGCTCCGTATTGATTGCGGCAACTTCGTCGAGATTGATGGAGCAGGGAACTCCGCCAACGAGGTAGTTCGGATGCGGATTCTTTCCGCCGAAGACTGCGTGTATCTTGACAACTTCCTTCTGCCACTCCAGCGCATCAAGATAGTGGGCTACAGCGATCAGGTTTACTTCGGGCGGCAGTTTGTAGGCTGGGTGTCCCCAGTAGCCATTCGCGAAGATCCCAAGTCCGGTCTCCGCAAACTGCTTTACTTTCCTTTGAACATCCGCGAAGTGCGCCGTGGTGTTTTTGTCGTAACTCGAGAACGACTGCGCCAAATCGGCGGCTTTCTTTGGGTCGGCTTTGAGCACGGTGACGATGTCTACCCAGTCCAGCGCGTGCAGGTGGTAGAAGTGCACCACGTGATCGTGCACATGCTGAGCGGCGGTCATGATATTGCGGATCAGCTCTGCTGTCGGTGGCAGGGAGATCCCAAGCGCGTCTTCAACCGCACGGCAACTTGCTGTAGCGTGTACGGTCGTACATACTCCGCATACGCGCTCAGTGATTGCCCAGGCATCGCGCGGGTCGCGTCCAATCAGGATCTTCTCAAGGCCGCGGACCATCGTGCCCGAACTGAACGCGTCTGTGATGACGCCGTTCTCCACCACTGCCTCAACACGCAGGTGGCCTTCAATACGAGTTACGGGATCAACAACTATGCGTGTCATGGCGGGCTATTGCTCCTTCTCTTCTTCCGCGTGAACTTCCGCGATTACTTTGTGTTTGCGCACGTTTGTCACCACTGCGTGCGCGGCTACCCCTGCCAGTGTTGTTGCCGCGACGATAGTGCCGACCGTATCCGCAGTGCTCTCGATGCCGAAGCCCGGGAAAGTCGCCAAATGCGCATAGATTGGTCCCTGATCCCAGAAGCCCTCTTCGCTGCACCCAATGCATCCGTGTCCTGACCGTATCGGCGAACTTGTGCCCTCGTTCCAACCAACGACCGAGCATGCGTTGTAGGTCACCGGTCCCTTGCATCCCATCTTGTAAAGGCAAAATCCCTTTCGCGCGTTCTCGTCATCCCATGACTCGACGAAGAGTCCAGCATCGTAGTTCGGTCGGCGGTAACAGGTGTCGTGCACGCGGCGCCCGTAAAACTCCTTTGGCCGACCGAGATTGTCCAGCGCGGGAATCTGGCCGAGAACGAGGATATGCGTGACCACGGCCATCATCACATCGGCGATCGGAGGGCATCCAGGTACATTGATCACGGGCTTGTTCACCAGCTTGTGAATCGGCGTGGCTTGCGTCGGGTTTGGCTTGGCTGCCTGCACGCAGCCATTTGACGCGCAGCTGCCCCAGGCCACAATCGCTGCTGCGTCTTTCGATACCTCTTGCAGTATCGACTCAGCCGTTTTTCCGCCAATCATGCAGTAGACGCCACCGTCCTTTGTCGGAACGGCGCCTTCTACCAGCACAATGTACTTGCCCTTGTCCTTCTCGATCGTGTCCTTCAGGCTCTTCTCCGCCTGGAACCCGGAAGCCGCCATCAGCGTCTCGCTGTAATTCAGTGACAGGACGTCGAGAAGTGCATCGGCCACGATCGGGTGCGATGCTCGGATAAAGGATTCGCTGCAGCAGGTGCACTCCTGAAAGTGCATCCACAATACGGCCGGCTTTTCCTTCTTTTCAAACGCCGACACTACCTGGGCAACGCCGCTCTGCGCAAAGCCGGCAGCCGCTGCGGCTGCCGTGCAAAACTGCAGAAATTGTCTGCGGCTGTACCCCTTTTTCTCCATCGATTCCCAGATCGACTGCCCCATGCCCACCTCACATGTGGCGCGCTGCGCGCCATGCAGGCACCGGAGATCGCCCCGAGGCTGCTTCAGTCAGCCCATTTAGCATGCGAACTCCGATGAATGATGGGACGGTACTTAGCTTGAATCACGATCGGCTGTGCGCGTGATCACAAGTGTTCTAAATCACGTAGATTGGGCGCCTGGAACCATGCAGCGTGAGCCATATCACGCTGCTGCGAGCAATCTTTCTGCAGCTCGCTGTTGAGTCCCGGAGGGATTTACCAAAGTACCAAAGTCTCAGGTTCCGAAGGTTGCATGTATGCCGTCCGTTACCTAGGTGGGAGCGTTTTCGATTGAAGGCCAAAAATGCGCGTGATATCCCCTTCTTAGTACATCCATAAGACGCGCAGTTCAGGTGTGTTCCCCCCCAGTCCCATCGAGCCGAAGAGGAGCAGGTATGAGCCAGGGAAATTACCCAGTTTCTGTCGTGCCTTATCCGATTGACCGGGCGCACAGAGTGAAGAAGATGATTGACGACGACAGTGCAGAGTGGGACGCGAAGTGGCTGCGTCCGAATGTGACCAGGATGCCGGAAAAGCCCGTTGACGCGACTCCGAAAAGGGCAATCTCGACGCCCATTCCGATGCGCGTGGAAGAGCCGGAGGAAGTGGCAAAGGCTCCGATATTTCTTCGTTTTTTGCGCTGGCTGTTTCCTGAGGTTAATCAGCGCCGGGCGAAGCGGTATGCAACGTCGAACCTTGTGGCATATTACTGGACCGGCGGAGCCCCTTTCTCCTATCAGGTGGGCGACATCAGCGCGACCGGTGTGTTCCTCCTCACCAAGGAACGGTGGGCTCCCGGCACGCTGATCCAGATGACGCTGCAGCCGCAGAACGGAAAGGTGTCAAATGACAACTCCATCTGCGTCCTTTCTGAGGTTGTGCGGTGGGGCGAGAACGGCTCAGGGTTCAATTTCATTCTCAAGGACTATGAGAACGTCATGAACTATGGGCTGCAACCGAATGAGGCGATCGACCGGAAGACCGTGGAGCGCTTTCTGCAGAAGGTCGGGGTTCCGAGGTCCTGAACCCCTCCTTGCTGGTTACCGCAAGTTGGTTGTACTCAGAGCTTTGAGTAATGTTTGGGCGATTACGGAGGTTGGTGCCTCACGCGCTTTGGTGTGATTGACCGCCGATCTCCATGGCGGGAAAATCGCTATCTCTATGAACTGGGATCTCAATCCGTTCGATCTTTGGATTGTGCATTCAGTGAATCGCATGGCGCGCCACTTCTGGCTGTTTGATAAGGCGCTTGGCACGCTGGCGAATAATATCCTCTTCACAAGCGGCATGATCACGGCCCTGTTCTGCTATGCCTGGGTGCGGAGGTCTCCGCAGCGAGAGAGGGACCGCTCCTTTGTGCTATCGGGTGTGGTGCTGACCACGATGGCCCTGGTTGTTGCGAGGGCGATGGCATTGCTTCTCCCATTCAGAGAGCGCCCATGGGTGAACGGCGGAACGAATTTCCGCGCACCCTTTGGAGAAGAGGTATTTCCGCTTATTCACTGGAGTTCGTTTCCCAGTGACCACGCTGCAATGTACTTTGCACTGGCAACAAGCCTGTTTCTCGTGTCGCGGAAGCTTGGTGTCTTCGCGTACTGTCACGCGATCGTTTTTGTCTGCCTTCCGCTGCTCTACTTCGGCTACCACTATCCAACTGATTTGATTGCCGGGGCCCTTGTCGGCACTGGAACAGCGAGCCTGGCTGCCAATGGCCGCGTACGCGGCGCGATCTCAGATACCGGATTTCGGTGGCGAGCGAATTCACCGGGGACGTTTTATCCAGCTCTATATATGTGCATGCTGCTGACGGCGACGCAATACGATTCGGTGCGCTCCATTGCGTATGGGGTATGGAAAGCTGTGAAGCGGCATCCCTGAAGATCCAGATCGGATTCAGGCTTTTCTTCCAGTTCGCGCGAGCTTCACGGACTATTTCAAATCAAAACATAAATGGCGGCCATCGGCCGCCGTTTTGCATTTGAGATTCTTGGTTATGGTGCGCCCTGAGAGATTCGAACTCCCGACCTTCTGATTCGTAGTCAGACGCTCTATCCAGCTGAGCTAAGGGCGCAAACCTGCACGGTTTCAGGAAGAAACCTCATTCAGATTAACAGGGAATCGGCGGTGGTGCAATCGCGCCTTCAGGATGCGGGTGCGGGCTCGGGCGGTGCGGCAGGAAGTGCAAGCGGAACCTCTTCAACAAGCTGCAAGCCGGCCCTGCGGACAAGCTGCGCGACCACCGAGGAGTTGAGACGGGTCGCGTCGTATTCCACCGTGACAGTGCTGGCACTGCGATCAAAAGACAGCCGCCGTATTCCGTATACCTCGCGTGTGTTTGCCAGTGCGAGGCTGACTGCCTCGGTAGGCGGAGTGGCGTAGCGGAAAACAACGTCGACAGTCGTCATAGCCACAGAATAGCAGTTCAAATCTTATGAGCCGGGTTGCCGCGATCACATGTCAGTAATCGGTTCGTGTCATCGGCAGGCCGGGACCCTTTTCGCTGTCATTGCCGAGTGCGCCCTGATCGCGGCCCGTGATCGTGAGATGAAAGTCCATAGGCGGGTCCTGAAGCGTGCGCGGCGGATGTGCGAGCCGATGGCTGAGTTGGAAGTGGAGGGTTTGACCCTCGGCATGCAGGTTGAGCAGCGGTCCGGGCAAGCCTGGAGTAGATGAGAAGGGCGAGCTCACATCCGGGCGTTTATGCAGATAGAAGACGATGGCACCGTGAAGACTGCCGCCCTCATTGTCGATGACGAGATCGGCGCCGGGTAGATTGTCGAACTGCCCACGCCAGACGCCTACGAATTTCTTATTGTCTTGAGCAGCAGAAGGCTCTGCGGTCTGCGCGTGAAGAAGTACAGGCGCGAGTGCGATTAAAAAGACGAAACTCTGCATTCGGAATCGCATGAAAATGTCCTCTCGTTCTTACCCAAAGAAGATTGAGCCAGCTACCGGATTCCCCTGATCCCTATGTCTGCTTGGCTACGGCAATGGTGGCGAGAGAGCCGCCGAGGCCCATAGTTTCTACAGCGGAAGACGGAACGATGACCATGGAGCCGCGTTCCTTGATGGCTTCGTAGAGCATATTCATGGCGCGCAGGTGGAGGGCTGTTGGATTAGAGGCATAGGCTTCCGCGGCTTTCACGAATTTCTCGGAGATCTCTGTTTCGGCCTGGCCGAGGATGATGCGGGCTTGGCGCTCTCGCTCGGCCTGCGCCTGACGCGACATGGCGTCCTGCAAAGCCTGGGGAATGCGGACGTCGCGCACTTCCACGGATTGCACGGTGATCCCCCAGGGATTGGTCTTCTCGTCGAGGATCCGCTGGAGTTCGCGGCCAAGTGCTTCTCGATCGGTGATCATCTGGGCGAGTTCGTGGCGGCCGATGGATTCACGCAAAGCGGTTTGAGCACTCATGGTGATGGCGTCGAGGTAGTTTTCGACCTCGAGGATTGCTTTCTCTGCGTTCCAGACCAGCCAGAAGACGATGGCGTCGACGTCGACGGGGACGGTGTCGCGGGAGAGAGTGGACTCGGCTGTGACGCTGGAGACGCGTACGCGCTGATCGACGAAGGGACTGAGTGTCTCGAGCACAGGGACTATGAAGAAGATGCCGGGGCCGCGAAGGCCGACGTAGTGGCCGAGGCGCAGAAGCGCAACCTTCTCCCATTGGCGGATGACCCTGATGGAGTAAAGGAGGTAGAGGCCGATCAGGCCGAGGAGGATCGCAGGCCATTGATGCTGGGTGAGCGCAGAGATCCAAAGTCCGATTACGAGGCAGATGATGAAGGCTGCGACGGCGACTCCGTTGAACTGGATGTTTCCTCTTCGATTCATGATTTTCTCCCTTCGGATGCAGAGCGCAGCTGTTCAATGAGCTCGCGAATGGTGAAGCCCGCCGCGCCGGCGCGGGCGATAGTGTCAGAGGCGATCTGCTCAAGCTGGCGCTGCCGCTCGTCGGCGGGGCGGTGAAGCTTTTGGTCGCTGATGAAGGTTCCGGTGCCCTGGTGAGTTTCGAGAAGCCCGTCATACTCGAGTTCGCGGTAAGCGCGAACGACGGTGTTCGGGTTGATCTCCAGGTCGACGGCGAGCTGCCGAACCGTGGGCAGCTGATCGCCGCTTCCGAGGTTGCCGACGGCGATCGCTCCGCGGACCTGATCTACGATCTGCCGGTATACGGGCACGCCGCTGTGCATGTCGAGGTGGAAGCGGAAGGCGGATTTTTGCCGGGCACTCATGTGTACTAGACAACTAGTACACCAGATCATTTGGAAGGTCAAGCGGGTCTTGTGGCGGAACGCTGCTTCTGACTCATCTAGAGGTGTGGCTTCGCCTCTTAGATCGCTGTTGCCAAGGCAGCCTGAGTAGGCGTCAGGAAAGACCGCCGGCACCATGCTTTGTTGCAAGATCCTCTCCCGAAAAGACTTAGACGCATGATCCTGCAAACAATGGACTTAATGGTAAGTGACTCTGGCAGGATTTGTTCGTCCGCCGGAGCGCTACAAATCCAGTAAAGCTGTGAGACTGTGAATTTCCGCAAAATCCTGCTGTTAAACAACTTACGCGCAAGGTACTGCAAGCAAGGCACTTAGGGCATCGCTTGCCATCCCGCTACGATTGCATCAACTCCAGTATGCCGACAAGAACGATTTAACTTGCAACGTCCAAGCAGAAATATCCGAAGTTTTCAAGACTGTCTGGTTCGCTTCTCGAGATGGTTTTCGAGGTCAAAAAAAAGATTTTGTGATCGGTGTCGATTCTGGGAGTGGCCGTTCGATGTATTCATGAAGGCGGGCAGAGTCGAGCCGATCTGCAGCGCTGAAACTCAAATCTACCCGGAGGTTTTTCGTAATGAGATTTCTGAGCATCTACATGTGTCCTGAGCGCAACACGCCCCCCACCGCTGAAGAGATGTGCACCATGGGCAAGCTGGTTGAGGACTGGATGAAGACTGGCAAGCTGCTGTCGACCGAAGGCTGCATGCCAGCTTCCCTGGGCGCCCGTGTGCGGATCGACGACGGAAAGTACAGCGTGTCGGACGGACCGTTTACCGAGTCGAAGGAAGTGGTGGGAGGTTTTGCGATCCTTGACGCGCCGTCGAAGGAAGTTGCGGTTGGCTACGTGAAGGAATTTCTCAGTGTCGTAGGCAAGGGCTGGTGCGAGCTGCGGCAGCTCTATGACATGGACAACACGCCTCAGGATCTGGTGCAGCAGCCAGAGGTGGTCAGGGCCGGATAAGCCTGTCGAAGCTGCATCAAAGTTTTAGCGTGCTGGAAGGGCATACAGCGGACAGTCCCCCAGAAGCTGACGCCCTTCACATGCGCCCTCATCGGCATGTCTGAAGATGTGCTTTCGCGACAAAGTGAAACGGATTATTCAATATCAAAGAAGTGGAGATATTTTCATGAAGTTCATGGTGATAGTTAAGGCGACGAAGGAGTCGGAGGCTGGTGTGCTTCCGAGCAACGAATTGATGGAAGCAATGGGAAAGTTCAACGAGGAACTCGTCAAGGCAGGAGTTCTTCTCGCAGCGGAAGGCTTGCAGTCGAGTTCGAAGGGAGCGCGCGTGAAGTTCTCCGGAAACACAAAGACGGTGACAGACGGGCCTTTTGCGGAGACAAAGGAACTGGTCGCGGGTTTCTGGTTGTGGCAGGTGAGTTCGAAAGAAGAGGCCATCGAGTGGGCAAAGCGCTGCCCTCCACCGCACGAGGGTGAGTGCGAGATCGAGATCCGGCAGGTTTTTGAGATGGAAGACCTGAGTCCCGCCATGAGCGAGAGAGTGCGTAAGAAGGAAGAGGCACTTCGCGCCCAGATAGGACAGAAGTAGACCGGGCAGAAGTGGAACGTTGCCGCAACGGACGATGGCGTGATGTGATCGGTAGGTATGTCAGGGACTGATGTCCATCGCGCCATCGAAGCGGTATGGAGAATGGAAGCCGCAAAGGTAATCGCCGGACTTACACGCATGGTCCGGGATCTCGATCTCGCCGAAGACCTGGCGCAGGAAGCGCTGATCATTGCGCTGGAGAAATGGCCGGCGGAGGGTATACCGCCGAAGCCAGGCGCCTGGCTGATGATGACCGCGAAGCATCGAGCGCTCGATCATTTTCGAAAAACTGATCTGACAGGACGCAAGCACGAGGAACTGAGCCGCGAGCTCGGCGAACTGGAGCGGACGCCGCCCGATATGGTGACACCGATGGATGACCCGATCGGCGACGATGTGCTGCGGTTGATTTTTATCTCGTGCCATCCGGTCCTGTCGATGGAGTCGCGGGCTGCGCTCACGTTGCGCGTAGTGGGCGGACTGACGACCGATGAGATTGCGCGGGCATTCCTGACGCCGGAAACAACGATTGCGCAGCGAATCGTTCGTGCCAAGAAGACATTGGGACAAAAGAACATTCCATTTGAGGTGCCGCGCGGCCTGGACCTCGCGGCGCGGCTGTCGTCGGTGCTCGAAGTGATTTACCTGATTTTCAATGAGGGCTATTCGGCGACCGCGGGCGAAGAACTGATACGTTCTTCGCTATGCGACGAGGCATTGCGTGTGGGTCGGATATTGGCAGAGCTCGATGCGCGTGAGCCGGAGGTACATGGCCTGGTGGCGCTGATGGAGATTCAGGCGTCGCGTTCACGCGCGCGAGTGAATCCGGCTGGAGAAGTGATTGTGCTGATGGATCAGAACCGCGCGTTGTGGGACCAGTTGCTGATCCGTCGAGGACTCGCGTCACTGAACCGTGCCAATGGTTTGACGTCGCGGCGAGGGCCATATCAGTTGCAGGGCGAGATTGCGGCTTGTCATGCGCGGGCGGCGACGGCGGATGCGACGGACTGGGGACAGATCGTTGCTCTGTACGACGAACTCATGCGCGTGACACCTTCGCCGATTGTGGAACTGAATCGAGCTGTAGCTGTGAGCCGCCATCGCGGGCCTGAAGAGGCGCTGGCATTGCTGGAGCCATTGATGGCCGATCCGGTGATGCAGAACTACCATCTGCTGCCGAGTGTGCGAGGCGATCTGCTGGAGCGTCTGGGCAGATACGCGGAGGCGGCGATGGAGTTCGAGCGGGCCGCAGGAATGACGCGCAATGAGCGGGAGAGGAAGTTCCTGATGGAGAGAGCACGGAAAAGTGGGCGATTGGTGCCCGAGGAAATGTAGAGGGGGTAATCCCAGGTGCCCAAGTGCGAGGCACCTAGAGCACCCAACGCCTACCCGGGTCCACCATTGCGAGGGACGGAGGGCACACACTGGAAATGATGATTGGAGGTACCTCTGCGGAAAGCGATGTAGACTGACAGTGGCGCGCAGGGCGCCGCCTGTCCGCGGAGAGGACTGAGTCCACCTGTGGTTGCGAACCGAAAACCAAGGTTCTTCGCGAACCTCCTTTTCGCCCCGTGTAGCGGACCTGGGGCATGACCACAAGGAGGTCCGTTATGGCGAAACGCCACTTTCCCGTTCGACCCAATCTTGAACAACTGAAACACCAGGCCAAGGATCTGTTGCGCGCATTTCAGCGCAACGATGCGGCGGCTGTGGAGGATTTTCGAGAGCATCTGGCGCGGCTCGTTGACTCTGAGCCTGTTCGGCTGGCGGATGCGCAGTTTGTTTTGGCGCGCAGTTATGGTCTACCGAACTGGGCGCGGCTGGTGACGGCGTGTCGCATGACGGACGCGATTTGGCGCGGTGATGTGGAGGCAGTGCGCGCGATGGTGCTCAGAGACCCTAAGCTGATCGTCGAGAATGCGCGCGGAGTGGAGCGCAGCAACTGGGGGCCGCCGATGTCGTATGCGGCGAACCTGGGGCAGGACGAAATTATCGAGATGCTCCGCGGGGTGGGCGCAGCAGATATGGAGCCGGCTTTCAATCGGGCTTGTCTGCAGGGGCAGATCAAAACTGCGCGCATGATTCACAAAATGATGGGAGCTCCGCGGCCACCAGATGGAGCGCTCACGGATCCTGCATACACGCTGAATGTGGATGGAACAGCGCTGCTGCTGGAGCTTGGCGCGCGCTTGTACGACGACGAGGGGAAACGGCTTGCTCCGGTTGATGTGGTGCTGGAGACGGACAGCAGGAATCCGACGGCAAAGCATCGCATTCTGGAGCTGTACGAGGAGTATGGATTCAAGTATCCGGATACGGCAGCGATGGCGCTGCATCGTGGACGACTGGATTTGCTCGAGCAGCATTTGAAGCGCGATCCGCAGTTGCTGCGGCGGAGGTTTACGTGGGAGGAAATCTTTCCGCCGGAGATGGGGTGCCATGACGAGGTGCTGGCGACGCATGGTACTCCACTGGGTGGCACGACGCTGCTGCACGTCTGCGTGGATTATGACGAGATGGAGATTGCGCGGTGGCTGCTGGAACGCGGAATGGATGTGAATGAGCGCGCGGCGGTGGATGATGATGGGTTCGGTGCGCATACAGCGCTTTTTTCAACCGTGGTGTCGCAGCCGAACTTCTGGATGAATCATCACGGGAGAGCTCCTGAGGCGCCGTTCACGCGGTTGCTACTGGACCATGGCGCGGATGTAAATGTGAGAGCGTCGCTGCGTAAGGAATTGCATCCGGGGTATGAGATTCCGGGGATGTTTGAGTATCGCGACGTGACGCCGGTGAGCTGGGGAGAGCGGTTTCACTTCAGGAAGCTGGTAAATGAGAAGGCGGTGGAGATGATTCGGGAGGCCGGGGGAGTGGAGTAAGGTTGACTCCCAGGTCCCCAAACGCGAGGGACCTGGGCACCCGTCGTTCATCGTGCGATCTTGATTGACCCTGATGTTGATCAGAGGCTGTTGAGGTAGGTTCGAATTTCGGGATTGGACCAGTTGGGGTCGCCGACAATTTTGCGGCGGATCACACCTTTGCGATCGATGATGTAGGTCTCTGGCCAGCCGTCTGTGCCGTAGAGTTTGGCGACTTTCTGGTCGGGGTCGCGGACGGTGTTGAGGTCCACGTGGAAGCGAGTCAGGAAGCGGCGGTAGGAGCCGTGATCTTCGTCGATGCTGATGGCGAGAATGGCGAGATCAGGCCGGTCATGTTGAAGCTGCATGAGGGCTGGGGTTTCCTGGATGCAGGGCGGGCACTGGCTCCACCATAGATTGAGAAGGACGACTTTGCCACGATAGTTGGCGAGGCGGATGGTGTTTTCGCCGTCGCTGACGGTGAAGTCGGGAGCGATGCGATCGGCGTTTACGGGAGCAGCTCCGCGATCGCAAGCCGTTGCGAAGGCGAGCGCCGCCAGAGTGCCTAGCGTGATGAAACGAGGTAACCGCACGTCTCTATAATACGGAGCGTCAGGTAGCGAAAGGAAGGCTGGGTTAAGTGACGGGCGACACGCCAGATACGGGCGAAGCAAAACCATACAAGCCGATACTGGGGCTGTCGGACGAGCCGGGAGAGCCGCTCGCAGTTCCGGCACGGGCGGGGACGGTCTATGACCAGCCGGAAACAGAGAAGCTGGTTGAGCTGACGGTGATTGTTCCAGCGCGCAACGAGGAGCAAAGTATCGGGGAGTGTTTGAGGTCGCTGGTGGCGCAGTCGGAGGCGTTGTTCGAACTGGGGCGGGATTGGGAGCTGGTGGTTGTTGACGACCAGTCCACCGACAGGACAGCGGAAATTGCCCGCAGCTTTGCTGGTGTGACAGTGGTAGGGGCTGCGAAGTTAGAAAAGGGCTGGGCGGGGAAGAACAACGCGATCTGGACAGCAGCTCGAAAAGCTCGAGGCAAGTGGATCCTCTTCACCGATGCGGACACGATCCACGAGCCGGGCGACCTGCACCGCGCGATGCACGAGGCGGCGCGACACAAGGTGGGGATGCTGAGCTACTCGCCGCGGCAGCTGGTTTCGGGAGTGTGGCAGCGGGCGCTGATGCCCCTGGTGTTCTCGGAGCTGGCGCTGGCTTATCCGCCGGCGAAGGTGTCGGACCCGAACCAGAGGGTGGCGGCGGCCAATGGGCAGTTCTTGCTGGTGGAGCGTGAGGCCTATCGGAAAATGGGCGGACATCCAACCGTGAAGGATCGCGTACTGGAGGATGTCGAGCTGGCGTTCATCGCAAAGCGCCGCCGAGTGGGGCTGCGGTTCCGCTATGCACCGGATGCGCTGAGCACGCGGATGTATCGAACAACGGGCGCCATGATCGAGGGTTGGACAAAGAACCTCGCGCTGTTGTTTAACAATGCGATTGCTACCGCACTGTGGAAGCTACTGGATCTGGTGTTGCTGATCGGCCTGCCCTGGCTGGCGATCCATCTTTGGGGGGCGCGGTTCAGTCCGAAGGGACTGGAGTGGCTCGGTGCCGGGTGGGTTCTGATGCTGCTGTGGGCGCGGACTATTTTCCGCTTCTATGCACGAGTTGCGAAGTCGAATTTTCCGTTTTTGGATTGTGCGATTTCTCCGATTGGTTTGCCGCTATTCATCGCGCTTCTTTACGGAAGCTGGTTCAAGCACCGCGTGTTGCGGCAGGTAAGCTGGAAGGGACGAACGTATCCGGGGTAGGAGCTGAGCAGGCCTCGCGGTGTGCTTAAGCTGATTGTGTTGTTTGAAATAGAGAAGGTATTTAAAGCTGCTTCTTGTATCTGTTAGCGGCTCCGGGCATCTAATCAGATGAGGGTGGGATGATCGAACTTACGAGGCGAGCCACTTTTTCGGCGTCGCATTATTACTGGAATGAAAGCTGGTCGCAGGAGAAGAACGAAGAGGTCTTTGGCCGCTGCGCACGCCGGAATGGACACGGCCACAACTATACGCTGGAAGTCACGGTTGCAGGCGAAGCCGATCCGGTGACGGGATTCGTGGTCGATCTGAAGTGGCTGAAGGATGTGATCGAGCACGAGGTGCTGTGGGAATTTGACCATCGGCATCTGAATCTCGAGGTTCGAGAATTTGCGGACAATAAGTTGATCCCGACTACGGAGAATATCGCGATTGCCGCGTGGAAGCGGCTCGAGGCAGCGGTGGGCCAAGCCGGTGGATCGCGGCTGAGCCGGGTGCGGGTGTACGAAACGCCGGAGATCTTCGCCGAGTACCGGGGAGAGAAGTGATGGCAAAGGCCTACTTCGGACGGCGGTACATGCTGAGCGCGAGCCATCGGCTGCATGCGGAGTCGTTGTCGGCGGATGAAAACCGGACCACGTATGGCAAATGCAACAACCCGCATGGGCACGGGCACAATTACGTGGTTGAGGTGCTGGTGGGAGGCGAGGTCGAGCCTGAGACAGGCATGGTGGTGAACATGGCCACGCTGGATGAAACGGTGCAGCAAACCGTTCTGAAACGCTTTGATCACACCAACTTGAACTTCGATCCCCTGTTTGTGAATCAAGTGCCGACGACTGAGAATCTTACTAAAGTAGTTTTTGATGTGCTGAAAGAAGCGCTGCCGGCGGGAGAGCTGGAGTATGTGCGCGTGGAAGAGACGGAGAACAATTTCTTCCAATATCAAGGTCAATGAGGGGTGAACCTGGAGTGCGCCCGATTCCCCCGGGCGAAAGGACGAAGAGAATGGCGCAGCCAGTCGCAATGAACAAGCCAGTCCGCGGGGTACTGGAGATTGAAGAAGGTCTGAAGAAGTTTACGACCGAGGAGATGTATCGCGAGATTCTGACGCGGTTGGGGGAGGACCCGAAGCGCGATGGCCTGGTGCGGACTCCAGAGCGGGTTGAGAAGTCGATGGCGTTTCTCACGAAGGGGTACAGCGAGGATCCGGCGAAGATTCTGCGCGGCGCGCTGTTCGATGTGGATTACGACGAGATGGTGATCGTGAAGGATGTGGAGATGTTCTCGCTTTGCGAACACCACATGCTGCCGTTTTTCGGCAAGGTTCACGTTGCGTACATTCCCAATGGGAAGGTGATCGGTCTGAGCAAGATTCCGCGGCTGGTAGAGGTTTTTGCGCGACGCCTGCAGGTGCAGGAGCGGATGACGCGGCAGATAGCGGACACGATCCAGGAAGCGATTCAGCCGCGGGGCGTGGGCGTAGTGATCGAAGCGCGGCACCTGTGTATGATGATGCGCGGGATCGAAAAGCAGCACTCCTCGACGGTGACTTCGGCGATGGTGGGCTGTTTCCAGAATAAGGAGACGCGCTCTGAGTTCCTGTCGCTGGTGAGAGGCGCGAGCGCCAACGCAGCGCTGTGAGATGGGATGCATTTGGGGAGCAGCCGTTTCGTCTAGAGTAGTTTGAGTGAACGGACTTCTGGTTATCGACAAGCCGGGCGGCATTACCAGCCATGATGTGGTAAGCCGCCTGCGCAAAATCACAGGCGAAAAATCAATCGGACACCTTGGGACGCTGGATCCAATGGCGACGGGCGTTTTGCCGTTGCTGATGGGGAAGTACACGCGGCTGGCGCAGTACTTCTCTGCGGCCGAGAAGAGCTACACCGGAACGATTCGATTTGGCGTCCAGACGGATACCTACGATGCGGACGGCGAAATGGTCGGCGAACAGATGCATCCATCGCTGAGTCTCGAGCAAGTGAGGGCAGTGGCTTCTAGATTTCATGGCGAAATGGAGCAGATGCCGCCGGCATTCTCTGCCAAGAAGATTGCGGGAACGCCAGCGTACAAGCTGGCGCGAGCAGGCAAGCCTGTTGAGCTGAAGACAGTAAAGATCACGATCAAGACTTTTGAGATCGCGGAAGTGGCTGGCGATGACGCGACGTTCGTGATGAGCATTAGCGCAGGCGGATACGTGCGGTCTGTGGCGCATGAACTGGGGCAGGATCTCGGGTGTGGGGCGCATTTGAAAAGTCTGCGAAGGACGAGGGCAGGCGTGTTCTCGCTGGAAGATGTGCGGACACTCGATGAATTGCAGCAATTGAGCGGGAACCTCGGCGCGCTTGAGTCCTGCTGCATTCATCCGCGCAACCTGTTGACGGAGATGCCGTCGGTATCGGGAGATGATTTCACGCTGGGGCGATTGCGAAACGGTGGGCAGGCGAATCTGCCGGAGTTCTCTTCAGCGCCGCTGGTGAAGGTGTTTGCAGGCCAGCGTGAGCTGGTGGGAATTGCCAGGCGCGTGGCGGGGACGTTGTTTCAGCCGGTGGTGGTGATGGGGTGAAGGACAGTGGTCAGGGATCAGTGCTCAGCGATCAGGAAGCCAGGTGCGGCTCTTGACTGTGACCTACAATCGAGGTCACAGTGGGTCCGATCTGCCGATCAATGACTTGATTTTGTTGACCCGCTCACGCGGTGTTCCTGGCGCGATCTCGGTTAGCTCGAAACCATACCTGCGATAGGTTTCCTCGTGGATTTTCTCGAAGCGGAGAGTTTCTTGGAAGGTGATGCGGCGCGCTTCAGTGTTTGTGATGAAGCCTAGATTGCGTATGAAGAAGACTCGCTTTTCGTAGACGGATTCATTCTGGATGCGCGCGAGTTCTGCCCCGAGCACAGGTGAAATGGGGAAGCCAAGATACGCTGCGAGCGCGGCGGTGCATACGGCGGAACGGTCGTAAAACTGGACGTCATCCGGTTGATGCGAGGCGCGGATCTGCCGGTTGCGTTGGAGTCCGACAATCTCGTCGATGAAGGATGGCTGCTGCCAGGGCTCCACAATACCTCGGGCCTGCGACGCCGCGATGATGTCGGTCGCGGCTTCTTCGACGACGCTAAAGCCGTCGAGCTCGAGTTGGCGGATGATGGCGGTTTTGCCCGAGCCTGGCGCGCCGGTGATGATGAATCTCTTCATGAGCGGGCTAGCGAATGCCGACCTGGCCTTTGACGGATTCGATGAGCTTGTGAGAGTCGTAGCCGATGCCGGACTTGAAGACGGTTTCGACGTTCTCGATGTCTTCAATCTTCTTGGATGGATCCCCTTTGATGAGGACGATGTCGGCCTGCTTGCCGGGGGCGATCGTCCCGATGCGATCGGTTCGGCCGAGATAGGTGGCTCCGTTTTCCGTTGCAATGTGGATGGCTTCAGGAGGAGTGAAGCCGGCTTCGACAAGGAGTTCGATCTCACGTTGATCGCCAAAGCCGGGGAGAACGCCACCGTTGCCGGTGGGGTCGGGCCCTGCCAGGAGGAGACCTCCGGCCTTCGCGAATGCAAGTTCGAAGTCCATCTCTTTGCGCATCAGGGATGCCATCGGGGAATTGGCTGGAGTTTCAGCGCGTTCCGTGAGGTAGCTCTGGGCAGATGCAGTGGACATGGACTGAATGACGCGGGGCTGCAATGCAGGGCGAAGGGGAACCGATGCCTCGAAGACCGGCAGCGTAGACGTGACCGCGACGTGATGCGAGACGAGGTTTTCGATGAGGGCTTTTACCTGCGGGCTGTCGATTGCTAGATTCGACCAGCTTGCGGAGCCGCGGCTTGGGCACTCGTCGGGTTTCTTGTCTGAGATGAATTCCGTGTCGGCGAAGACGGGACCATGCTCGAGGTCGTCGATACCAAGAGCGATGGCCTCAGGCCAGGTGACGGAGCAGAGGTGACCGGTGAGTTTCATCTTGTGGGCGTGTGCCTGCTGGATGGCAGCGCCAAGTTCATCGCGCGTGATGTTCATATATGCCTTGAAGGAAGTCATGCCTTCGCTGACCCAGTAGTCCACGAAGTGCTTTGCATCTTCAGGGCCTTTGAGTTCGTGCATCTGCGCGAAGCGAGTGGGCGATCCTTCGAGATAGGGCGCGCTGGCGTCGAGTGACGGCCCTGGCATGAGGCCTGCGTCGATGCGGTGCTTGATCTTGAGATCGGTGTATGGCTCGATGCTGCCTGTGGTGCGCATTGTGGTGACACCAGCCGCGAGGTAGAGGCGGGGTCCTGTAAACGGGAGCTCTGCGACGGTGAATCCAGGCTCGTCGATCTTGCCGCTGCTGAATTGAACTGAAGCGGAATCGGTGTAATAGAGGTGGTCGTGCATGCCGACGATGCCGGGGATGACGGTGTAGCCTGCGCGGTCCAGGATCTGGGCGCCGGTCGGAGGCTGAGTGGAAGAGGCAGGGCCGACCGACTGGATGTTGCCGTTGGAGATGACGATGGCCTGATCTTCTTTGGGTGCGGCTCCTGTGCCGTCGATGACGCGTACGTGATTGAGGACGAGCACGGGCGAGTTGACGGAGACGAAGGGAGCTACGTCGGGCGCTAGCTGCGTCTGGGGGAATGAGGCGGCTGGTAGAGACAGGAGGCAAAGCAGGAATGTAGATCGCAAGATCGGTGACCTCGAACGGGGACTGTGGGATTTATCTTAGCGGCCCATAGCGAATTGCAACAGTTGGAGCCAAGGTCAATGTTTTAGGAGCGGCGTGAGCTTCGGCAGGATTGTGCGAGCGATAATCTCGGAGCCCTTGGTGGTGGGGTGGATGCCGTCCTGCTGAATGGTGCCGGGCACGTTGATGAGGTCCTTGTAGATCATCGGAATGAACGTGACGTGATGTTTTGTAGCGAGGTCCTGAAAGACCTTGTTGAACGACTGGATGTAGTCCGGGCCATAGTTGGGCGGCAGGGTAATGCCGGCGAGCAGGGCCTTGATATGAGCGGCTTCGAGAGCGGTGAGTACGGTGTCCAGGTTTTTGCGAGTCTGATCGGGAGGCAGACCGCGAAGGCCGTCGTTGCCTCCGAATTCAACGATGACAACCGCCGGATGAGCCTGAACGATGGCGCCGATATTGGCCACTGCATCTTTGGTAGTCGCACCGCTGGTGCCGCGGTTCTGGACCTTGTACTTGTAGCCGCGCTGGTCGAGGTCACGCTGGAGCGCATCAGGAAAGGACTGGCCGGTCTGCAGTCCATAGCCCGCGGTGATGCTGTCGCCGTAGCAGATGATAGTTGGGCGGTCTGCGGCGGGCAGGGGAAGAGCAGCAAATATCAGGCAAATGGAAACGAGAAGGCGACGTTGTACGTCCACATGATCAGTGTAAAGGTTTGTAAAGGCCGGAACGTGCTTTGTGCGGGATGCGTAAGAATGAAGGTGTAGCGCAGGGAGGATTGACTGGGTGATCGAGGTCCGGAACGTCAAGAGGTGGATCCAGAACGGTTCGCGGCGGGTGGATATCCTGAAAGGCATTTCACTCAGCATTCCGGCCGGGCAGTTTGTCGCGATTGTGGGCGCGAGCGGCAGCGGCAAGAGCACTTTGCTGGGACTGCTGGCGGGCTTGGATACTCCCAGCGAAGGAGAGATTTGGCTCGATGGGACGCCAATTCATAACCTGGCGGAGACGCAGCTGGCCTCAGTGCGCGGACGGAAGATTGGATTTGTCTTCCAGTCGTACCAGTTGATATCGACTTTGACGGCACTGGAGAATGTGCTGCTGCCATTCGAATTGAATATGGAAGGGCACGGGCTCGCGAAAGCGCGAGAGCTTCTGCAGGCCGTGGGGTTGGGCGAGCGGATGGACCATTATCCGGTGCAGCTATCGGGCGGCGAGCAGCAGCGGGTTGCGCTGGCGCGGGCCTTTGTTGTGAATCCGCCGATCGTGATGGCCGACGAGCCCACGGGAAATCTCGACAGCGCGAACGGGCATCTTGTGCTCGATCTGCTGCTTGAGCGGCACGCGCACGCAGGCGCAACGCTGGTGCTGGTGACGCATGATCCGGAGATTGCCAATCGCGCGGACCGCAAGATTGTTTTGAAGGACGGAATGGTTATCGAGGATACGTTGCCGTCGAGCCAGCCTGAGTTTGTGCAAAGCGAGCGCGCAAATGGCTGAACGTGCCCTTGGGTGGAAGCGAGCTTCCGCAATTGCGTGGCGTGATCTGAAGTCTGCGCCGGGGAAGTTTGCGTTTGTGGTGCTGTCGGTGGCCGTCGGCGTTGCTGCGCTAGTGGGCGTGCGCGGATTCAGCGAGAGCTTTCGAACAACATTGATGACCGAAGCGCGGTCACTCATGGCCGGCGATTTGAGCGCGCGCATCTTCCACGTGCCCAGTGCTGACGAGTTGAAGAAGTTGGCGATGTTGCAGCAGGGTATTGCGGGGAGCCAGTCGACATGGGTCACGGAGATGGTCTCGATGGCGTCCGTTCCGTCAGATCCAGTGCCGCTGCTGGTTTCGCTGAAGACGGTGGACCCAGCGGTTTATCCGTTCTACGGGGCGGCGCAACTGGAACCGCAGATGACTCTGCAGCAGGCGTTGTCGGGAGACTCAGCGGTGGTCGCCGATGAGTTCCTGATCCGTTTGCGGGCGCATGTCGGGGACACACTGCGGCTGGGCGGACGGACCTTCAAAATCACAGCGGTGTTGAGCCAGGAACCTGATCGCATCAGCGCCGGAGCGGGAATGGGACCTCGCGTGATGATTTCGAACGCCGCACTAGAGCGCACGGGACTGGTCGCGCCTGGGAGTCGTGCTTCGCACAGGCTGCTGATGAAGTTGCCCGCCCAGGAAGATGATTCGAAGGTTCGCAAACAAGTCGAGCAGGTGCTGCCCGACGCGCAGGTGATGGACTTCAAGGAAGGAAATCCGGCGCTGAGCCAGGGGCTGGATAACGCGACAGCGATCCTCAGCTTGATCTGCCTGGTGGCGATGGTGCTGGGCGCGATTGGGGTAGCGATGGCCATGCATGCGCATCTGGAGCAGCGGATGGACATGCTTGCGATTCTCAAGGCTGTTGGAGCACAGTCGTCGGATCTGCTGCGGATTTTTCTGCTGCAGACGATGGCGCTTGGGCTGCTGGGCGTCCTTATCGGCGTAGGGTTTGGCGCATTGGTGATGGAGGCGCTGCCGGCGGTGTTCGGGAAGTTGCTGCCTGTGCATACTGTACTTCATTTTCCATGGCGCGCTGTAGGTGCGGGCTTTGGAACCGGATTGCTCACGACGCTTCTGTTCTGCTTGCCGCCACTGCTGGATGTGCGCGCAGTGAGACCGATTCTGGTGCTGCGCAGACTGGTGGAACAGGGCCCGAGCAATGCAAAAGAATGGTTCGCCCGTTGGTGGGCGCGTCGGTTGCAGATCGGGATTGCGGTCGTAGTGATTGTGGCGCTGGGAGCGATCGCCTGGGCACTGTCGGATTCAGTGAAGGTTGGTGGCTGGTTTGCACTGCTGTTTTCCATCGCGCTTGTGGTCTTATTAGCGCTGGCGGCTGTGGCGTTGCGGACGCTGCGATTTATCCTGAACCGCGTTCGGCTGCATTTGCCGTCCTCATTGCGGCATGGGCTGGCAAATTTGTACAGGCCGGGGAATCAATCAGCGGCGGTGCTGGCATCGCTGGGGACCGGAGTGATGCTGATACTGGCTGTGTACCTTATGCAAAGCTCGCTGCTGCGGGAGATTCGAGAGACCGCATCACCAAAGCTGCCAAATGTCTTTCTGATCGACATCACTTCGGATGAAGTAGACGGGGTGAAGGCATTTTTCGAAAAGCAGTCAGGAATGACGAGGCAGGTCGATCTTCTTCCGGTGGTGTCTGGCCGTTTTGTGACGCTCAACGGGAAGACGCTTGACCAGATGCAAGATCAGCACTTTCCACGCAGGTGGCTGGAGAATGCCGAATTGAGCTGGGCGGACGCTCCACCTGAAGGCGACAAGGTGACAGCCGGAAAGTGGTGGAAAGATTCTGCCGCGGCAGAGATCGCAATAGGGCAGGGAACAGCGGACCGGCTGCACCTGGGAATTGGAAGCGCCGTTCAACTGGAAGTGGGAGGCCGTACGCGCAACCTTAAGGTTGCAGCTCTATATCGTCCTGACGGTCAGCATATCGGAGGAAGAGTGTCCTTCATGCTTCCTTCGGGACAATTAAAAGGTGAGCAGGCGACCTGGTACGGCGGAGCGCACATCGACGCAAAGAAAGTGCCGGAGATGGAGCGCGCGCTGTTTGCTGCGTATCCGACAATCTCAGTGATCAATATTGCCGACGTCCTCAGCCGCATCGAGAGTGTCGTGGATCAAATCACGTTTGTGGTGCGGTTCCTGGCCGGTTTCTCGATCCTTGCCGGTTTGATGATTCTTGCGTCGAGCATAGCCAGTGCCCGGTTCAGGAGAATGCGTGAGGCTGTCGTACTCAAAACGCTGGGGGCCACGCGGATGAGAATCGTGAGAACCTTCAGTGTTGAATTCAGCGTCCTTGGGCTGCTGGCTGGGTCCGTGGGGGTGGTCTTCGCGAACCTGCTTACGCGCGTGTTGCTCAAGAGGCTGGAGATTGGTTTCCACATCGACTGGCTCGCCGCTTTAATTGCGCTTGCGGGGACGGCGGTTCTGGCAACCGGTACGGGGTGGATCGCAAGCTATCGGATCCTGGGGCTACGTCCCCTCGAAGTGTTGCGAGAAGAGTAAGCATCGGGTGTGTACGGCCGGCTGTATCTCCTTTGGTATGATCGCTCCGTTTGACCGAACAAATGCTTTGTCCGTATCATGGAAGAAGTTGGCTTCCAGTGCTGAACCGTCCGTTCAGTCCAGCCAGCAACGGCTGCAAGATGGCCTTTCGCGCATGTTGCCCCCTCGTTCAATGGTAGGACAGCTGACTCTGGATCAGCATATCGGGGTTCGAATCCCTGGGGGGCAGCCAATATAGAATCAACGACTTACCCCCCTGATTGAGACCCCCAAAAAACACAAGTGACAGGTGCTGCTAAGTCCTTTAAAGGCGCATATGGGGCGCACCCAGTACGGCACACTTTACGGCACACTTTTAGCGTTCTTGTTGCAGGTCCGATGCGCGAAATCGTTCGAGTTCTAGCGACACTAAGGCACCCCTCCTAGTGCCGCGTATTGCTCGCCAGTTAAGCGCAGCCAGATGCCGCCTCTGCCGAGTTCCAAGCCCAATTCAAACCCTTCTTGATCCCACCTGTCGGTCACGCAGCTTCCTCGCTTCGCTCGTTCCCGCAATGTGTTCGCAGTTCTGAAAGTGAACCCTTTCGGGAGCTTCTCCCTGGTTTCAGTTCTGAAGCAGCAATGCCAGCCGTAGCGCTGCCGGAAGTACATAAAGACCAGGCGCTTGTCTGCGCAGAATACGCATCGCTTCAGACCTGAGGAGTGGGGTGCAGGTAAAGGGCACTTGCAGGAACTGCAAATCTCGCCCGCGCGCGTCTTTGCCTGCAATGATCGGCTCGTTCGATACGGCGCGAGCATGCAAGCCCATTTGAGCAAATAGATACCGATATTCATGTTCGTTCACTTGTGCAATGTTCCCCAATCGTTGAAGTTGAAATGCGAGCGCAATGCTGACGCACCCGGCTCTATGGAGTGTTCTAACTTCGCGAGCTTTCGACGCTGGAAGCTCGGAAGCCGGAGGCTCTATGTGCGGCCGCAGTTGCATTCTCTCCCGTCACATGCGAAATGGGTTTTCGATCCTGGTAAGCGAAGGGTCTGTGTAACTTCTGCCAACCAAACATCGTCAGATACAAAAGCGGATCATGATTGGGTCCTTGTGCCTGCCCCCAGCCAAATATGGGCCGCGACATCGGTTCGTCATACATCGAAGACCGGCGCAGTTCGCGCAGCAAATCTGCACAAAAAAGAATGGATTGTTCCGGTATGAAGGACTTTGAAGCTGGAAAGGAACGACATTGCCGGCGATCGCGCGCGTGAAAGTCACATGATTGGGATGCGCCTGACCAACTGCACGCCAATGGCTTCATCTCCGATTAGAAGAGGGATGGCCAAGTCGGTTGCGCTGACAGAACAGGCGCGCAGTTGTCGCGTGAAGTGCTTGGGCGCTACTTCGGACGTCCTAGCTGAGCATGCAATCGCCGAGTAGACCAACTCTTTGAGTTTCAGATCGATGTGAGAAGGTGCGGGAGATACTGATGCGATGTATTGGCTGATCGCTTGAGTTCTATCGAGAAATCCGAGTAAGTCTCTCGACAACTATGACTTGTGCCTTCAGGAGGCGATGAATACTCGGAAACGGGCATCTGGCCAACGATCCACTTTGATGTAAAGTCGCCATTGCGTTGATTGAGAATTGTCGGCACCTCGCGTTTCACACGGAAGGCTAGCCCGTTTTACGTCCAGGTGGGCAGGATCGGTAAACACTCGCCGACCTTTTTTGATACCAATCTCCAGCACTGATTTAGCTATCCCTTGCATAACTGCCAGAGTGCACACAATCAATTCAACGCGCCTCTCCGAACAGGGAATCGAAGATGCGCCCGAGAATCCGACGCAGGCCAGTTTCAGATAGTATTTCTGGTTCGAAGTGGCTCTCCAGAATCAACCCAGAGACGATTGGCCCCAGAGATGCCAACGCGAGCTCATGGTCAGCTTTCTTCGCACGGGGTACGTGGCCGAATATCTTGGTCTCGGCTTCGTTGTCGCGCGGGGGTTTGGCCATCTCGAAGGCTTTTCTCAGGCGCTCCTTGGACTCAGGATGGCGAAGCGCAAACAGCTTGAACTCAAGGGTCAAAATTGGCCAGGTCTTGTCAGCGGTGGCCTGAAGGTAAAACTCACGAAATGCTGCTATGCTTTCTTCCCTGTTCTTACATCTGCGCCAACTGTCGAGAAGGCGATTGATTGCCGACCGAGTTCGATTCTCGAATAGAGCGAGGAACAGGTCTTCTTTGCTCTTGAAATGGGTATAGACTGCCCCCTTACTTCTTTCTGCACGGGCGGCAATCTCATCTAGTTGTGCGGATTCGTAGCCATCTCGGACGAAGACTTCCTCAGCGGCATCCAGGAGCCTCCTATGGGTCTCTTGCGTCCGGAGTTGTTGTTTGCCGGGCGTTTGCATGATTGCTATTCCCATTTAAGCATCCTCAAACTTTCCTCTTGACATAAAACTGACTGGTCGGTATGTTTCTGAGTATGCCACAGGCTGCCATGAAAGTCGAAGTACTTCGTACGACAAAACCGGAAAAGAAAGTTCTCCGTATCGCCATCATCGCAGTTGCCTTATTCCTTGGTTCCGCGGCTGCCGCCGGATGGGCGGTATACGCAAACCGCTTCGAAACAACCGATGACGCGCAGGCGGACGCTCACCTGAATGTGATCAGCTCGCGCATCTCCGGAACGACTGCGAATGTATATGTTGCGGACAATCAGATGGTCGAAGCCGGCCAGCCGCTGGTCGATCTTGATCCGAGCGAGCAAAAGGTCGCGTATGAGCAGGCGAAGGCCCAATACGATCAGGCCGTTGCTCAATTGCATTCACAACGCCCCAACATCGCCATAACCGAAGCCAACAACGCTGAAGCGGCGGTTTCAGGAGATGCGCAACTGGCGCAAGCGAAAGCTGCGCTGGCCGCGGCATCTCAGGATCTGGCGGGCTCCTCGGCCAAACTCGTGGAAGCGGAGGCGATTCGCTCTCGCGACGACAGCGACTTGAATAGATACGAACAGCTCTTCCAAGCGGGAACAATATCCCGGCAGGATTACGAGCGTACGGTAGCAGCAGCTAGGTCTTCAGACGCCAACGCCAATGCGGCGAAAGCGAGCGTCTCTTCGGCTGAGAAGGTAGTAGAACAGCGGAGAGCGGAGGTTCTGGCACAGACGGCACACCGCGAGCAGATCGCCCGGACATCACCTAGGCAGCTTTCAATACGGCAAGCGGATCTTGCAACTGCACAAGCTAACGTCGAAGTCGCGGCTGCGCTGTTGCAACGCGCAGCGCTCAACCTCAGTTTTTGCCATATCGTTTCACCTGTGCGCGGGATCGTCACGCAGCGGACCGCAGAGATCGGAAACCGGGTGAGCGAAGCACAACCCCTCTTGATGATTGTGGCAACAGGCGATACCTGGATCACGGCCAACTTCAAAGAAACGCAGCTTGCCAGAATGCAAACAGGGCAGCGGGTCAAGGTTCACGTCGACGCCTCAAAGAGAGAGTTCGAAGGCACTGTTGAAGGAATTCCAGCGATCACCGGTGCTCGTAGCAGCGTGCTTCCGCCAGAGAATGCGACCGGCAACTACATCAAGGTTGTCCAGCGGATGCCGGTGCGCATCCGTCTCGCCGCGAACCAGGAAGGTCTGGATCGCCTTCGCCCCGGGATGTCGGTCGAGGCCAAGGTATGGCTCAGATAGCAGCGCCCGCACCGCGATTCAGCCCGTGGATCGTCGCCATGACGGTGACGCTGGCTACATTCATGGAGGTCCTTGATACCTCCATCGCCAACGTTGCGCTTCCGCATATCGCCGGGAATCTTGGCGCAACTTCGGATGAGAGCACCTGGGTGCAGACCAGCTACCTGGTTTCCAACGCGATCATCCTTCCAATGAGTGGATGGCTTTCCACACGCATCGGACGCAAGCGTTTCTACATGTTGTGCGTAGTGCTGTTCACGTTGAGTTCCATGCTTTGTGGCCTTGCAACGACCCTTCCCATGCTCATCGTCTTTCGCGTCATGCAGGGCCTGGGTGGCGGTGGACTTGGGCCGAGCGAGCAGGCGATTCTCGCCGACACGTTCACGCCTGAACAGCGCAATATGGGTTTTGCTATCTACGGCATGGCGGTTGTTGTAGCTCCCGCAATTGGCCCCACACTAGGTGGCTGGATCACAGACAACTATAGCTGGCACTGGATCTTTTTCATCAACGTTCCAATTGGGATCATATCGCTGTTCCTCACACAGCGGGTGGTTCACGACCCCCAACATGTGATTGATGCTAAGAAGAATCGCGCAGGGAGTACCGACTATCTTGGAATCACTTCCATCGTGATCGGCGTCGGGCTGTTGCAGTATGTGCTCGATAAGGGAGAACAGCTGGAGTGGTTCGACTCCACGCTCATTCGCATCGCGTTTGGGATCGCTGTGATTGCACTTGTCGTTATGGTCTGGAGGGAGTGGACCCACAGAAACCCAGTCATCGAAATCCGTCTCCTCAAAAATCGGAACTTCGCTTCATCCACAATCTCCAACTTCACGCTCGGAATGGTATTGAACGGATCGACGATCCTCATTCCGCAGTTTCTACAACTTCAGCTGGGCTACTCTGCCGAGCGTGCCGGCTGGGCGTTGTCGCCGGCGGGTCTGGCGCTGGCCCTGCTCATGCCGGTGGCAGGAATTCTCGGAAGCAAGTTCGATCCACGCAAGGTCATTGCGGTTGGCTTTCTGCTGACATCGGCGAGCATGTTCTCGATGATGCGCATTACGCCTGACGTAGACTTTACCCACATTGTCTGGATGCGCGTCTTTCAGGTAGTCGGATTGCCGCTGATCTTCATTCCCATCAGCACACTCGCTTACGTTGGAATGCGGCAGCAGGACAACAACCAGGTTTCAGGCATCAGCAATTTTGTCCGGAACCTCGGAGGCGCGATCGGCGTTTCCTTCCTGGTTTCCTATCTAACCCGGCACAGGCAGACCAGTCGAGTCGATCTCGTCTCCCACTTGCACCACGGCAATCCATTTTTTGATCGTTACTTCTCGGCGCTGCAGCACTCAGCCATCATGACCGGCAGCAGCGTTTCCGAAGCGGGACATCGCTCTCTGGTTCAGCTGCAGTCGCTGGTTGATTCCCAGGCAAATGTACTCGCATTCATCAGCGCGTTCTTCGTACTTGGCGCACTCGTAGCGCTTCTGATCCCACTTCCATTCCTGATGAAACGGCCCTCTCCACAGGAGATCACCGCCTCGCAGGGGATCCATTAATATCTGCCAAACCAGAATTCGTAAACCTCAACTCGAAAGGTCAATCTGAATGAAGAAACTTCTTGCAGCCTCCACCCTCCTCTTTGCAGCATTCGCGTTTGCCGCGGGCGCTCCGAACCTTACCGGCACCTGGACGCTCCACAACAGTATTGCCGGCAACGAAAGTGATCAGCCCTGCAAGTTCGTCCTCTCGGATAACAAACTCAGCGGCTCGTGCAAGAGCCAGGACGACAAGGACGTTGCCGTTACCGGCACGCTCGACGGTAACAAGCTCACGTTCAAGTACGATTCCGACTACAACGGAACTCCGCTTACACTCTCGTACACGGCTACTCTTGACGACACCGGCAAGTTCGCTGGCACGGTCGAAGTGCAGCCCTTCGGAGTGAGCGGCGACTTCACTGCCACACCTGCGGCTGAAGCAGGAAAGTAATCTCGAAGCCAAATGCGCATGCAGGTCCCCGAGTGGATTGCATGCCGCATTTGCTGATAACTGCGCCAACTGATCCACGCTGATGGTGCCCGGCTGCGTGCTGTCGTGGATAATTCCTACGGAAATCAAACCTGAGGTTTCAAATCACGCTATGGATCGACGAACTTTTCTTCGTTCTGCGGCTCTCGGCGCTGCCTGTGCAGCGGCGCCACCACTTAGTGTTCTTGCAGAGACCGCCCCATCTGGCGGCTCGCAGAGTGTACGCATCCATCCCGCCGCTGAAGCAGGCAAGCTGCCCCATATCTGGGAAGAGTGTGTCGGCTCCGACCGAGCCATCGTCGGGACGCGCAAGCTGTGGCTCGATGATCTCGCACTTGTGAATAAAACGGTCGGTGTAAGGTCCGTACGCTTCCACGGTCTCTTCAACGATGAGATGGGCGTCTGGCCCGGAGGCGCAAAGCAGCCGAACTTCCTGTATATCGATACAGTCTTCGATGCCATGCTGGAGCGGGGCGTTAAGCCATTCGTGGAGCTAAGCTTTATGCCGGCCGCGCTGGCAAGCGGATCGCGAACTATCTTCTGGTACAAGGGAAACACAACCCCGCCCAAAGACTTCGCCCAATGGGGTGAACTGGTTGGCGCGCTTGCGCGACACTGTATTGATCGCTACGGCGTCAACGAGGTCAGTACCTGGAACTTCGAAGTCTGGAATGAACCAAACATAATCTTCTGGGCGGGAACGAAGCCGGAGTACTTCGAACTCTACCGGCAGTCCGCCACCGCTCTGAAGTCGGTCGACAAGCGGCTTCGAGTAGGCGGGCCGTCCACTGCACAGGCAGCCTGGGTAGGCGATCTGCTCAATTACTGCGCCTCGCAGCAGGTGCCCATCGATTTCGTTTCAAGCCACATCTATCCGGATGACCCACAAAAGGCGGTCTTCGGCGAGGGCGTTCATTATCCGTACGAGGAAGTGATCCCGCGCGCACTTGAGAAGATGAAGAACGAGATCAAGGCCTCGAAGTACCCCGATCTGCCTCTCTACATCACGGAGTGGAGTTCGCAAAATCCGGCCTTCATCGCGCACACGATCAAGAGCACGATAGGTCTTGCGGAAATCCTCTCCTACTGGACGTTCGACAACGTCTTTGAAGAACTCGGAGTGCCGCGCAGCTTTATGAACACGAGCTTCGGGCTCATCGGCATGCGGGGAATCCCGCGGCCGTCGTACCATACCTTCACCCTGCTGCATCAGCTTGGCGATGTTCGTCTTCAAAGTGACGAAGGCCCGGTGCTCGCGACGCGACGGCACGACGGCAGCGTTGCAGTTCTAGTCTGGAATCTCATTCCGCAAGCTCCCGGTCACCGGTCATCGATGGGCGATCCTCTTGTCCAGAGTGCGAGTGAGTTTGCCGCAGAGGATAATTCGATCCAATTCGATATAGAGCTCGATGGAGCCCATTCATTCAGACATGCTCATATCACCCGGGTCGACGACAACCATGGCAGCCTGCCCCGAGCCTGGAAGGAGATTGGCAGTCCTTCGTATCCCACCTCTGCCCAGATTGCCGACCTGAAGAAGCGCACCCAGCTAACAGGTCCAGAACCTCTATTCATGAAGCAACAGGGCGTATCGCTGTCGATTCCTGCCAACGGCATTGCGTTGCTTGAGTTCTCTACCGCTCCATTCAGGAGAAATCGATGAAGCGGCAGCTGCGGCGGGGCGCACTGACCTGATGAGCAGTTTCGGTAACGTCGGCGCGAATAATCCGGAGCGGAGTTTGAGACCGGCGAGACGTCGGGGCTTCTCCAGAGCGCTGTCGGAAAAGATCTGTGAGTTTTCTGTCAATCATCATCGATACGTCTCAGTCTCGATACGTGTGGCTCTCGATCCGATTTGACGGAGGCAGGCCGGTAATCGAGTGGAGAGATGAAGGTCCCTTCCAGAATTGCCTGATCGCCGAAAGCAAGACCGTCTCGGCATTCAGCATCACGTGTACTTGACAAGGGCAACAAGGAGTTTCAATGCAGACTTTGGTTCCGAATAGAACACCTCGAAACGCAGCGGCACTTCAAAGGCTCCGCCAATTCCTGCCTATCGTAACTCTGTCACTGGTATTTGTTCCGGCAGTGAGAGCCTTCGAAGCTGCTTTGCCAAACGATCTGCCTAAGGCGGCCACGGGCGGATTAACCGATCCCAAATTCAAAGAGCCTTACATCGATGTTGATGAGTGGCGAGAACAGCCTGTGCGCCACCGCTATGTTCATGGAGGTTTCAAAGGCTCGGAGGCACGGTTCTCCTTTTACTTCCCGCCCAAAGAGCAATACAAAGGCCGATTCTTTCAGCACGTTACGCCTGCCCCGGCGAGTGAAACGCTCGATGAAAAGGGTATTGGATCATCTGGAACTGTAGAGCACATGATCTTCTCGCTCACCAGCGGCGCCTATTTCGTTCAGACGAACGAAGGGGGGCCCGGTGCAATAGCTGGGGATCAGACTATCGTCGGTTACCGAGTAAACGCGGCAGCGGCAGAGTACTCACGGATCGTTGCCGAACAGATGTACGGGCCGGATCGCCCGTTCGGCTATGCCTTCGGAGGAAGCGGGGGGTGCTTCAAGACGCTCAGCGGGTTCGAGAACACGGCAACCTGGGATGGTGCTGTGCCGTTCGTGTGCGGTTCGCCGATGGCCATCCCCAACGTTTATACCGTCCGCATGCTGGCAATGCGCATTCTCAAAGACAAATTCGCGTCGATCGCAGATGCAGTGGAGCCTGGTGGTAGCGGCGATATGTACCGGGATTTGAATGAAGAACAACGCGCTGTCCTTCGTGAAGTAACGAAGATGGGATTCCCCCCTGCCGGCTGGTTCAATTACGACACTCTTGGAGAAGGCGCATTTCCCGTTCTCTTTCCCATTATCCGAATGCTGGACCGCGGCTATTTCAAAGACTTTTGGACAGTGCCCGGCTACGAAGGTGTCAATCCTCGCCCTTCGCTTGCCCATGCCCGGATTCAGCATGCCACCACAGTGATAAAGACCGTGTCTGCAGGTGATCAGACGATGCAAGGCTTATTTGGCGGTGTAGATGCCGCAAAGCAAGCGGCAATGGATTCTCCCATAGGAATTGAGCTGGAAAGCATTCCGTCCTACAGCCTGGAGGGAGCATTCTTAATCGTGAAGAGCGGAGAATCTGCGGGAAAGGAACTCCCGATCGGCAGAGTTCTGGGAATGACCGCTTTCATCGCTGTGAACCCTTTTGGGGCAGACAATTCCAAGGATGTGAAGGCGGTCAAACCCGGCGATCAAGTGGTGCTGGATAATTCCGATTTCCTTGCCGCCCAGTACTACCATCGCCACCAGGTTCCAGGACCCGACTTTTATGTTTGGGACCAATTTCGAGGTTCTGACGGCAAGCCCCTCGAACCTCAACGAAAGATGCTCATTGGTCCGATGGTGACGGGAGCTGGCTCCGTCCAGTCGGGAAGATTCAAGGGGAAGATGATCGTGGTTGAAAGCTTGATGGATCAGGATGCATTTCCATGGCAGGCGGACTGGTATCGGACAAAGGTTGAGGACGCATTGGGTGAACACCTCGACGATAACTTTCGTTTATGGTTCACCGAAAACGCTATTCATGGCGATGATGCTAAGAACACTACTCACACGGTCAGCTATGTATCGACTCTGCATCAAGCGCTTCTCGACGTGAGCGCCTGGGTCGAGAAAGGCGTTGCACTGCCTCCGAGCACGAGCTACAGGGTTGTTGATGGCCAGGTACAAGTTCCTGCGACGGCAGCAGAGCGCCAAGGAGTTCAGCCGCTTGTCTCGCTTAGAGCGAATGGCGGAGTGCGGGCCGAGGCTCGGGTGGGCCAAGCCGTTAGTTTCTCTGCAACCGTCGAGGCGCCGCCCAAAACCGGGAAAATCGTTTCCGCGGAGTGGGACTTTGACGGTAGTGGCAAATTCGCAGATGTTGCGAAGCTCACATCCGGTACACGAACGGTCGTGAAGAGTACCCATGCATTCGCAAAGCCTGGCACTTACTTTGTGACTCTACGAGCTGCGTCCCAACGCGAGGGTGATGCTAAGGCGAGCTTCACCCGCATTTTGAATATTGGCAGAGTGCGGGTCGTCGTGAAGTAGCGATTCACCCAAACATTTCGAAACTTGTTGCAGCGAGATGCGCTCGGTTCGCGGTCGGCCTAAGATCCAAATTCATGAGAGGTTCGAATGAAAGAGCACTGTCACTGCAAGGGCTTGCATTCCACCTGAGCGAATAGTCGCCATTGCGTAGATTGAGAATCGTCCGAACGCCCGCCTTTCACAAGGAACGGCAGGCCGTTACAGAGCCAACTGGATAGAATCTGTAAACGCTGGCCGACTTTTGACTGCCGATCACATCGCATGATTAGTGGAATCCCGGGCCGATTTCGAAAAGTAAGGAGCAGTTCTTGAAGATCTGATCGACCTCGCTGGGAGTGAGTTGCAGGTTGGTGCGCAGCGTGCGAACGTACTCGGTGGCGGTCACTACCGGCCAGTCAGTGGCGAAAAGTATGCGGGAAAGGCCGATGCGCCGAAGATTGGCTGCAAGTCGGACGGGGCCATCGGAGAAGTCTTTCTGTTCGTCCCATAGCGATCTGAGGTCGGTGCCGGGTGGCGCCTTGGCGTCGCTAGGGCGGAGAACAACGGCGGCAATATCGAAGTAGAGGTGACGGCACCTGCCAGCATGGACCGCGCAAGCATCGGCAAAGGTTGAGAGAGCGTCATCGGTGGCGCGATCGTAGCCTCCCCACCCTCCGAGATGCGCGACCTGCACCGGAATGCTGGGAGCCGACGGCAGGACCTTTTCGACGAAGATTCGCACGCTGGATTTGGCATCCCACTTAGCATCAGGACGCACGTGGATCAGGATAGGCATCCTGAGCCGATTGGCTACAACAAACACATCGATCAGCTTACGGATCTGCGTCGGATCGTCGAAGTGAAACTGCGCATTGGCTAGATGCAGCTTCAGTCCATCGCGGAGACCGATGCTGGCGCAATGTTTGATCGCGTCCAGAGCGTAAGGCCGCAGAGGATTGACGCTGCAGAAACCGATTACACGCCGCGGATATAGGAGTACCTGCTGGCGCGTCCAATCATTCTCAGCATCAACGGCTGCAGTTTCTCGAGGAACGTGAGTAAAAGGCGAACCCAGACGATAAGCGTCGGATATGGCGACGGAGCGTTGTATACCTGCAGCATCCAGCTCGGCGATGAGATCGGAGGCTGTATGCGGCTCCTCTTTCTCATCGTTATGCGTTTCGTCACTGTCGGGGTTGGCACCTTCATTGAGGAGCCGGGCTGCGGTCGAGCTCTGAAGATGAGCGTGGTGTTCGGCGATTGTGGTCACCTGCGCATCAACCCCGGGTCTGTAGAGGGTCAACAAAGAGGCAAGGAATACGGAGTGCGATGTGCGGGAGCGCGTCATATGTTGAGTTCAGGGTAACGCGATCCCGGTGCCGCCAGAACAAAGCTCGGATTCGGGAAGCTGGCGACACGCCGACTTTTCATTCTCTATCCGCGGTCGGTCAGTGATTTGGCGATGATGCGCTCGTTTACGTACGGTGAATGATGGAATGATTTAAATGCGCTTCCTATTCTTGATTGTGGATGTTCCCGCCAGTTACAAACGCAATCTTCTTCGGAATTGTCAGCTTGACGGGAACCTCTCCTGCCTTCATCCTTTCATCCGATTTGCGAATGATAGGCGATGATCCCATCCTTATGCCTGATCCAGAGTCCCAGGTGCGAGTTGCTCGATCCACTCCTTCATTGATTCCTGCGGCTCGCCCATCGCGGCATTCGACACGTCCTCCCATGCTTCCCACGTCTTGAGCCGCTCCGCGTAAGCGGCACGAGCCCTGGGCAGAATAGAAGTGCCAAGCCCAAGTCGCAGCGGGGGATTTTCCGCGTCCACAAGCTTCAGGATTGCTTCAGCCGTCGCCTCTGGATCGCCGCCTTCAACATTTGCCATTTGCGTCAAACACTGCTTCCGGAACTGCGCGTATGGTTCCAGAACGTCCGCGACCTGTGCGGACTTTCCGAAGTCGGTTGCATAGGCTCCGGGTTCAACAAGTGTCACTTTCAACCCGAACGCTCTCACCTCCTGCGCGAGGGATTCGTGGAGTGCTTCGACTGCCCACTTTGTGGCGGAATAGAAGCCGAGGAGCGGCAATGCCGTTATCCCAAGTCCGCTCGAGATGCCGAGAATGTGACCGCTTCCTTGTTTCCGCAGCAAGGGCAGAGCTGCCCGGAGCACTCGGACCATGCTGAGGTAGTTCGTATCGAAGAGACCGCGGATCTGCTCGTCGCTCGCTTCCTCTGTAGCCGCGAAGAGGCTCACGCCGGCATTGTTGACAAGAACGTCGAGCCTTCCGAAGTGCTCGTATGCCTGATGAACCGCCTGTTGCACCTGTGCGGAGTCGGTGACGTCGAGAGCGAGCGGCAGCACCGCATCGCCGAAGCGTTCCGCGAGATCGGCGACGTCTGCCAGTTTGCGGGCGGTCGCTGTCACCCGGTCACCGCGTTTAAGAGCAGCCTCTGCCCAGATGCGGCCGAACCCGCGCGAAGCGCCGGTGATGAACCATGTCTTTTTCATGTCAATTCCTCCGTGATTGTGGGGTTATGTTCAAACCTCGGAATAGCGCATGTTCCCGAGATCGGTCAGAAGCGTGGGTCCAGCGGGGCTCCATCCGAGCTTTGCACGAGTCTGTGCACTGGAGACATGGGCGTCCCTGCCAACGAAGAATCCGAGGAAGCCGAACTGTTCCTGGGCCTGGTCCTGCGCAATGGAAATGACGGGCACATTGAGGCCGCGGCCGATTGCGGTGGCGATGTCTTTCGCCGCCACGCCCTCTTCGGCGACAGCATGATACCTGGCTCCCGCTGCGCCTTTCTCCAGGGCAAGCCGATAAAGGCGGGCGACATCCGACACATGCGCGGCAGGCCAGCGGTTTTGACCATCGCCAATGTACGCCGAGACTCCCTTTGCGCGCGCCACCGCAATCAGCGGCGTGACCAGGCCCTGCTTTACGGTGTCGTGCACCTGCGGCAAGCGCATCACAATGGCGGTTACTCCGCGTTCCATCAGCACGACAGCCGTCACCTCAGATACACGAGGAAGGGATGGGGAAGATAGCGGTGGATCGTCCTCAGTGGCGGCGCAGCCCTGAGCCACTCCAACTCCGGAGCTGACGATGAACGGACGACTTGAGCCCTGGAGCACTGCGCCGATGGTCTCGATGGCGCGCTTGTCCAGCTCGCAGCTCTCCGCAAACCTCGACCAGTCATGCCGGAAGGCGGTGTGGATGACGGCATCGGTCGCGACTGCTCCGTTGCGCAGGCTTTCCAGGTCCTCCAGATCGCCTCGATGCGCCTGGGCGCCGGCGGCCTCAAGCGATTTTGCGCCTGCATCCGACCGCGTCAGTCCAAGTACGTGGTGGCCCGCGTCGACGAGTTCTTTCACCACGGCGGAACCGATAAATCCGGTAGCGCCGGTAACAAATACACGCATATGTGCCTCCCTGATCTCATTCAAGCTGGATTGACGAAAGGATGCGGCCTCGACTAAAACGGAGGTAGCCTCCATATGGATGGATAATCGGAGGTAGCCTCCGGTTGCAAGAAATTTGGAGATGACAAAGAAGCGCTCCAAGATCGCTCGGAAACCGCGCACTGACGCGCTGCGCAACCGCGGGCGCATTCTTGAAGTCGCGAAGGCAGCCTTTACACGACAAGGCGCCAATGCCAGCCTGGAGGAAATCGCAAAGCAGGCGAACGTTGGAACTGGCACCTTATATCGCCACTTTCCTACGCGAGATGCGCTGATCGAAGGTGTTTACCGGAACGAAGTGGAGAAGCTTGCGGCTGCCGCGGCCGGTTTCGCCAAGACCATGTCTCCACTCGAAGCGCTTCGAGACTGGATGCTGCTGCTGGTCGATTACATCGCGGCAAAGCACATCATTGCTCCCGCGCTCAACAGCATTGTCGGAGGCCCGTCCAGGCTCTATGAAGGCTCACACAGCACGATCCACGACGCGATCGATGGGCTGGTGAAGCGCGCTATGAAGAGTGGCGATCTGCGCAGAGATCTGGATGCGTACGACCTGCTTCGAGCACTGATCGGAGCTTCCCATGTGGGCTCCGGCGCCGACTGGCAACAGAGCGGCAGGAGACTGGTAGACATACTCATCGCAGGCTCTCGCCCGCCCAAATAGATCGCGTTTCCGAGCACCCGATCTGTGGCCGTCGATATCCATTCCACTGCAACAGCAAAGCCACCGACCTCGCGCTTTCGATTGGTGCCAACAGGCCAAATCACTCATCCAGACGGTTCGGCCGATCCACTTTGACGTAGAGTCGCCTATGGTTCCCGGTGCAGACGCGGTCTGGAGGGAATTCGTGAGCGAGTGGCTTGACCGTAATAAGGCAAAGTGGGCATTGCTTCGTGAAACGATCACAAATCTAGCGAGTGGGCAGGCGGGAGGCTGTTAGGCATTTATTAGCCCCAGCCTCGTCAGCGGCTCCGCAGTTTGTTTCCATAAGGCATCTCGAATGGCTTTTGTGTTGAACTTACTTTTGACCACAGTCTGCTTGCATTTGGTGAAATAGCCTCCAGACACCTGGCGCACTGTCGGTGACGAAGCCAAGTAGACGGACGTCGCTGCACCTTCCTGAGGAGCAATCGAGAACGGAAGGGCGAGATAGGATATGACCTTAAACACTCCGGGGGCGCGCAACATCATGGGTGTTCGCACGATGCCGGGATGCACAGCGTTAGACGTGACATTCGTTCCTCTTAACCTTTCAGCGAGCTCCACACTGAAAAGGAGCATGAACAGCTTGGAGGCCGCGTACGCTCCCATCACGGAGAATTGATTCTCACTTTGCAGATTTCGGTCATCAAACTTTCCCGCCGTGTATACGCTTGAGCTGAGATTGATAACCCTGCCCTGTTCGCTCGCTTTCAACGGGTCAAGCAGCAAATGCGTCAACAGGAAATGGGACAGGTAGTTGACTTGAAAGGAGGACTCGAAACCGTCCGAAGTGAGCACTCGTTTAGGCGCGAAAATACCGGCGTTATTGATGAGCACGTCAAGCCGCGGATACCGTAGCGCGAATGTCCCCGCAAGCTGGCATACAGAGTGAAGGGACGTGAGATCGACTGCCATCACATCAATCTTGGCGCCTGTCGCCTTCTTGATTTCAGCCTTGACCGTCTCGGCTTTGGCCATATTGCTCGCAGCAATGACGACATTGAAACCCCTGGATGCAAGGTCGGTCGCCGTGGCCTTGCCTACGCCTTCGGTCCCACCCGTTATCAAGCAGATAGGCTTGGTGGAACTTTGAATATTCATTGACGTAGCTCCAGTGGGGATGAACATGAGATTCATGCCGGGGGTGCCAATCTTCGGCCATTGAAACCAATCATCAGCATGATGAGGGCAAGGCCAGCGTGCCCCCAGCTATCGAATAGGCTGTTCATGATTAGCCCGAAGATTAGCCCGTCGCCTACCGATAACCCGATACCGGCAAGTGCCGCATAGATCGTTCCGAAAAGAAGAAACCACACTCGCGTAGCTTTCGAACCGATCATGCAAGCGATCAGGAAAACGGCTCCGGAAATGATATGCATGATGTTGTGCGGGGTATTCACCATGAACACGCCGAAATACATGCCATCCTTGGTGACCCCGGGAACGAAGGCGAGAATTCCACCTAACACGAACAGGCTTCCCATAATCAACCCGAGCCGCTGAAGAGTGGTGAACGGTTGTTTAATTTCACCTGACATGCGACGGCTTGCTCCCTTGTCGCGGCGGCGGATTCGTGACCGCAGGCATGTTCGCAAACATTCTGGCGAGCATTGACCGCGTCAGTGAGGATGGCAGAATCCTTTTCATGATCCGGTTCATTCGGCCCGGGATGAGGATTGCGCGATTGACGGAAAGTGCATTCAAGCCCTCGGCGACAACCTGACCTACCCGCAGCGGTTTCATGGGCATTGTGCTTGCGTCGAGGCCGAACTTGGCAAGTACGGGCGTGTCGGTCGGGCCCGGCGGCACCACAGTCACATAGACCCCTTGCGGCTTCCACTCCTCATGTAGAGCCAGGCCGAAGCTCTGCACGTAAGCCTTTGCTCCGCCGTCATGGGCCATGAACGGCGCGCCCGTTTCCGCACCCATTGCGCCAACAAACACCATCCCGCCTTTGCCGCGCCTGATAAGCAGTGGACCAAAATGAAGGGCCAGTTCGGCGTGCGCCAGCGCGCTCAGCCGGAGAGTCACTGCCAACTCCTGGGGCGCCTTATCTGTGAACCGTCCTGGATTCGCACTGCCTGCATTCGAGATCACGAGGCCAATGTCAAGGTTTCGAGTAGCTGGGGCAAGTTCTGTGATAAATCCGTCCACCGAAAGGTCCGCGGCGACAACCCAGTGCTCAACGCCATACTTTCTGGAAACTTCGGCTGCGACTCCCGCAAGTACCTTCTCACGCCTGGCGACAAGAACGACATTGATTCCGGAGCTAGCGACCTGCAGAGCGAACTCTTTGCCGATTCCCGACGATGCCCCCGTGATCAACGCCCATGGGCCAAATCGGTTCTTATCAAGCCTTGCGGCCATAACCCTCTCATCCCGCTATTCAACAAGACGGTCAGCGGTAAAACTATCATAACGAACGCTATGATATTGCCAATATTTGCACCTGGACGTCAAGTGATTTAAATATGGATCGATATGAAAAAAGCTTCCACTCCCTCACGCCGGCGAGGAAGACCCCGGGGATTTGACCGGGATGAAGTGCTAGAGCGCGCCATGCGTCTCTTTTGGGAGAGAGGTTATGAGGCAACATCCGTCAGCGAACTTACCGAAGCCATGGGTATAACTCCGCCGACCCTCTATACCTTTTTCGGGGACAAGAAACATCTTTTTCTGGAGGCTGTCGATCGTTATCAAACCGGACCTGGATGCTTCGGCATGAAGGCACTTACCGAGGAGCCGACCGCAGAGCGTTCAATGAGGCGATTGCTACATGATGCTGTCTCCTCGTATTCCAGTCCGAAAAGTCCAAAAGGATGCCTCGTCGTGCTTGGAGCCATCAACTGCGCAGCGGGGTCAACTGATGTTCTCAACGCGATCGCGGATAAGCGTCATACAGCAGAAGCTGCGGTCCGCTCGCGGATAGCCGCCGGCGATGCTGCCGGCGAACTTGCGAAGGATGTCGACGTGGACGCTCTGGCAGGACAGATGGTCGCCACCCTCTATGGCCTCGCGCTCAAGGCTCGAGATGGAGCATCTCGGGCAACCTTGAATAGAATCGTTGACCAGGTGATGCGGGGATGGCCCAAACGTCCTGACGGAAAGCAGTAATCGTTCAGCTCCTGCGCTTCGGATGCCCCCTTAATGGGACGAGAAGATCCGGTCGGCAGTTACAAGCTGCTCGGCAAAGAACTGCGCCTCTCTCGATTCGATGGCTCGCAAGGATTCAAGAATAGCGGCCAACGTTAGGGCATCTTCAGATCGAAACCCAAGCAAGGCTTTCTTGCAAATCGCTTCGTATCCCCGCGCCATCTCCGCATGCACGGCTAGCCCTGCATCCTGAAAGGTCTTTTGTGCCGCAACAAATTCCGCGAGTGCCTCAGAGGTTTGATTGTTCGCCATCCGAAGCGCACCCGCGAGCCACAGTGCACCCCCGATTTCCTTCCCGCCAAGGCCAAGTTCTTTGACGAATTCAGAGTTCAGATCAGCAAATTTTAGACCTTCGGCGATATCCGCTGTGGTTATCTGAACGGGATCGCCCCACCCTGGCCAGCAATTCGCGCCAGCGTTATACGCAACTGTCCGGACACGGGATTTATAGTGTCGAGCGGACTCAGCGTCTCCCGAGGTCTCGGCACACGTGAGCCCGAACTTGATGGCCTCCCACGCAATAGCATTCATTACAGGAATATTCTTCAGTTCGCGATAAGCCTGCATGCACAATTGACCAAGGCCATCAAGCGCCACGCCAGGTTCGGTAGCCGCCACTACCGCCACAACTGCTCCGGTTACGTCTCCCGCTGCAAGCTTATCGAATGCCTGCGGCAGGTCAGGCACTGTGTTTGTGATTTGTGGTTCCATGGCTACATCAAAGGCTAAGGCTCGGGAACTAGCTAGGCAAATCTTCTGTTGCTTCGAGTCATATGTTACTTCAGGTCTCGCGCCCAATGATTCGTACAGCCTTTCCAGTCATGGTGAAGATGCGTCGAATTGCCTAGAGCACAGCCGATCTCGTTGTCGGCCATTTCTTTGATCGTTGAGGATGTTTGAGTGCAGCCGACATTGTCTTCAAAATAGACGTAGACAACCTACATCCAATGGGAGTAGGGTGTCTACATCTATGGGCGATAGAGACCAGTACAAAAACCGGGTAGAGCTGCTGCAGGGAACACTCGATATGCTCATTCTTCAAACGCTGCAATGGGGACCGCAGCATGGATATGGCATTGTCCAGGCGCTACGTTTGCAGTCTGGAGACATGCTTCAGGTGGAGACCGGATCGCTGTATCCGGCTCTGCATCGATTGGAGCGTCAGGGCTGGGTCCAGTCTGATTGGAAGCAGTCGGAGAGCAAGCAAAGAGCCCGCTACTACCGAATTACGGCAAAGGGGAAGAAGCAGTTGGCCTCGGATCTGGGCCGATGGGAGCGGATTGTCGAAGCGATCGGATCGGTGATGTACGTCGAGCCGAAGGAGAGTGAGTCATGAAGTGGTTCTCAGACTTCGGTTCTCAGCGGCGCGAGCGCGAATTGCAGGAGGAGATAAATGCTCACCTGCAGATGGCAATTGTAGATAGAGTTGAACGCGGTGAGACAGCGGAGTCGGCGCGCCAGGCAGCAGAGCGGGAGTTTGGAAATATTCCTCTGGTGCAGGATGTGACGCGCGAGATGTGGGGCCGGGGATGGCTTGAACAACCGGGCCGAGACATTCGTTATGCCTTGCGGCAACTGCGCAAGAGCCCCGGCTTTACTATCACTGCGACGGCAATGCTGACAGTCGCCATTTGCGCCAACAGCACGGTATTCAGCTGGATTGACGGCACCATGTTGCGTCCGATTCCTGGGGCGCGGGACACGGGCAGCCTTGTGAGCCTGCAGCGGGGGGAGCGGAGCTTCTCGCCGACGCCGCCCTTCTCGTATCTCGACTATCGCGATCTGCGCGAGCAGAATCATACCTTCGCCGGAATGCTTGCATATAAGAGCAATTGGATCACGGTCACTGGCGGCGCACAGTCGGAGCGCATCTATGTCGGGAATGTGTCAGCGAACTTCTTCAACGTGCTGGGAGTCAAGCCTCTGCTGGGACGTTTCTTTCTGCCTGAGGAAGAAACGCGGCCGGATGCCGTACCGTACGTCGTGCTTGGGTACTCATTATGGAAGACGCGCTATGCGGGAGATCCTGAAATTGTGGGTAAGGCGATCGAGATTGCCCGGCATCCAGTGACGGTGATCGGCGTAGCGCCGGAGGGGTTTACCGGGGCGGCGCCGGGGCTTCGTGATGATGCATGGCTAACGCTGAATCCCCTTGGGACGAACGAGTATAGGCTGACGCATCGCAGTGGTGGTGCGGTCTGGCTGATCGTATTAGGAAGCTTGCGGCCCGGCGTGAGCCGTGACCAGGCAGCCCAGGACGTCGACACGCAGATGCACCACATTGTGGCGGCGTACCCGGACGATCATCTGGGAGATAACCGGATCACTTTGGATCCCATGTGGCGCTCGCCCTTCGGCGCCAACGGATACATGGCGGCAACGCTGCCCGTTTTGCTTGACTTCGCCGCTGTGGTGCTGTTGCTCACCTGCGCGAACGTGGCGACCCTCACATTGGTGCGGTTTGTATCTCGTCGGCGTGAGCTTGCGATTCGGCAGTCACTTGGCGCGAATCGCATGCAACTGGTGCGACAGATGGTGTTGGAGGGGGTGGTTCTTTCGATCGTCGCAGGAGCAGTAGCCCTTGTGCTGACATCGTGGACGTCGAAAACATTCGCATGGTTCTTTCCGGCGAACTCGATTCCACTCATTCTCAATGGGAGCATGGACGTTAAGGTGGTCATCGGGATTGCGGTGTTCTCGCTTCTAGCCGGACTCCTTTGCGGTGCGGTTCCCGCCTGGCGTTCATCCCACGCACCTGCCATTGAGGTTCTCAAAGCCGAATCCGCAAGTGTTTCCGGCGGCACACACAATCGGAAATTGCTCAGTGGGCTAGTGGTGGCACAAATCGCACTTTCACTTCCTCTGCTGTTGTGCTCCGGACTCTTCCTGCAAACACTGCGAAATCTTGCCCACGCGAATCCAGGATTTGAGCAGAATCACATTCTTACTGCGACCGTGGGGCTGAATATCGCCGGCTATAGCGACGACGAGCAACGGGTGATCCGTCACAAAATCCTTGATCGCGTGTCGGCATTGCCAGGCGTGAAGGTTGCGTCCCTCACGGACTGGATTCCGATGACCCTGAGCCACAAAGGAGAAGATGCGTACCCGGACGGGTATGTGCCTCATCCGCATGAGTCTTTGCAGGTGTACCACGCCGAGGTAGGCCCCCGGTACTTCGAGAGCCTTCATATACCTATATTGGAAGGACGCGAATTTACGCCGGATGACGACGAAAAGGCCCCGAGGGTACTCATCGTCGACCAGACCGCGGCCAGGCGCTACTGGCCAGGACAGGATCCAATGGGAAAGAAACTCAGGGTGTGGGGCATTCCATTCACGGTTGTCGGCGTGGCGAAGAATTCGACACATATGTTCATGAATGAGTCGCCTGTGCCAATGGTCTACATGAGCTTTTTTCAATTAGGGGACGAGACAACTGTGCAGGTGAAGACCGAGGGAAATCCGGCCAATCTTGCGCCCGCGGTGGAAGACGCCATCCACGAAATCGACACACAACTGCCGGTCTTTGATGTGCGTCCCATGCGGGAGAGTACCCAGATGGCAAGCATCTTTGCCGTCATGCAGAGCGCCCTGGCGGGAATGTTCGCGTGCATCGGGCTCGTTCTCGCAATCACAGGAATCTATGGAGTGGTGGCCTATCGCACCCATATGCGGGCCCAGGAGATCGGAATACGCATGGCTCTGGGCGCTTCCCGCAGAGATGTGTTCAGACTCGTGCTGTTGCAGGGATCGTGGCTCACAGGCATTGGGCTGGCGCTGGGATTGGCGTTTGCACTGGGACTGACACGTTTCATCGCCAGGATGTTGTTCGGTATCGGCGCCAACGATCCGGTCACCGTCGCTTCCGTCGTCATTCTCCTGGGAGGAATGTCGTTAATAGCATGCTATTTTCCCGCACGTCGAGCGATGCAACGGAACCCGGTGACTGCAATTCGCGAGCTGTAAGCCGCAGCTCGAACCCGAATACCCGCTGATCTGCGATCTGTTCTTTCGCACCCTTGACGGATAGGATTCTGTAACCCACCTTGACGTAGAGTTGCCATGTCGATACCGGTGGCAAGGGCATTTCCTGCGGGTGCGCCAGAGAGTGGTTTGCCCGTTATACGGCAAAGTGAGCTGGGTTAATTAAGCCTAGCCGAGTTCCGGGTAGTGAAGAGAAGAAACAAGAACTTGACGTTATCGCGAGCTCGTCAAGCGGGCAATCTCAATAGGGATTATTGGATTGACGTGTGTCCCTGGCGCAGATTCCAGAGCGCTCGAACTAAGGCGTCAATATCGTCGAGAGTGTTGTAGAGGGCAAGGGAAGCTCGGACAGTACTCTCCAGTCCGAAGCGACGGAGTATTGGCTGAGCACAATGATGGCCGGAGCGAACTGCAATCCCGTTATGATTCAGGTAGTCGCCGATTTCTTCGGTACGGAAGCCGTCCATTACGAATGAGATGACGCCAGCTTTCTCCTTCGCAGTCCCGATGATGTGCAGGCCAGGTATTTGCTGCAGCGATTCCGTTGCGTAGACGAGCAACGTGTGCTCGTGGCGCGTGATGTTCTCCATCCCGACGCGGTCGAGGTAGTCGATTGCGGCTCCGAGCCCTACAGCGTCTGCGATGTTTCCGGTACCGGCCTCGAAGCGCTGAGGCGCGGGCTGATAGATCGTTTTCTCGAACGTGACGTCCTGAATCATGTTTCCACCACCCTGCCACGGCGGCATGTGCTCGAGGATTTCGGGCTTGGCGTAGACAACGCCGATGCCCGTCGGCGCGAAGACTTTGTGTCCTGAGAAAACGAAGAAGTCGCAATCAAGCGATTGCACATCGGTCCGCATATGCGATACGGACTGTGCGCCATCGAGCAGGACTTTGGCCCCGTGTCGATGGGCTGCATCGATGATTGACTGGGCGGGCGTCACGACACCTAGGGCATTCGACACCTGCGGAAACGCGACGAGTCGAGTTCTGGGCCCAAGGAGTTTCTCGTACTCGTCGAGCAGAATCTGACCGGTGGAGTCCACTGGCGCTACGCGAAGGTGCGCACCTTTCTCGGAGCAGAGCATCTGCCACGGAACAATGTTGGCGTGATGCTCGAGCCAGGTGATCACAATTTCATCGTCTTTATGAATGTTCTGATGACCCCAACTCTGTGCAACGAGATTTATGCCTTCCGTTGCGCCACGAACGAATACAATCTCGCGAGAAGATGACGCATTCAGGAATCGGCGCACCTTTTCCCGGGCAGACTCGTAGGCGTCTGTTGCGCGGGCGGCCAATTCGTGTGCAGCGCGATGGACATTCGAGTTCTCGTGCTCGTAATAGTATTCGAGCCGGTCGATCACGCTCTGAGGCTTTTGAGTAGTGGCGGCGTTATCGAGCCACACGAGTGGACGCCCATGAACACGCTCGCGAAGAATGGGGAAGTCGCGCTTGAGAGCTTCCGCGTCGAAAGGGAACGAAGAAAGATCTCGTTCTTCGGGAACATTTGGTTCAATCCCAGTCGCATCGCGGTGTTCAGAGACATCCGGAGTTATGGAGCGAAGTTCCTGAGAAAACCCAAAAGGGTTCTCATGAGATGAACCAGAGATCTCGTCTAAGCGATGTCCGTTGGCAGCCCCTGGGACATCAAGTCCCAGGCCCGCAGGGACGGGACCCGGAATGGACGGCTCTGATGAGAACAACGGCCGCGCCTCTTCGATAAAGGAGAACGCGGGAATTGCTGATGAGTCAAAGCGGCCTAGAGAGCCTGGGGCAGTGGGCGAGGGTGGCCCCGAGAAAGTCGACGGAGTCAATGGTGACTGTTCTTCGATTCTCGGCGGACTACTCTCAGGTACCGGCTGAGTGGACCCGAACTCAGAAATGGGGGCAGCCGGATATGAAGGTGGATCTGGCGCTGGATCGAATCCGAACGCCGGGCGAATCTCCTGGAGAAAAGAGAACGGAACTGAAACCCTGGTCGGGACTGCAGATGCTGCCGCGCCGGGAAGAGCAGGTGGGGACATCTGGATCTGAGTTGTAACGGGGGCAACCGTCGCTGGTCCGGCACTCGCAGGAACCCCAGGCAGATGAGGATTTGAGGGTAGTGAAACTTCGGAAGGGAATGTCGGAAGCGACGAGGGTTGAGAATGAAGCGGGACCGCTTCCTGCGTTGGAGATCCGATCTCGCTGGGGAATCGAGCAGCGCCCGGCGGCAAGGCATTGAACAACTCACTGGCCATGCGCGCGAGTATTTCCGGGCTGACCGGCGTTCCAGATACAGACGCCGGAGCCTCGCTGCCTCTAGAGTTCACTGAGCCATACGCCGGATTGTCGGGCAGATTTCCCGGACTACTTGGTGTACTCATGGTAGTGCCCAACCTCGACATCATCGAGAACTGCTATGGCGTCGTCAGCGAGAACAGAAGCAGAGCAGTAGAGCGAAATCAAATAGGACGAGAGCCCGTTGTCGCTGATGCCTTTGAAGCGGACGGAGAGACCGGGGCTTTGTTCGCCTGCAAGGCCCGGCTGGAACAACCCTATGACGCCCTGCTTGCGCTCGCCGACGCGAACCAGGAGAATCTTTGACTTCGGGGTCTTACCGGCGATCCGAATTTTGTCTGTCGGCACGAGGGGGATGCCGCGCCAGGTGAGAAAGGGATTGCCGAATAGCGTGACTGTGGGCGGAGGCACTCCGCGGCGGGTGCACTCACGGCCAAAGGCTGCGATTGTGCGGGGGTTAGCGAGGAAAAAGGATGGTTCCTTCCAAACCTTCGTCAACAATTCGTCGAGATCGTCGGGTGTCGGAGCGCCTTTGCGCGTGGAAACACGCTGCGAGTCCACGACGTTGTTCAGGAGACCGTAGTCGGCGTTGTTGAGGAGCTCGTTCTCTTGCCGCTCTTTCACTGATTCGATTGTGACCCGTAGCTGCTCGCGAATCTGATCGTACGGTTTGCTGAACAGGTCGCCAATGCGAGTGTCGATGTTCACCACTGCATTGATACTGCTCAGAATGTATTCGCGGGGATTCTCTTCATACTCGGCGTACGTTCCCGGAATGTCCGCTTCCTGGATGTGGCTGCAGACAATCTCAATTGGTTTCTCTTCGACGACGCGGTTCCTGCGAAAGACGCCCGCCTCGAGGGGCTTCCAATCGAGGAGCCGGACGATCCACCGAGGCGTAACCGCACTATATATAGGAGCGGTTTTGGTGACGCTTGCAAGTTGATACGCCGCTTGTTCGCTGAGAGATGCACGCGTGGTTGATTCGGGCACAGAGATCTCCTTGCTGCTTGCAGAAGAATGCAGTGATTCTACATGGGGCCACTCGCCAGGAACATCAACAATGCTGACTTATCAAGCGGCGATGGCCCGGCACTGGGCGAGTGGACAAGAGACGCCAGATCAATACTTGCGAACAGCGCGATCGACGCGGTCGGACCAGGCGTGAATCCCGCCCCTGAGGTTCCGGACGCGCTTGAATCCTCTCTTCTGGAGCAACTCCGCTGCCTTAACTCCGCGAGGACCCATCTTGCAGACTGTCACGATCTCCTGCCGTGAGTTCAGTTCGTTCAGACGTCTCGGAAGCTCCGGCAATGGGATCAGATGTCCACCGATATTGGAGATCTCATATTCGTATTCGTCGCGGACATCGAGCAAGAACAGCTTGTCGCCGTGGTCGAGCAGGCTCTTTAATTCTTCAGCTTGAATTTCAGGGACGCTCACTTTTCGTTTCTCCTTGTTCGGCCCAAAATAAAAAACCCACCTGCCAGTGCATCTTCTGGCGGTGGGTCCGTTGAGACTCGATTGATTTCAGCCTATTGGCTTTGCAATCTCCTCATGCCAGAAGACACGTGCTCGCAGCACATACAAGCGAGACAACAAACCATGGTCTTCTGGGAGGCGAAACTCATGTCCATGAGCATATCACGTCGACCGGGGAATCGGAATGTTACGGGCGTCGGCTGAGAAAGGCGATGGTTCTTCATGCAAATGGCTTTCGAATGAGAGGCTTAGGCCGGCCGAGCTTTCGGGTCTCAGACACAGTCACGTCCCGACGGTCATCGACGCAATGGAGGCTGAGGTCGTATCTCGATCAACGATGGTCGATCTGCTCTCGGGAGTGCGTGACCAGCGGAGCAGGATCTACTGGCAGTCCCTCTGCTTCCCAAGCGCGAAAGCCACCAACGATGTCAGTTGCTCTCCAGAGCCCGATATCCTGCAATCCAGCAGCAGCGAAGCTAGACGCATATCCTTCAGAGCAAAAGACGATCACGCGCAGATCGGGACCACTCGCGATTGGCAGCCGAGCACTGGAAGTCGGATCGAAACGCCACTCGAGTACGTTGCGCTCGACGATAAGCGCTCCGGGGATGGTTCCTTCCTGCGCGCGCTGGCTGCTCGGTCGGATGTCAACAAGCACCGCATTCCCGGTTGTCGCAGCCGCGTCGTAAGCTTCCCGCGGAGACACCCGATGAAGGCGGGCTCGCGCACTCGCCAGTCGTCGGCTCACGCTTGATTCGTCGGCGCCTTGATTTGTTTTTGGCACCCGTGTAAATGGGTCAGGAACAATCGACTGTTCATGCTCCTGCGATGTGCTGTTCCGCAAGACCAGGTATCCGTTGTCGAGTTCGTATTCATTCATCTCATCCAGCGGAGGCGAATAGGCATGGATGCTGACGGCCAGAGCAGGGGAATCATTCCGAACGTCGTGTGCATAGTCCGGCCCAAACGAGATGGCCTTCCCTCTCTCGGCAACAATGTAGGCTCCATCGGCCCTGATCTCATGGAGCACCCCGGACGCTACCGCAAATGCGCCGGCAGAGCCACCATGATCGTGGAAGCCAGTTGATTGACCTGGCAGCCAACTGATGATCCAAATGTCGTGATCTGCTGCGTGATGAATTCGTTCGTACCAACGCCGGTTGGCCCGCAGCCGCACGCGATCGACCCATTGGTCAGTGGCTGCAACCCGTGCGACGATCTCTTCCAGTTCAGCGGTCGTTCGCAGGTTGGGCGCTGAAGATGGATTCTCTGACGAGGTGAGGCCTGCTGCAGCTTGTTCTAACGAGATGGATGACATGAAAATTGCTCCTGAATGGCAGGCTCAGTTGACCGAAAATTGACGACGCCTGCTGCGCATAGATGCACATGAACCAAGTCAACCGAGATCGACAAGGCAGTTGAGACGGCAGAACTTCTCAAGCTTTAGGGCTGGATGTGCTTAGAGGAATATTGCGGACGAATACGAACTATCGACACCGCTCACCCAGCCAGGGATGGCTGAGGCGACAACAGCGGAGGTATGACGGATGCGTCATGACGAGAAAATTAGCATAGTGCCCATTAGCCGTCAAACTGACCTACCTACTGAGATCGGATCCTCGGCGGCGAGTGCTGGAGAGACGTGGCGCCGAAGAATCGAAGTCCCATGCAATTCGCATGTTGATCTGGATCTGAGTGGCGTATTTTTTATCAGTGGCTTACCTTCACCACTTGAAGACTTCGCGATTTGTAGTTGGTGAGATACAGTACCGAACCATTCGCGGATAGGCTGAGGTTGCGGGGGAAGCCGCCAGCAGAGATCAGATGGGCCTCTGTTCCGAATTCGTCGCGACGTTGAGAATCGCCAGGGTGCCGTTGGCTTCGGCGAAGCGATTCGAGTTTGCAACGGCAAGGAATTGATCGCTCATGAAAAGGCGCATTCCGACCGGCGCAGTTCCTCCTGATGCGAAGGAACGCAGGAGCGAATGCTCGGGATCCTTCTCCAGGCCATGAGGATCGAAGATCAGAATGGCATTGTCACCGCGCGCAGAGACATAGAGACGCGAGGAGTCAGTAGCCTCAACTATCCGTACTGGCGAGCAACCGGAGGCAACACGGGCCAGGACCGCGTCTGGCGCAATCGAGATCGCTCGGTGAACATCGACGACGGATAGGTATCCATTCGGGCGAGCAGGCGTACCTTGTTTCTGCACGCAGTCATTTTTCCAGAGCACAGCGTTCTTCGATCCCGCAATCGCAAACGACGGCGACTTCGGTACGAGTTCCGAGGCTACGTATAGGCGGCTTCCGTCCGGCGATATCGCCAGGCTCGGTACGACATCGCCCGCAGGGATCTGACCGAGTGTATGAGGTTCATGCACCCTACCTGTTCGATCAATGCCGGTCGAGATGACGCCTACGCTGCCACGCTGCTCAGCGATCATCCCGTATTCATTCGATGAAAAGACATACTTGCCGTCCGGAGTTGCTACAACGTCGAACGTACCAGCGCCCGCTGTCTGATGTGCGAAGCGAGGTGCGCCCTTTCCGTGCTCTAGATCTCGAACATCAAGAAACGCAACTCCCTTGTCACCGACGCCGACAGCGAGTGTTCGTTCGCGCGGAAGGAGCACCAGCCCGTTCGCCCCGGTTGAACCTGTCCTTACAAAGCCTATGGATGAAAGTTTGTGCGCGACTGGATTGCGACGGAATACCTCGATTCCTGAAACGGAGTCGGCGCGACTTCCCGCTGCTGAGTCCGGGCCGGGGAAGTCCGTCTGGTCGACATTTGTGACTGATACGAAAACGAATTGGCCATCATGGGTTGACACTGCAGAAGTGGGGTTGCCGCGCGTCGGGTAGATCTCTGTGCGTGTGTCGAAGTCCTGCGCCAAGCCTGCAGGGTGAGCACTCAAAAGCAAAAGCGCAACGGCCAGGTTGCTGATCATCGAGGCGGAAAACACGGTCAACGCTGACTTGAAGTTATTCATGAACTTTCGATTCATCTTTGTATTATCGTGACGAGAAAATTTTGACATGCACTTGATCTGTGGTATACCAAACCCATGCGCGTTTTGACCCACTACTCGAAAAACCTCGGATCAACCTTGAGCGCATCCTTCCTCTGTTGTCGATGTCGCTAAGGCATCTTCCCTGAAAATCCATTCCTAATCGCGGAGACCTGACCTCGCATTCGTGTCGGTGCAGGTGTCTGTTTGATCGGCGAATTTCCGTCTTCGTCTGACCTCGACGACGCGGAGTCTTAACTGTGTCCTCGCACATCCAGCGTGTCCCCACGCGGAGGAAGAATGACTCGTCTCAAATTTCGTACGCTATTGATCGCTTTGCTCTTGATCGTGCCAGTGCGCGACATGTTTACCCAAACCCTTACCAGTGCTACCGTCGTTGGGACCGTCAAAGACCCAGGCGGAGCGCTGCTTCCGCAAGTTACGGTCCACATCCGCCAACCCGAAACGAACGCGATCGCTACGACACTGAGCGGCAAGTCGGGTGAATATCGGTTTCCATTCCTGAAGCCGGGAAACTACGAAATCACAGCAGACGCCAATGGGTTGGCTGCCGAGCCTGTTCGAATTCATCTTCTGGTAGGACAGGAGCAGACTGTTGATGTCACGCTCGGAGTGAAAACCGTACAGCAGACGGTCGAGGTCAATGCCGGCAATGAGCTTCTACAAACCGAAAACGGCAACAATCTGACTGACTTCAATCTGCACTTCGTCGAGAACACTCCTGTAAACGGCGGGGATATCACGAATCTGGCGTTCTCAACTCCGGGAGTGCGGGTAAACGTCGGAGGAGGCAATAACAACTTCAACGTCAACGGGCTTCCGTTCAGCTCTGTGCTCTTCACCTACAACGGAGCGGACATTGTTGAGCCGTTCGGCTTGAACAATAAATCGGGCTCAAGCAACAACACTCTCGGACAAAACGATGTGGCCGAGGCGTCCGTCATCACGAATGCTTACAGCGCGCAGTACGGACGCATGGCTGGTGCGCAGGTGAATTACATCAGCAAGTCCGGCACCAATCGTTTCCACGGCAACCTGGTCGAGAATTACAACGGCGACATTCTGAATGCGAACGACTACTTCAGCAACGCGTCCAACACGCCGCGAGGCCGTGCGGTTGCGAATCAATTCGCCGGGTCGGTAGGTGGTCCGATCAAGAAGGACAAGATCACGTTCTTCTACAACTATGAGGGACTGCGATACTCGCTGCCGACGAACAAGGTCGTATCTATTCCGTCTCCCGAACTGCAGAACTACGTTCTGGCAAATGTTCCGGCTACATCGGTGCCGTATTATCAGTCTCTCTTCAAGCTGTACAACGCGGCACCTGGAATCAGTCGCGCAGTTCCGGTGACCAACGGCTCCGGTCAATTGCAGGATGGCACTGGAAATCAAGGCTGCGGCAAGAACAATGGACTCACCGGCGTTGAGGTGCCAGGCGGAAACGGCGCGACCTTCGGGGGTGCAACCGGGGTGCCTTGCTCCGTCGCGTTCGTATCGACGGCGTCGAGCGTGAACACGGAGTATCTTACCGACGGCCGTGTCGACTGGAACATCAATTCAAAGCAGAAGCTCTATTTTCGAATCAGTCGCGACTCAGGCGTTCAGGCGAGCAGTACGAGCCCGATCAGCCCGCTCTTCAACGGAATCAGTCCCCAGCCGTGGGTGATTCCGCAGTTGAATCACACGTATGCAATTACGCCTAACCTCGTGAACAACCTGGTGCTGAACGGAAACTATTATTCTGCGATCTTCTATGGGTCGAGCAACTTCAATGCTGCTCAACAGGCAATTCCCCTGGCATTCAGCTTTACGGATGGCGGCGCCGGAGACGCGGGATTTCAGGCTCTTGGGCCGGCGGCACCACAGGGACGACGCGGGCAGCAATTGGGTGTCATCGACGATCTGTCGTGGAGCCATGGAAAGCACACGCTGCAGTTTGGCGTGAACAATCGTAACAATCGCGTCACGAGCACAGCTAACCAGACCGGATCGATCATCGGTACGTACACCTTCGGCAGCGTCGCGGATTTCGCGCAAGGCAACATTGCCGATGCGAAGAACTTCAACAGCTTCACGCAGTCATTTCCAGTTCTACCCACTGTGCACCTTCGCGTCGACTCGCTAGGCTTCTACGGGCAAGATGAGTGGTCAATCCGCCCGAACCTCAAGCTGACATACGGAGCTCGCTTCGAGTATCAGCAGAACCCGTGGTGCAAAGAAACCTGCTATTCGCGAGCAAATACAGCCTTTCTCGCATCCGGCTATCAGGCAGGCAGCACAGTTCCATACAACTCGACTCTGCAGGTCGGGAGTCACTCCGACTTCAAGAAGTTCGAAGGCATCATCCCAGAACCCCGGGTGGCAGTAGCCTTCTCTCCCTACGGAGCAGGGAAGACTGTTCTCCGCGGTGGCGTAGGGTTGTTCGCGAATACGATCGCAGCGAACATTGCTGCGAATGTCTATGGCAATGCGCCCAATAAATTTGCACCCAAAGTGACGAATGGAACGGTGGGACTTGCAAGCGACGCAGGTTCATCGCAGGCGGCCGCGGTTGCATCGAATGACGCGTTCCAGAATGGGTTCTCGCAAGGTTATACGCTAGATCAATTGAAGAACGCTGTCCCATCCGGCGTCACATTCTCAACTCCCACGCTCTACGTGAACCCCGATCATTTCCACACGATCAAGGTGCTTGAGTGGAGCTTCGAGATCGAGCAGCCATTTTCGCATCATGATGTCCTATCGATCGCGTACTCCGGAAATCATGGGTACAACGAATCGATCTCGAATACCGCAGCGAACGGTTGGGCCGCGAATGGATTCGGCGGGCTTCCTACATCAATCCCAGATCCGCGGTTCTCAACGGTGACGCAGATCTTCGACCAGGGCTACTCGCGTTACAACGGCCTGACCGTTGTCGAACGTCACTCGCTCACACACAATCTGCAAGGCGAAGCGAGTTACACATGGAGTAAGGCGTTACAACTCGGGACAATCTATAACCCAACTGTCTACGCTCTTAGCGGGCAAAGCCCGACCGGAACTCCAGATGCCAACTACGGGCCGACGAACTTCGATACAACCCACAACTTCACCGCCGACTTTGTTTATTCCACGCCCAAATGGAGCGACCATCTGGCCAATCGGCTGCTCGGTGACTGGAAGCTGGGCGGGAAGGTTTACCTCTACAGCGGCAGGCCCTTCACGGTTATCAACAGCGGTGTGAACACGGCGAATGTCTTCTCGAGTTCGTTCAGCGGAAACGTGCTGGCAGACACCGTTGATAACGGCGTGATTGGGAAGCACTGCGGCGCAAGCGCGGTAAAAGCCCCGTGCTTGAACACGAGCAGCTTCCAATCGGCGGCGGCGCAAGCTGACTGGGGGAATACCAAGCCGAACAGTTTCCGCGGTCCCGGCTTCTCCTCAGTGGCCGCACAACTCGGCAAAGAGATCGCGGTTGCGGAGCAGACGCGATTCGAAATCGGAGCTGACGCGTACAACCTGTTCAATCATCCCAATTTCGGTCTTCCGAATGCGGATGTGAACAAGGGGCAGACGTTCGGCACGGTGACGACGGACGTCAGCGTTCCGACAAGTATCTATGGAACCGGACAAGGTGCGATCGTTTCCGGTCGCGTACTGGTTGTCTACGGGAAGTTCATTTTTTAAAACCCGGCGAGGCTGCTTTGATGCGGCCTCGCTTCCTTCCTTCAGGAGAATGGGCATGCACAGGTTTTCAATAGCTTTGCTTTTGGTTACAACTCTTGCGTCAGCACAGACACGGAAGCTGACGATCGATGATCTGCTGTCGAGCGGCGAACAGTTCGGTCGTCGGGGGAACGACATCACGTCTCGGGACGGAAGCTTCGACGTTGAGGTGGTGCGTGGACAGATCGCCGTCAAGTCAAAGGGAAGAGGCGATCAAGTCCTGACAACCTCGAGCGATCCGAAGTCTGAGCTGGCTCTATCGCCTGACGAGCAAACAGTCGCTTATGTCAGCGGCGGGCAAGTCTGGACGGTGCCGGTGAAAGGCGGCGAGCCTCGAGAGCTAACTCATGATCCAGCTGGATCGGGAGATCCACGCGGCGCCACGGACCACCACCCGCAATGGAGCCCGGATGGTCGATGGATTCTGTACGAGTCGGGTCAGAACGGATTCAACGAACTTTATGTGATCAGTTCGGATGGCAAGCAGAGAAACAGGCTGGCTGCGACGGAAATCTATCGGGGCAAGGACATCATTTCGAGCAAAGCTCCAGATCGAGGCGACGCCGTCTCATCAGACCGGTTCGATCCGCGTCCGCGCTGGTCTCCAGATGGTCGTCACATCTCATACACGGAAAGGTCTCGTGAGTTCTTCTCAGGGAAATTGAAGGTGTTGCCGTTTGATCAGAGCCTGGGCAAAGCAGCAGGTGAGCCAATCGATATCTATGTTGCGAAGAATGATCCTGGTGGAGCGTGGGCTATCAACACAGCGGCCTGGTCTCCCGATTCCAAGACGCTTGCCGTTGTTCTGCAAGAGAGCCACTGGGACAAGGTCTGGACGATTCCTGCTGTGGGCGGTAAACCAACGGAGGTAACTTTTGGAGAAGGGGAGGACGAGGATCCGCTTTACTCGCCCGATGGGAAATCGATCGTCTTTGAATCGAACCGCGAGCTACCGGAGGAGAGGCATCTTTGGGTAGTTTCGGGGAAAGGCGGCAGGCCTCATCGCATTTCTAATCTTGCCGGCTTCGAGACGAATCCGCGTTGGTCCGGAGACAGCCAGAGTATCAAATTCCAATGGCGATCAAGTCTTGGCGACTCGGCGAACTACGTGGCGAACGCAACCGGCAATGGGGATGCAAAGCCTGAGGGCAGTGTTGAACCGAGCGCGTATGCAGATCTTGGCATCGTGCCGGAGGTAGTGCGCTACAAGAGCGGGGATGGATTGCGTGTAGCGGGAATACTTTACAAGCCTGTCGGACTTGAGAGTGGCAAGCGATATCCAGCGGTAATCCTTGCTCACGGTGGGCCGGAAGGGCAGGTCGCGCTCAGTGCTTCTCCATGGTCGTTGTTTCTGGTAGGTCATGGATACGTGGTACTCGAGCCCAACTTCCGCGGCAGCACAGGATACGGTGAGAGATTCCGAAACGCCAACGTCGAAGATTCGGGCGGCGGCGAGATCGATGACATTGCTGCTTCTGTGAAGTACCTGGTCGAGTCCGGCCTGGCCGATCCAAAGCGCATTGGAATTTCTGGAGGCAGTCACGGGGGCACAGTCGTTGCCAATGCTGTCGCTAAATTGCCAGATACGTTCGCTGTGGGTATCGAAAAGTTTGGTGTGGTCGACCGGGCGCTATTTTTGCGATACACCAACCGTAATTCAGCGATTCGGTGGGAGACAAAGATGGGAGGGCCGCCCGAACTAAAGCCAGCTGTTTATCGCAAAGCAAATGTGTTGCTCGAGGTGAACCAGATTAAGACGCCGCTTCTAATTCTGCACGGGGAGCAGGATCCGCAAGTACCTCTGCAGGAGTCGCAGGAATTCGTTGCCGCGCTCAAGCAAGCCGGAAAGAATTTCTCATACACGACCTATCCGGGAGAAGGGCACGGCTTCCAGCAGAAGGAGCACAGGCGCGATGCATATGAGCGGGAGTTGGAGTTCTTGAACAAGCATCTGCAACCGGAATCCACCCAGGCTGTTGCCCAGAGGCAACGATGACGTCTCAATTCGCTTTCCGAGTTCTACTCGCAGGTCTGTGCGTCACGCAAGTCACTGCTGTTGCGGAACACCACGTCACGGCGTCAAAGTTTGATCCCGGGATTCGTTCGAATACACCTGAGGCTGCCGCGGCAGAGAAGGCTGCCGAAGATGCTTGGTCTGGTCATCTCACGGTACTTGCCGGAGACGATCTGAAAGGACGGAAGACCGGTACACCCGAGTTTCTACGAGCAGCGGAGTACGTCGAAGGTCTGTTCAAAGAATCCGGTCTGAAGCCGGCTGGGGTGGATGGTTATCGGCAGCCGGTCGGATTTCACACACTTCAAGTCGACACGCAAAAGTCCTCGCTCAGGCTCGTTGATGCAAGCGCAAAGGCGACTGAGCTCAAAGTTGGAACGGATGCGGTACTTGGCGCAAACAAGGCGGGCACGATTGCAGTTGACGCTCCGCTCGTCTTTGCAGGCCATGGGCTGGTAGTTCCCGGGGTTGGCGTGAATGACCTTGAGGGCCTCGATCTGAAAGGAAAGATCGCGGTCATCTTCGCGGGCGCTCCAGAGCCAGTACATGGGCCGCTCAAGGCCTACTATCGAACGGCAGCTATTCGCTGGAGAGCACTGAGAGCAGCGGGCGCGATTGGAATCGTGACGATAGCTGAGCCACGTCTCAATCAGAATGGCCGGTCCGAGGGCGGGCAGCGTACCCGCCCTGTCGACCAACTCAGTGATCCGGCACTCAATCCCCTGGAGGGAGCCCAGGTGCTAGCTACGGTTCCGGCAACAAACGCAGCGGTCTGGTTCAACGGCTCTCCTCATAGTTATGACGAGTTGGCCGCGCTCGCGAAGGCGGGCAGGCTCCTACCGACGTTCACGATACCAGCACATCTAGATGCAAGCACGGTGACAGAAGAAACGGCGCACTATGAGGCCCCGAACTTAGTAGCTCTGCTGCCGGGCACGGACCGGAAATTGAGTCGGGAGTACGTTGTGCTTACTGCGCACCTTGATCACCTTGGAGTGGGCAAGCCGGAAAATGGCGATGAAATCTATAACGGCGCCATGGACAACGCCGTTGGCATTGCGTCGTTGATCGAGACCGCCAAGGCTCTGGCAGGAGTAGAGCGCACAAAGCGGTCCATTATCTTTATCGCCTTTGCGGGCGAAGAGGAAGGCGAACTTGGGTCCCAGTTCTATGCGCATTACCCGACTGTTCAGAGGTCGCGCATCATCGCAGAACTAAACATGGACATGTACCTGCCCTTGTTCCCCCTGAGATTCCTGGAGGTGCAGGGCCTGGGCGAGTCAACTCTAGGCAGTGATGTCCGACCAGCGGCCCAACTGAATGACATCGAAGTGCAGTTTGATAAGCAGCCGGACGAGAACCGTTTCATTCGCTCAGATCAGGCGAGCTTCGTAAAGTACGGGATTCCGGCGTTGGCATTCAAATTCGGTTGGCTTCCAGGCTCGCCGGAACAGAAGTTATTCAACGACTGGATCCATGATCGCTACCACCATCCGTCCGACGATCTGAAGCAGACGATAGATCGAGAAGCAGCCGTTCACTTCGATCAAGTTCTTTTGACGCTGGTACGCAGAGTGGCCAACTCGGCGTCTGCACCGGAATGGTACCCGGAGAGCTTCTTCTCGACCATTCCACGGACCTGATCCAAAACCAGGCTTGAAGCACGCCACCAGAGATAACCGACATGCCTCCGATCGCTTTTCTAGAATGCACCCGCTGTGGAATTCATCTGTCCGCGGATAACCCGCAGACTCTCTGTACGCAATGTCCAGAGGCGCCGGCCGGATCGCTGTATGTGCGCTATGATTTTTCGCATTTGAGAGGCACCCAGCCTTCGGAGCTGGTAGACAGCTCGTCAACGGAATGGCGGGGGATGTGGCGCTACAAAGCCGTCTTGCCGGATGTCGCGCCTGTGTCACTCGGCGAGGGCTGGACTCCAATCATAAGAAGCAAGCGCTTCGAAGGCGCTTACCTCAAAGAAGAGGGAACTAATCCCACGGGTACTTTCAAGGCTCGGGGGCTGGCGATGGCCGTTTCCATGGCTCGACACTACGGCCTGAAGAAGCTCGCAGTCCCTTCCGCCGGAAATGCGGCCGGCGCTCTTGCTGCTTATGCCGCGGCGGCAGGAATTGAGGCGCATATCTTCATGCCGCATGATGTGCCGATGGCCAACTACGTTGAGGCAGTCGCCTATGGAGCCAGAGTAACGCTGGTCGACGGTCTCATCTCGGAATGCGCACGAATAGTCGCAGAACGAAAGGACCAGGAGAGCTGGTTCGACATCTCCACGCTGAAGGAGCCGTTTCGAGTCGAAGGCAAAAAGACGATGGGTTACGAGCTGGTCGAACAACTCGGCTGGGAATACCCGGATGCGGTCTTCTATCCGACGGGCGGCGGTGTTGGCCTGATCGGAATGTGGAAGGCATTCGAGGAACTGGAGGAGATTGGCTGGGTGAAGTCTGGCAAGCGTCCACGCATGATTGCCGTTCAATCTTCCGGGTGTGCCCCCGTAGTTCGCGCGTTTGAAAGTGCGGCTCGCACCAGCACCATGTGGAAAAATGCATCCACTTTTGCCGCGGGCCTGCGAGTTCCTAAACCGTATGGAGATCGAATTATGTTGAACATCATCAAGGAGTCTGATGGGATCGCGATCTCTGTGACTGATGACGAGATATTGGCTTCGATCAAGGATTGGGCTCAGAAGGAAGGCTTATTCTTGTCGCCTGAGGGCGCTGCCGTCACCGCCGCGTATAGCAAGCTGATCGCAGCAGGAACTCTGACACCGAAAGACCGCGTGCTCTTGTTCAATACCGGATCGGGTCTGAAATATACAGACGTCATTGCAGAAGCAATGGGCGTGAAGCGACCCGTTCCCGAGTCTCAGCCAGTGTTCGAGATGCTCACGTAACTTCCTCCCAGCAACACTCAGTTCAGGCGCCGGTGCGAAGTGGCTAACGCTCAGGTCTGCAAAACCTGCATTCGCGGGTTCGATTCCCGCTCGGCGCTCCAGTATTTGTTCTGCACGGGCGCTCATTCTTTGGGCCGGTACTCAGTCGCGGGCTATCTCTAAACCTAGATTAGTACCAATAAACGGGCGTGCGGCCAACAATCCACGTTGACGTAAAGTCGCCAATTGTTCCCGGTGCAGGGAACACTCACGGGCGTTCTGTCAGCGAGTGGTTTGCCCGTTCTACGTCCAAGTGAACTGGATTTGTAAACACTGCCGACTTTTTATTCCCGATCCTGGACCGTGTGCGCTGAGTAGGAGGACTTGATGCCAGAGTTTGCGACTGTGACGCCCCCGAGTGGTCCGAACTACACTCTGAATATCCCAAATGCGCGACCAGCATCTCAGAGGACTTTCACCGGCAATCTCGGAACTTGTTCATTCTCTGCTTGCGTGGCCCAACATGCAGCTCCGGTGGCGCGGAGAGCTGGATACCACGGCGATCATTCGCAGTATCGCCAACAGCGGAGAGTCGTCAGCGATTCCGGCTCTGCTGTCCTATGCTCTGGTTCCTTACTCTGAGGTCCAAGACGCCGCGCGAATCGCAATCTCGACGCTCTATGAGCAGATGTCTCCGAGTCAACTCGTGCCGCTCGACGAAGCCTTGAGGGCCGCGTGGGCACACGTCGAGGACTGGTATGGCCAAAAGGTTCCAATCAAGAATCTGAAAGTAGGTGAATCGCGGGATCTGATCCTTCTCGGGTTGATGTGCTCTCATCGAAGCGGCTTTGTTCGCGCTGATGCGATCGGGGCTTTGGGCAAAGCTGAGTCGGAGAAGGCAATTCCCTTCCTGATGATTAGGCTCATCGATTGGGTAGAGAAAGTACGTCTCGATGCCGATGTCGAGCTGATCAAGAAGATCAAACCGCGTTTTGCCAGCTCATTCGTGCGGTACCTAGGATTGCTTCGGCGCCTCACGCTGCATTCGCGGTTTCGGCCTGGATACCGAGATTCGATTCACAATATGCTCAAGGATCCCACCTGTTCCTCTGATGTTGTGGCAGGGCTTGAGTCGAACGACCAGACAGTTCGGCGTGAAGCGTATGTCATTGCTGTGGGAAATCCGGCCATTCAAGCCAGGGAAGTGGTTGCTCGGGCGCTGAAGGAGAAGGATGTTGTCATTCGCAGCTGGGCGTTTTCAGATGGACTAGCGGTTTTGCCCCCCAACGAGTTCGACTGGGCGAGGATTGCTGCAAATGATGCATACGCGCCCATTAGGGACAAGGGATTTTCCAGGATGGCCTCGAGCAGCGCGTCTACAGAGGACCTTGCACCTTTCCTCTTCGATCGTTGTACCGGCAACAGGCGAACGTGCCAGTCTGTGCTCAAGCAGCTTGGATTGAGTGTCAGCGACATCTATCGCGCGGCCCTGACCAAGGAAAGTGCGAAGCAAACTGAAGTTGCCGCACTCGGTCTCGGAGAAACGGGAGATGCCAATGACGGCTCTCGTCTTCTGAACCTGCTTTCGCATTCCAGCGCACGTGTTCGAGCTGCAGCTATCCGTGCCATGGGGTTCCTGAAAATCCAGCAGATTGAAGAGCCGCTTCTTGAACGGGTCCGTTCAGATAGCCGTGGGGTCAGCCGCGAGGCGGCGTCTCTACTGCTCCAACGAAAGTTCGCCACACCCAGAGTGATTTGGAAGGCTGCCCAAGAAAATCGTCCAGACGTTCAATTATCGGTGCTGCAGCAGATGTGGCGGGTCAACAAATGGGCGCAACTGAGCTTCTACCTTGAAGCCTCACTATCGGACGTTCCTGGGTTAGTTGAATTCGCCGTCGAGCGCCTTGCGGTATGGGAAGGCCACTTCAATAAGACCTTCACTCAGCCAGAACCAAATCAGGTGTCGGAGTTATCAAATCTGCTGCATCAGGCCGAAGGTAGACTGCCGGCACCTCTGATTAAGCGCATCGATTTTGTTCTTAGCAGCTTCATCCATTGATAACGTGACCCCGGGAAAGCTGAATTGCACCAAAAATGGTAGTCATTATGTAGTGACCGGCCCGCTGCGCTAGTCGTGGGTTAGGCTGAGTTTGTTTTATGAACGCCGTCCAGAGCCACAAGCGGAGGAGCCGGTCATGAGAGAGAAGTTACGATTTTTGGGTTTGGATGTCCATGCTGAAACGATCGCAGTAGCAGTGTGCGAATCGAACGGCGAGGTACGCAGCCTCGGCACGATCGCCAACCGGGAAGATTCGATCCGCAAGTTCATCAAGAAGCTTGGTTCGCCAGAACAACTGCGTGCCTGTTATGAGGCAGGCCCGACAGGCTTCGTACTGTACTGGCAGCTGACCCAGCTGGGAGTTGATTGTGCAGTCGTGGCGCCGAGCCTGGTGCCGAAGAAGCCAGGAGATCGGGTAAAGACTGATCGTCGGGATGCGTTGAAGCTGGCACGCTGTCACCGCAACGGAGATTTGACTGCCGTATGGGTTCCCGATGAGGCCTCAGAGGCGCTGCGTGATCTTGTAAGACAGCGGGAAGCAGCCAAGCAGGATCAGCTTCGTGCGCGGCATCGACTGACCAAGTTCCTGCTGCGTACGGGCCAGCGTCCGCCTCTGGGATTGAAGGCGTGGACGGAACGTTACTTCAGGTGGCTGGCACAGGTTCGCTATCCGCAGCCGGCTCAGGAAGTCACGCGACTGGATTGCATGAACGAAGTCGAGCACATGAGCGCACGAGTGAAGAGACTGGAGGAGGCGATCGTTGAAGTCGTGAAGCAGGCGCCGCAGACTATGCAGGAACTGATCCGCGGACTGCAGGCTCTGCGCGGAGTGGCGCATATCTCGGCAGTCACGATCGCCGCCGAGTTGGGCAACATTTCTTCACGTTTCGAGAGCGCACGGAAGCTGATGGGCTATAGCGGATCATTTCCTGACGAGAACTCCAGCGGCAAGCGCATTCGGAAAGGCGGCATCACCAAAACCGGCAACGCACATCTCAGACGCATCGTGGTTGAATCGGCCTGGTGCTACCGACATCTGCCTCGAGTTGGCGAGAAGCTGCGTCGCCGACACGAAGGGCTTCCGCCGGAGATCATCGAAATCGCATGGAAGGCACAGACTCGTCTGCACAAGCGCTATATGAAACTGACCATGGCAGGCAAGGATCACAGGAAGGTGATGGTCGCGATCGGACGAGAACTGCTGGGTTTCATCTGGGCCATTGGGATAAAGACCGAGCAAGCTTGTCAACAATCACTGGCCGCATAAAGACAAAAGCAAAAACCTTTCCAACTAGGGAAAAAGCAAAACCTTGAACAACGCAATCCAATTCGAGGACAAGGTCAGCCGTAGCCGGAGCAAGCACGAAGGAGAATCCTCGCCCGGAAATTTGCGACAGGCCAATGGCCGGACTCGCGTTAGTAGTGAGAGGCAGCTCCCGACGGATCATGATTATGCGGTTCCGACCCGCGAATATCAGCGTGATCAATCGTCGCCATTACCTGCCACGGCTGCCGCTGATCCTGTCCTCGAACGAAAAAGGCGACCAGCGCACCTTGACCGGTCACTACATATCAACTTCCGGTTTGTTTGAATGTAAGTCTCAAGGAGGAGCACGAGGTGTTACAAAGGCTGAACTCAGCGCCCGCTGATTCAGAGAACAACCTCGGAGGCTCCTCAGAGACGATATGTATTACATCGGACTTGACGTTCACAAGAAGACGATCAGCTATTGCGTCAAGGACGCAACTGGTCGTGTGTGCCAGGAGGGCAAGATCGACTCAACCCGGTGCGGGTTGGATGGCTGGATCGGGACCCTTCCCCAACCCCGGATGTTCGCCATGGAGGCGACGATCTTCACGGGATGGATCTACGATCATCTGCTTCCACATGCGGAGAAGGTAAAGGTGGCGCATCCGCTGATGCTGCGCGCGATCGCTGCAGCCAAGCGAAAAAACGACACGATTGATGCCCGGAAGATCGCCGATTGCCTGCGCTGCGACCTGTTGCCGGAGTGCCACATGGCTTCCACCGAGATCCGCGACCGGCGACGCACACTGCGCTATCGAAACCTGGTGCTCAGACAGGCAGTGCAAATGAAGAACCGGGTCTCAGGTCTTTTGATGGAGACCGGAGTGAACTACAACAAGCTGCGGCTGCACCGGATGGGATATTTCGCCGAGCTGATGTCCAGCAATAAAGAGGTCAGCGGGAGTATTCGGCCGCTGCTCAAGCTGTGCCGAGAGCATATCGACCGGTCCATCAAGATGAACAGAGCTCTGCTTCGTTCGCTGCAATGCGATCCGCTGCTGGCCGAAAGGCTTCAACGGTTGAGGACAGTTCCTGGCGTTGGTCCGATCACGGCGCTGACCTGGGCGCTGGAAGTGGGCGACATCTCCCGCTTCCACAACATTAAGCAAGCCATCAGTTACTGCGGGCTGTGCAGCGCAGAGAAGAGTTCAGCCGACAAGGTGATGCGTACACCCATTTCCAAGCAGCGCAACAAGCACATCCAGCAAGTGCTGGTCGAAGCGGCTCGACTGGCGCCGCGTTACAGTGACGAACTAGCCCTGCTTTACGAACGCGAACGGCAGCGAGGCAACGGCAACCGCGCTACTCTTGCGGTGGCCAGGAAGATGGTTGCGTGGATGTTGGCCGTGGAGAGGCGCAACAAGGACTTCATGCCTGCCGGCGACTTCAAACGAACCGCGGCGGCGTAAAAACCTTTCCTAATAAGGAAAGAACAAAGACGGGTTCTATCGATGCGCAGACTGCCAGGTCCCGCAGGTGACCGCCTGGGCTAGGGAGGCGACTCCCGAGGCTCTCTTCGGATTGTTTCGGGACTGGCAGGGAACACAAACTCAATCTTCGGTGCGGACTCTTTCGAGTCTCAGACCGCAAATGGATGTCCGGTTCTGCTTGAGCGCAGGAACCATCAGCCGAGAGGCAAAGTGCGCAGACAGCGATCCCGATCAGATCAACGTCGCGCTCTCCAGAGCGCGTAAAGGGAAAACTCGTGCTTTTCTGTTGACAAAGACTTACATGGAAGGCGGTCACTCGCTGTACGGGGCGCATTATCGCCGGAAGTTCCATTCGGGTTAATGAGCTACCGCAGCGACATGGTGGACGAATAATGGTTGGCAACCAATCGCCAGCGCCCTTCTTGCTTTATCCATATCCTGGTAAAGCGAGTCTCACGGGGGACAGCTTTGCCTTTGTCTTGCCCATCCATAGTAGACCGGCCAATCTCCACAGCCGCGTTTCCATAGACGTGCACTTGAACGTCATCCGTGGTTATGGACCGAAACCTCAAATCCCCGGACTTGAAATCTGAAATCACCTGCGGCTTGGTTCTCACCGCCCCACTTGGCCCAACGCCGATAAAATCAGGAGCGTAGATCCGTTGAAGCGCGTCCGCATCAGCGTGGATCTGGGCTTGAATGCGCTCATTGTCCAGTTTTCTGATGACCTGCTCAACGGTCACTCTTTGATCTCTCCTCGTGGCCTGTTCTTGCCCAGAGGCGATCGCGGCTGCGGAAAGAGCCACGAGCGCAATCGCGAGGACTTGTCTCATGGAGAGCTATTTTATACTGATTGCCCCTAATCATTTGCCGATGCTCCCCATAGTTCCGAGTTGAGGTGATCCAACCGGCTCCAGGTAACGAAGGATGGCATCGTGCATGGCCTTCTGCAGCCGAGGACGAGAGGTACGCGTCGCTAGGATAAGTTCATCTAGAATTCCGCGAAAGATCATCAGGGCGACTTTTCCATGATGGCTGCACTCCGCACGTGAGAGATCAGGTCGTGCAAGTTGAAGACGCTTTGCTATGAACTCTGCAAAAACTTGGCCAAGTGCCTGCTTTTCCCCGCGAGCCTCTTCTGAGAGCGGTGCATTCACAACGAGTGTGTGAAATTCGGGATGCTCGCGATTAAATCGGATGCATATATCGATCAGCTCATGAATCGCGTCCTCGAAGCTCAGGGTTCCTTCAGGGTCCAACGACCGTTCTGCGTCCGCCATCTGACGTGCATACATCGAAGCGAGCGCGCTGGCTATTGCCTCCTTATTAGGGAAGAACTGGTAAAGAGTTGCCGGTGAAACGTCTGCTTCAGCCGCGATCGCGTTTGTGGTCGTCTCGTAGTAGCCAAGGCGGCCGAAAACTCTAGCTGCCGCTCGGAGGAGATCCTCCCGGCGCTTTTCCCCTCGGGCGTTGCGTTTACGGTTTGGATCGAAGATGGACACAAGACATTTTCGCAGAAACAGAGAAACAAGTAAAAACTTGCATCCATTATTTTAATACAAGTATCTACTTGCAATAAGGAGGTGTGCAGAACATGTTCACAGTGATGGGAATTACAGGGAGGGTAGGCGGGGCAGTAGCGGAGAATCTGCTCGCGCAAGGCAGAACAGTGCGTGGAGTCGTGCGCAATCCGGAGAAGGCAAAGGCATGGATCGAGCGGGGAGTACAGCTAGTGGAGTCCGCGTACGACGACGCTCGGGGACTCGTAAAGGCATTCGATGGTGCGGAGGGAATCTTCGCGATGATTCCGCCAGATTTCGCGCCGTCTCCCGGGCTGCCGGATCAGAAGCGCACAATTGGGGCGATCCGCGAAGCTATACAGCAGACAAATCCCGGAAAGGTAGTGATTTTGTCCTCGATCGGTTCAGAGCAAGCGAGTGGACTCGGCCTGATTACATCGACACATCTGTTTGAAGAGGCGATGAGTTCGCTTACGATCTCCAGGGCTTATCTGCGTGCAGGCAGCTTTATGGAGAACTGGCTAGGGGCGCTGGACCACATTCGGGCTACGGGTGAAATGCCGTTCTTCTACGCGCCATTGGAACGCAAATTCCCCTTGGTCGCGACATGTGACATCGGTCTGGCAGGGGCAAGGGTGCTTCAAGAGAACTGGATGGGAGAGCGTGTGATCGAAGTGGATGGACCAGAGGGCGGAACAGACCTATTCGAGGTAGCGACTGCGTTCGGCAAAGCATTAGGTCGTGAAGTGAGGGCTGCGCAACTACCCGAGCCAGCTTGGCAAAGCGCTCTGGAAGCAATGGGCATGCCGCCTGACAGGACCGGGTTGTATATCGAAATGGTGAAGAGTTTTAACTCAGGCTGGATTCACTTCGGCAATCCCGGGACGGAGAAATTCCACGGGCCTACGACAATCGATGCGTTTGCTCGAAAAGCGGTCAAGTGAAAGGAAGTGCCGCAGGAACTCGTTGATGCCCGCTGCCGAACCGGCTCCCATTAGCTGATGCCGCAGCGGGTTCGATCTTCGGGTGGAGATAACAGGCCAAACCACTGATTCACACGATTACGTGCGGTTGGTCGCCTATCCGGAAGTAATCCAGCTTAGGAGGCGAAGATCGGGAAAAGATCCGAGTAGGCGGTGACTCGACCAGAACGCCGACTTTCATCGAAAGCGACCTTCTACGGCAGCAGGATCGCTGCATTCTCAAACTCACTAGCGAATGGCTGTTCGGGCCATGACTCGAACGCACGCATGAGCTTTTGCTTTACTTCAGGGCTATACAGCCATTCATCGAGTTGATCGCGCTGTCCTTCAAGCGGCCTCCATTCCAGTTGCGCGGCATGACCACTCAAAGCAAGCTTGTGAATCTGCACGATCATTAACGCAAGATTTCGATTAGAGTTCACCGAGTCCGCACGAAGCCAACGTTCGAGATACTTCGAAATGTCCGCTTCTAGCGTTGCGATGGCCTGTCCATATGCACCATCGAACGGCAAGTCCTCTAGGTCAGACTCTAATGCCGCCCCCCATACCGTGCTGAGAAAGTTTTCGATAGCCCGTTGCTCTTCTTCGGGCCACGAACGCCAGTGCGTAGAGCACCATGAGTCATAGCTCAGCTTCGCCAGAACAAGCGAAGGAAGCGACGGCCCAGAACAATGCTTAGAGTTTCCCACTAGCAGCTCAAAAATTCGGGGAATGAAGTGTTTGAAATCATCGCCTGTGCCCCACGTGTAAAGCGCGTCCATGGCGTAGATGTCCAAATCATCACGGGTGAGCTCCCTTAATGGCTTGCTATGCAGCTTTTCTTCTTCGTGCCCAAAGCAATCACCGCAATCCGTGTCGGTTCTGAGTGGGTATTTATGGAAAACGCGATATAAGCCCTCGATTGCTTCAGTGAGTTCCGTCGTCGGGAGCATGGAACGATGATAAGACCACGATTCCGGACGAGTTGTTTGGATGTTAAGTCGAGGAGGAGCACGAGGTGTTACAAGAAGCTGAACTCAGCGGGTGGCTGATTCAGAGAACAACCTCGGAGGCTCCTCAGAGACTATGTATTACATCGGACTTGATGTGCACAAGAAGACGATCAGCTATTGCGTGAAGGACGCGGCTGGTTGTGTGTTCAGCGAGGGCAAGATCAACGCAAGCCGGCGTGATCTGGATGTGTGGATCCGGACATTACCCCAGCCCCGCATGA